>Ga0210390_10000149_pt1 | contig 73716 bp, 63 predicted proteins | sample IncBWH11OmetaG_FD_161050 | JGI IMG/M metagenome (GOLD analysis project Ga0210390, IMG submission 161050) | Forest soil microbial communities from Barre Woods Harvard Forest LTER site, Petersham, Massachusetts, United States - Inc-BW-H-11-O ...
CTCGGCGGCTACACCTACACCTCACGGAATCGGTCAGTTCCGCAGCAGAATCGCAGCGCGGCGGAGCGAAAACTGGCGCAGCGAAAAGTGAAATGGCGAAAGCAGGCACAGTTCACTATGGCCGCCGCGCGGCGCAGACGCGCAACCGTCGGCCGAGTGTGATGCACGAGAAGGCGGCCGTGGAGACGGGGCAGCTTCCGACATCGCGCGAGGCCCGGACGGCGTGGAATCGCCATTTGTCACAAACGTTGATGAGTACCGAATTACGCAGGACGCAGACTGATCTGGCCTGGCAAGGACAATGCTCATCTGTGACGAAACGTTTCTTAATTCATGCCGTGGTGCACAGGGTGGGAACGAGAGGAACGAGCGGGAATTCGATGAATCAAGCGCGTCGCAATTCGGCAGAGCAATTGGCTGGTCACCGATGGACCGCGCCTCGCAACGCGCGGAATGTTCCAGCGAGCGCAGAGCGGCGGCGGCGTCCTGCGAAACCGCCTCATACCGAAAGCGCAACCGCAACTCGAGAGCCACGCTATCTCCAAGTTCGACCATCGAGGCGAATGGAAATTCTGGCGGAAGCTCATTGCCACTCGGGAAAGAGAACCGATCTGAAACCCGCGCGACGCCGGGGAGAGCGAATTCGGTTGGAGCGACTGTCGGCAGCGCGGTCTGATTTGGCAGAGAGCCGAAGTGGCATAGATCGCGGCATTGCAGGATCCATCGCGCAAAGCGCGATTCGATTTCGAACTCGATCCATTCATCAAGGATCTCGCGAAACTCTTTGCGGAGGTTGGAGATGCGATTGAGCCGAGAAAGCTCGAAACCTTCCAGGCAATTTTGCGAAAGATTCAGCAGAGACTCGAGCGGCGGGTGTGTGCTGCCCATGGGTCGGCCCTCCCCGGATTGTCGTCTCCCCAGCAAGGGAGGCAAGGATGGGACGGTAACATGTAAGGTACGTAGCGCGATAGTACCGCCGTCGCAGTACTTGAGGAAAAGAACACGAATGCGCGGCCAATTCGCGCGACGCGGATGGCCAAAGCTATAGGGATTACATTGAGGTCGCGCAAGTTGGCCGTCGTGATGCGAATTGCAAGAAATAGCGCCCGGTGAACCGTTCAGTGAATCACGCGAGCGATGCGTAATACACGTGACGCAACAAAAGCGCACAGGTGGGCTGAGACGCACATGACGGAGCGGGGAGGAAAATATGCCTGACGAGCGAACGGAAGAATCGGCGAGCGCCGCGATCTGCGACCACCAGCCGGCAGGAGCAGAGCTACTACAGCGCCGGAAAAGCAATCGTGAGCACATGCGTCGTCGTCGCGCGGACCCGACGCATCGGGCACGCGAACTGGAAAAACGCAAATCGCGGCCAGCTGCTCCGAGCGGTGGTGACGCGGCGCTTTCGCCAAACGTGGCCCAACCGATGGGGCGCGTTTGCGCCATCTGCCACTTACGCGCGGCAGTCGAGGAGATCACTCGACTCGAACCGTCGAATTTTACGCGCGGAGGCTTCGTACAAGTTCGGTTGCCTTACTGCGGGCGCTGTTGACGGCTGCAAACAAATTGAGCGGGTCGCAGTCCTGCGCAGTTGCAGTGTAGTCGTCCGAGAGGGCTTTGTTCGGCGTCACTGGTTGCCGCGTCTTGTATGCGCGAAAAAAACTTCAACACGGGACTCCGAGGCGTGCTGTTCGAAGAACGCCACTTCGCGCGGATGGGCTCTGCAATCTGGTTGTACGGGTGGTTGGTTCTGCGGCAGACGCACCAGACCGGCAGCACCGGTTGGGTGCTCGGAGGGGCGGCGGTCAGTTATCGCGAGATCGAAGGCGAGACCGGATTCAACCGGCGAACGCTCGAGCGCTGGATGAGCGTATTGCGCCGGAACGAGTACATCGAGACGGAGGCAGCGCCAGGCGGCGTAATTGTGCGCATTCTTAAAGCAAAGAAACACTCGCAGGGAGCCCGGCTCGGAAATTCCAATGACGTACAAAGGGTCCGCAATCTTGCGGAGACGGTACGCAGAGCTGCGGAGCGGGGTCCGCAGGGTTGCGTAGCGAATCGTGGCGAAAGCCATGAGGATCAACTGATTACGGCCGGGATACGTAGTTCATCAGTAGTAAGAGTAAAAGATAAAGAGCAGCAAGATATTCACAGAGCTGTGGAAATCGCAGCAAGTCTTCGAACTGAGAATGCGAGTGCGTTTCCAACTGTTGGTCAAGACGAAGTCGCACAAGAAATCCAGCACTGCGAACGACGTGAATTCCAGCAGCAGTTCCGCAAGACTGTACAAAATCACGACCTGAAAAACTCCTATTCAGGAAAAAACGAAACCCTACCGCAAGTCCGCCATTGCGACCAGTATATAAATCAACCGCACACTCAAGATCCAATCGAAAAGCAAAACCACAGGCCCGCCGAAAGCCGTGCAACGCGGACACAAACGCAGCAGAACTTTCCCTGGCAGTTACGTGAACGCATGCGTCTGCTTCGCGCAGAACGTGATGAGGCAGTGCGCCGCGAGCTCGCCGTGGGAACGGGCCCGGAGGTGCGACGCCCATGATGAATCGTCTGAAAGTTCGCAAGGAAGTAAGCCACGGTGGTGTGATTCCTCGAGGATGGCAGATGGCCTGGTACGAGCCGCGCCGGCGAATCGGCGTTTATTATCCCGCGCCGTTGCACTGGTTGCTTCGCGGGGTTCGCGAAGTTGTGCACCGAGTCCGCGCGGCCGTACGCGCGCCTGGCATCGAACGGGCGGAAGTGTTCCAAATGCAGCGCGCGCAGCGCGAGCGCGAGCGGCTGGCGGAAGAATACGCACGCGGCTACATGGCGGGGTGGCGCGAATGCTTTCAGACTTGTCTCTCCGCGGTGGAAGAGGAAATTGCGCGCGTGGACGATACCTGGGACGTTGGATCATTTCTACCCGCGGCGCCAAAACCTCCTGGCACGGAAAACTGAGCACGGAATTTCGAGCGGGAACAGCGATGGAATTTGCGAAATTCGATGCCGCCCGCCGCAGTGTCTGGAAAAGGTTCGTGCAAGAGCAGCTACCGATCAACCGACAGCAGGCGGGCGGAGAAAAAATGAAAACTTCAGAGATTTTCGATACGTGTTACGGGCGGTACCGCAGTTTGCACGAGTGGCTGGAAGATACCACCGGCCAAGTGCGTGCGATTGATCTGGAGTCGCCGTCATCAGGTTACTCCTGGCGTCCGGCACGAGGGCGCGCCTGCGAATATATCGCGGACTTTGAGCGGATTGGCCGCCGATCGTTGCGGCGGCCGCAATGGAAAGGCCGGCTGAAACTATTCGAAATCTATTTTCTGCACAGCATGGAGTACCGCAATGCGATCAGGTTAGTCGGCGTAGCAGAGGGCACGTTCGATTACTGGCTGCAGGAAGTAAAGCGCTCCGCGGGGCGTGAGTTTTCGCGCTGCGGATTGTTTCCGCCGTCGCGGTATTTCCATTCGTGAGCTACGACTTCCGACCAGATTTGCGAAAGAGCTGCTTGACGAGCGATATTCCTCCCGTCAGTGGTAGCGCGACGAGATTTTTCAGGAATGCGCTGCGGCGGTCCAGCTTCGCCTGAATCGTGTCTGCTTCGGATTGCTTGGCGGCAACCACCGCACCGATATATTTCACGAAGTTAATGCCACATTTTTCGCACTTCACGCCGGTGCGTTGCTTGTTGCCGCAAGAAGGACACTCGAATCGCATCGTCATGTGACAACGCTGACAGAAACGCGCTACCTCCCGCACAGCTGCGCCGCATTTGGGGCAGGGAATTGTGGTTTGCGGGGCTGGCGCGGCCGTAGGATCCCACGTGTTCGCGGAGCTCGGCGGTTTGTGCAGCGCCGCGCTCGTGCGTGCTGCTGAAGGCCGTTGGTCGGAGCCCGCGGCCGCAGGCTTCGATGCTCCCGTGTTCGCATCCGGATGCAGAGCTTTCGGCTCGAACGTCCCGGGGACCACAGCATCCGACGCAGCGCTCGGCAGATTGGCGTCACCTTTGCCCGACGATGAGCCACTAGTCATAGCTCATCTTAACGGGGATGCCGCGCCGATCAGTGCATTGCATCGCACCGTGCATCCGTCGCGTTAACCTGTCCGATGGTACAGGTACTTCAAAATCGAGCAATTATCGCTGCAAAGATGCAGAAGAATGAGATACAGCTCCCGCGGGCGTTCAGTGCGCTGACTCGACGGGCTCCCGGTCTGACGAACTTGGCGCGGACACCGTGCGTGCAGGCGGCGGCAATTTCGCGCGGATCAGCGATTCAACTTGTTTCCAGACCCGCGGATCGCACTCGATCTCCACATGGGATTTCATGAAGATGCGATCCCACCACGGATAGGCATCACAACGGATGGGCTTTGCGGCGTAGTCTTGCCGGAAATTTCCCAAGATCTGCGTGTGCGCGGGATCGGCGGCGCGAATCGCGGGTCGCCCGTGGAGCAGCCCGTCACTCTGATAGAAATTGACGGCCTGCGCGACGTTCGGCGGAATCACCGAATCGTCTTCGCCCGATTTTTCCACGCTATCCACCTGTATTGTGAGCAGCACGGGAATCCCGTCTCGATTCAGCTGGTTTGCCAGCGTCACAGTCTCGGAGGCGCCCCAGCTATGTCCGTAGATCATTACGCGAGCATTGCGCTTTTCGTCCGCGGAGAGCGCGCCGTCGTGATCGGAGTCTAAAAGATGCAGAACCTCGCGGTGAGCCTGGTCGCCTTGGTGATTTTCGAAGGTGTTGATGTAGACGCCGGACGGGTAGTCCTGGCGCAGGCGCGCCGCCAGTTGCACGCCGCTGTGCACCAGATCATCGTGACGCACGAAGCCGCCCACAAAACCGATCACGATGATTTGGGGAGTTTGTTTGGCCGGCTCCGCGTCCTCGGTCAAGCTCCCGTAGTGGGCATTCGGGGTTCGCGCGACGCCTGAAGTGGTGGCTGAATGCACCGGGACCGCGTTGCCACCGAGAATGGCCGTGGCAACCATGAGCGACAGCAAAAAAATAGCAGAACGCATCATTGTAGCTGCGAAGATTTTGATGGTAGCACAACGTGAGCTATTGGGACCTAGCTTCGCGCCGTCCACAGCATCCTCGGGGTCGAAGGAATCTCTGTAATTTTGTGTTCGGAGTAAGTATTTCTTCCCGCCGCCAAAGACGCAACTCTCGACAGGTGATTCCAGTTCAGGCGCCAGCACGCGTCACTTATAGTCCATAGATTCAATTGGTTACAGGAGGCCAAGCCTACCCTAGGCACGAGTCAGCCCCTAACTTGGGATCGAGAAACGCCGCTAGCGTATCCAGCCCACATGTGCTATTATCGTAGTGGAAGTCGGCCTAATCTGAAGTGGCACTTTAATTGTCTGAGGGGAGCGGCGAAACCTTTCGCTAGGTAGCCGCGTCTAATTCGATCATGAGCAAAGAACAGCTGAAGGGCAGTGGACGGTTGGTGCCGACGCGCTTGACCGGCGTCGAGTACAAAGTGAAGTACGGTATAGAACTCACCGAGGAAGCCAGAGAGCATGGCGGTGGATGGGGAGCTGCGCGCGGTGGCCGGTGGACCCGGTGTTCCGTTCGTGCGGCGCACCATCACCCGATCCCGGACGGAAGCTATTTCCTCCACGCCGACGATGGCCGCGTGCACCAGCTGAAGTCCGTCGACGGGCAGTGGCAGTATTTGGCGATCATCTAGCAAGCGCGCCCCCAACCCAGCGCTTGCACTCTCAGCGGTGTCCACCGAGCCGCTAGGGGTGTGGCTGAATAACCTTGCCCAGGCGCGCCGATCCTCCAGCGCCGTCGGCTAGTTCTCCGCGCGTATTTCTTTGCTGACCTTACCGCCTCCGTCGAGAAACTGAATCACCGGGTTACCTCCGGCGTCAACCCGGATGACCAGGCGATCGCGGCCCTGATCATCTTTAATGCGCAGGGACGCTGACTTGTCAGGTGACCGGCCCAGATAGATTCGGTTCGCGTCACCGGTATGAGTGGTGAAGAATTTCTTCCATTCCGCGTCCTGTTGGTCCTTGGGCAGTTTCTCGATTTGCAAGCTGGCATCGTACGCTTCCTGAATCGGGTAGTCTCCGCGTTCGCCGATGCGAATCGCGGAAAACTTCTCCTGGTCCTCGCGGCCCGAATCAACAGCAAAAATCTGATCCTGCTCGTACTGGTCGAAACTCAAGTGGAAATGATTTTGGATTTTACCGTCTTTGTCCTTCAGTCCACCCCAAATCAGGCCGCCCATTTCGGAAGCCTCGTTATTCATGAACAGCAGGCCCGCAGCATCACGCCGGTCTGGCCGCGGATACTCCTTTCCGCGCATGAACGCGCCGGGAAATTCAGCGCGATCGGAAATAATCAGCCTCGGCGTGCCGTCGGGCTCGACGAAATTGATGCGGTGCACCGTAAGCTGGTCGAACGATTGGTTGCGTAACACCGCGAATCCGCAAAGCACGGTAACGGCGAAAACGATGGTGAGAACTCCCGAATAAATCGCGAGAAATCGCTGGTTCGAGAAAAGTCGCATTCGCTCCTCCTGAGGAGTCTTCTGCCAGGTTTTATACCCTAGTCGCGGAAGGAAAAGATTACGTTTTGTTGACAGTACTCGCGCTCCGGCTGTAACCTTCGTCCCGCGGAAATCCAGGATTTACGAAGCCTCACCAGATTTGCAGTTGGCGCTGGTGTGGCCGCTTGCCGGCTCGGTACGCGGAAACGCCTGAAGGATGACGATGATGACGAGTGTGCGCGCGAGTCTACATGTAAAATTGTGGTGGGCTGCGGCGTGTGCTGCACTGATCGTTGTGCTCGCTGCGCTGGCGGTTTCCGCGCCGCATTCAGCGCGCGCACAAAATTCCACCTCGCCTCAGGAGGCTGTAGTGGCGCCCAACGAAAACCTTGTCGTGGAAAACGTCCCGCCGATTCCGCAATCGCTGGCCGACCAGGCGGACCGTTACACGAATTTTCGCTCGGCGATTTTCGCTAGCTGGCATCCTACCAAGCGCGAGATGCTCATCTCCACGCGCTTCGCCGACACGTTCCAAATCCACCAGGTGAAGATGCCGGGCGGCGCGCGCACGCAGCTCACGTTCTACGTTGACGATGTGCGCAGCGCGCAATATCCGCCCCAGGGCGGCGATTTCTTCGTGTTCAGCAAGGATATCGGCGGCGGAGAGTTCTACCAGCTCTACCGTTACGACGATGCGACCGGCGCGGTCACGCTGCTGACCGACGGAAAATCCCGCAATACCGGCGAACTCTGGTCAAACGACGGCAAGAAACTGGCCTATGGCTCGACGCGTCGCGACGGCAAAGACGTGGATATCTGGCTGAGCGAACCCGCGCATCCCGATGATCCCAAAACCAATCGCATTCTCGCGCCGATGACCGGCGGAGGCTGGTCTGCGCTGGATTGGTCGCCTGATGACAAACAGATCTTGATCCTCGAAGAAATTTCCGCGAATGAAACGTATCTGTGGCTGATGGACGCAGCGACCGGCGAAAAAACTCTGCTCACTCCGAAAGGAGGCGCGGAAAAAATCGCCTACGCCAGCGCGAAATTCAGCAAGGACGGGACAGGAATTTACCTTACCACGGATAAGGACTCTGAGTTCCAACGCCTAGCCTACGTGGATCTCTCCTCCAAGAAATACACGTTCCTCACCGAGCATATTCACTGGGACGTGGAAGGTTTCGACATCACGCCCGACGGAAAGACGATTGCGTTCACTACAAATGAGGACGGCTTGGGGGTCTTGCACCTGCTCGACACCAAAACTGGAAAAGAAAAGCCCGCGCCAAAACTTCCTGCTGGACTAATTTTCGACGTGAAATGGCACCACAACGGCCGGGACCTCGCCTTCGGAGCCGCCGGCTCGCGCTCGCCCGCCGATGTGTATTCCGTTGACGTCACGACTGGAAAAGTGGATCGCTGGACCGCGAGCGAGACCGGCGGCTTGAATCCGCAGACTTTCTCCGAAGGCGAGCTGGTTCACTGGAAAACTTTCGACGGGAAATCCATCAGCGGCTTTTTGTATCGTCCGGCGGCTCGTTTCACCGGCAAGCGTCCAGTGATCATTGATATTCACGGCGGGCCGGAAGGGCAGTACCGTCCTGGGTTTGTCGGCCGCTACAATTACTTCATGAACGAACTGGGCATCGCCATGATTTTCCCCAACGTGCGCGGCTCGACAGGCTACGGAAAAACCTTTCTAACGCTGGACAACGGATTCCTGCGCGAAGATTCCTACAAAGATATCAATTCGCTTTTCGACTGGATCGCGCAGCAACCGGATCTCGATTCCAGCCGCGTGATGGTCACCGGCGGAAGTTACGGCGGCTTCATGACTCTGGCCGTCGCCACAAATTACAACGACCGCCTGCGCTGTTCCGTGGACATTGTCGGCCCGTCCAACCTGGTCACGTTCCTGGAGAACACTTCCGGCTATCGCCAGGATCTGCGCCGCGTAGAATATGGCGACGAGCGCGACCCAAAAATGCGAGCCTTCCTGGAACGCATCGCGCCGGCGAACAACGCGCAGAAAATCACCAAGCCGCTCTTCGTGATTCAGGGCAAGAATGATCCGCGCGTGCCTTGGACTGAGTCCCAACAGATGGTCGCAACCGTGCGCAAGAACGGCACGCCGGTGTGGTTCCTGATGGCCAAGGATGAAGGCCACGGATTCAGCAAAAAGAAAAACGTGGACTACCAGTTCTACGCCACGGTCCTGTTCATCCAGCAGTTTCTGCTAAATTAACTTCGATCGCTGCCGATTGCTGTCAGCAGCATCGCGCTCCACGTATCCCACCGCGAGATTGCGCTCGCCAACATTGGCCCGCTGCGAATTTCCTGGAACTTTTCCGCCACCTTTAGGGAAGTACTCACAGGCGTGGTGTAGCGCTGCGGGCGTGCGGTCACAATTCGCTTTTCTTACCGCGCGTCGCGGTTGCAGTCACCGGAGACCAGAATTTTACATTTGTAAATTGGTAGCGGGCTAACTGAAGCAACCGTTGCGGCATCCAACGCTCTGACAAATCTTCCGTCGGCGGTGCCAAAGTTTGTCATGGGGAGACAAATGCGTATCAAACCAATCCTTGTATTCAGTTGCTTGCTGGCGGCCCTTTCGGTCATTTTCATTTCCCAACGCAGCGCCGGACAATCCGTCGGCACTCCGTCGCTGATCACCCAGCCGATTGACGAAGGCAAACTCGTCGTCCTCACCGGCAACACTCATCCGCTCGCGCGCGCCAAATACGATCAAGGCGCCGCGCCGTCCAGCTTGGCGATGGATCGCATGATGCTCGTGCTCAAGACCACCTCGACGCAGGGGACAGCGCTTGAGACTTTACTCGCCCAGCAGCAGGATCGCTCTTCACCCAATTATCACAAATGGCTTACGCCCCAGGAATTCGGCACTCAGTTTGGTGCGTCGGAAGCGGATATCCAGAAGATTACTTCGTGGCTGCAATCGCGCGGCTTTCAGGTTGAGAACGTCGCGAACGGCCGCAACGTAATCCAATTCTCAGGCAACGCCGGGCAGGTGCAGTCCGCATTCCACACCGCGATTCACAAATATGCGATCAATGGAAAGGAAAATTGGGCGAACGCGAGCGATCCATCCATTCCCGCGGCCCTCACTCCTGCGGTGGCCGGCATAGCTTCGCTCAACAATTTCCCTAAGAGGGCGGCGCATCGCTTTGCCGGCACGTTCGCCCGCGATATGGCCACCAAAAAAATGAAGGCGGTCACGCCGGAGTTCACATTTCTCGGCGGCTGCGCCGGCGCGGGCACCGAATGTTATGCGCTGGCGCCGTACGATTTTGCGACGATATACAATGTCCTTCCGCTGTGGAACGCCGGCATCACCGGCGCCGGCCAGACCATCGCGATCGTTTCCGATAGCGACGTCAATCCCGCGGACCTCACGAATTTCCGTTCCTTGTTTGGCCTTCCCGCGGCAACCTTCACGCGGACTTATACACCCGGTTTCAGCAGTTCAAATCCTGGCATCCAGTCTTGCGGCTCAACTGCCCCGGCCACTAGTAACGGCGACGAATGCGAGGCTGCCCTGGACATCCAGTGGTCCGGCGCAGTCGCTCCGGGAGCGACCATCAACTTGGTGATTTCGGGCAGTACCACTACGACGTTTGGCGGCGACACTTCCGCCGAGTTCATTATTGACAATAATCTCGCCAAGATTATCGGGTACAGTTACGGCGAATGCGAGTTGGGTCTGGGAACGGCAGGTAATGCGTTCTACGGCGGTAGTGCGACGGCAAAAGATTCCGTCGGCGAATGGAAACAAGCGGCTGCGGAGGGCATCACCGTCGTCGTCTCCACCGGTGACAGTGGTTCCACCAACTGCGATTCCGATCAGGACGACAACGGGGCGCAGTTCGGGCTGGCCGTCAGCGGCGTCGCTTCGACGCCGTTCAACGTCGCCGTCGGCGGCACCGATTTCAATGACGCCACGAATCCCACTACGTTTTTTAATGCAACCAACCCGTCGGCCACCACGCAAGCTTCCGTCAAAGGCTACATTCCGGAAGTCACTTACAACGACACTTGCACAAACTCGACCATCGAAACTCTCATCGGTCTCGGCGGCAATATTGAAGAGGACTGCAACCAGATCCTGGCCGGCGGCCAATTTCCGTCTCTTACCGCACCTGTCGGCGGCAACGGCGGAGTCAGCGCGTGCACGACTTCGGACGGAGAGACGCCCGGCTCTTGCTCGGGCGGTTACGCCAAGCCGTCATACCAAACCGCGCTCACAATTGCGGACGGCAAACGCGACCTGCCGGATTTTGCAATCTTCGCCGGCGACGGCACAATACAGAATTTTTACGCCTACTGCCAAGCGGACCTTGATCCCGGTCAGGCCGCGTGCAGTCTCGCGTCTCCTTTCACGGACATCCAAGGTGTAGGCGGCACTTCGGTTTCCGCCGAAGCATTCGCTGGAATGGTAGCGCTTCTGAATCAGAGCACCGGCTCGGCTCAGGGCCTCGTGAACACGAATCTCTACGCGCTCGCGGGCCAAAGCTGGGCGAATTGCCAGTCGGGCGCCACACAGACCAGCGCTTGCATTTTCAACCAGGTTTCAAGCGGCACCATCGCAATGCCGTGCAATGCGGCACTCACCGCCGGAACGGGTGCGACGGGCTGCAATGTCACGGTTAATGGCGACGTCATCGCCGAAACCACTCAAGCCAATGGCACGCCCGGCTACAACGCGGGCGCCGGATACAACCTGGCAACGGGTCTCGGCTCGCTGAACGTCGCCAGTCTCGTCAACCAATGGAATGTCGGCAGCGGCGGCGCGGATTTTGTGTTGTCCGCCGAGCCTGCGGCAATGACCGTCAGTACCGCGGGTGGCTCGGGCAACACGGTGCTGACCGTCGTCGCGGTCAATGGCTTTAATGACACCGTCAATTTCAGCAGCGCAAGTTGCACAGGCCTGCCTGCTGGCGCCACCTGCAGCTTCGGCACTCCGCAAGTCGGCGCCAGCAGCACCACGACCGTCACAATTATGACTAGCGCCATGGCCGCAGCACCACCGGCCGTTCGTCCGCTAGGTTCCGGCCGCTGGACGAGAGGCGCATTGGCGTCGCTTGCCGGCGCATTCGCTCTCGTAATTATCTTGCTCGTAACTCGCGGCAAAAATCACCGCTGGAGCACCGCCGCTGCCTGCGTCGTATTCCTGATGGCGGTCGGCGTCGCTGCCTGCGGCGGCGGAAGCTCGAGCAGCAGTGGAGGCGGCGGTGGTGGCGGAGGCGGCGGCACCACCACCACGGCAGTCGAGCCCGTGGCAGTGACCATCACCGGCACCAGCACCACCGGCAAAGTCAGCCACACCACAAGCGTCATGCTCACCGCGGAGTAGTGGTTCATCGCGATGAATTTGCCACTGTTGTTGAATCTGTCTCTGTTGTTGAATTTGTAGGGCCGGGTCTAAGACCCGCCCCTACGTCGGCATCTCGGCGGGTTTTGCCCCTCGAATCTCGGTTGATTCATCCGTCTGAACATCCGCTCCCAACGTCCAGTCACCCGTATTTTATTGTCCGCAAAGCGCTTCCGGCCCCCTTACGAAATCCTTACGCTTCGCTTATTCCTTCCTAATACCCGCGCGTTAACATCAGCCGATTCAGAAACAGCTCAGCGGTTTCGGCGCGCATGCGCCGGGCAAAGCGGCAGCGCGCCGGGTGGCGCGGTCCACGGGAGTGTCCCTATCCGCAGGGAGAAAACCATATGACTATTTTCAATCGGCCCAACGATCGCGATATGGAATTTGTGCAGCGCAAGACCGCGGAGCATTTCCGGGGATTTTTAATCGCCCTGGCCGCGATCCTGGCGCTGATCCTGATGGCCGTGTTTCTGCTGCGCGTCACGCGTATTGAGGCGGGCCACGTCGGCGTGGAAATCAATCTCGCCGGCAGCCAGCGCGGCGCTTCGGAAATTCCCATTCGCACCGGGTGGGTGGTTTACAGCCCGTTGCGCACGCAGATCATCGAATTTCCGACGTACGTGCAAACCGTGAAATGGACGCGCGACACGGCCGAAGGACATCCGATCAACGAAGAAATGGGATTCAACTCCAAGGAGGGAATGGAAATCCTGGTGGACGTTTCACTTTCGTATGCGATCGACCCGAGCAAGGTGCCGGATTTTTACGTGAAGTACCGCGTGAGCGACCTGGAATTGTTCACGCACGGCATCCTGCGCGACATCGTGCGCAATTCGCTGAACGAAGTCGCCTCCACGTTCACCGTCGAGGACATTTACGGCGAACGCAAGGCTGACTTTCTGGGCAAGGTGCAAGCGATGATCGAGCAGAAAGTTGCTCCGGTCGGCGTCAGCGTGCAGCAGTTCGGTTTCATCGGCGCGCCGCGCGTTCCGGAGGTGATCGCGGCCGCCATCACCGCGAAAGCGCAAGCGATTCAGCAAGCCGAGCGAGCGCGGAATGAACTGGCGACCACGCAAGCGGAAGCCGCGAAGAAAATCGCGGAGGCCGAAGGTGACGCCAAGTCCATGGTGACGCGCGCGCAGGGTGAAGCCGACGCCAATCGCATCCGGCAGAATTCGTTGACGCCGCAGCTGCTCGAGCTGCGCCGCATCGAGAACTCGCAGATGCTGATCGAAAAGTGGAACGGCCAACTGCCCCAAGTGGAATCGGGCCAGGGAAGCGGCATGATCTTGCAGCTCCCGCGCCCGCAGTAAACCCTGCCGGAATCCCACCCCGACAGAGTCCCAGACGCCGCGCTAGCAACGTAACTAGCGCGGCGTTTGCCGTTTTGTGCGCTCTTACGGCAACAAACTTTCGCCGCCGTGCGCGACGGCGTGAATCGTCGCAGCCGCAGCCGCGGCCGAGGCCGGCGTTGCGGAAGGCGCTCCAACTTTACTTGCATCCCCGCCAGCGCTCTGCGACTCCGGCTGCGCGCTGCGTGCCGCAGCCACCGCAATCCCGCGCCCGCGAATGTCGTCCAGCAGCGTCCAATCCTGCTTGAACTCCATCATGGTTTCGCGGCTGTGCTTGGGGCTCTTCAACTCGCCGGCCATGCGCGCCAAAATAATCTGGTAGGCAAATTGCCCATCAGAATCGGCCGCGAACACATTGCTGGCGCTGATGCCCACGCGCAGCGGCGGTTCGTCACCGCGAGAATTCATCCACAGCGCGCCATTGGCATCCGCCGAAATCGTGCTGCCTGCGCCCAGTTTTTTGAAGACGCTCTTCAAATACATCCGGTCTGGGATCACTTCATTGCGAATGGCTTCATCAACCGTCGCGTCGAACCGGTCCTGATATTGTTTCCACTCGTCCTTCGTACCGACAATCGTTTCGCGCTCCAGGGTATCTTCCGCGGCAAGCTCCTGGACGCTGACGGTGTAGCCGTCGCCAATGTCAAGGCTCGCGTCGCTGGCGCTTCCCGCCGCTTCCGACGAGGGGTGCGCCTCGAACTGATGCTCGGGATTGAAGTGGCCGGTGATCATGTAAGAAGCGGCCACAGCGGGAACTCCCTGCCACGCTAAATACGCGAGTGGAATTACCAGTTTCTTCGAGTGGTACAGCTGCTCGGTGCCGCTGCGGCACTCGCTGCTGCGCTTGATCGTGCCGGGAACTTGCGCAAAATGCAGCACCCGGAAATCGCTCCCGGGATGTTTCTCTGCGTAATGAGTCAGCGAGCGCGCCACAGCCTTCGGGCTGGTCATGAAAAAATCGTTCAAATAGTCGGGCTTTACCGCGCCGGGATAATAAACGTTCATCACGCGCCGCGTGAAATCGGCGCAATTGTTCGTCATGCCGTTGAAGTGGTTCACGTTCGGCAGGGAATTGAATTCAGCGATCAAGGCGCGATCCTGTTCCACCGTGGTCTTCACCACGAACATGTACATGCTGCGCTCCAGCGTCGCGCCCACCATCTCGCGCCACTCCGAACTCTTGCCGCTGCGGCAGCGCTGTTCGGTGCAGATGGCTGCCAGGTACTTGTCGCGATAGCGTTCTTCCAGCGCCGCCTTGATAGCCTTCGAACTCAGCAGCGGCCGATCGCCGGGATCTTCCACACCATACAAATAGACGCTCAACGGAACGATGTTCCATTCGTATGGCTGGTCTTCACCCAGCGTCGTGTAATTGCTTACGATCGAACCCTGTTCGCCGGGAAGGCACAGCCGCATCTTCACCGGCGAGCCGTCGGGGCAAATCCGCGAAAGATACACGGCCGTGTGCCCCGAGCCGGTGACGCGCGCAACGCTGGTGTCGAGGGATTCGTTCAGCACCACGCCTGCGTCGGCGCGAGACTGTGGAGCGAGCATAAGCAAAGCTAGCAGCGCCGAGCCAAACAGGAGCGCCGCTGACGCGCGCAGCTTCCGAAACTGCGATATTTTCAATCCCAGCAAATGATTCCTCCGCTGCAGATGCAGATAAGGCTCGCCCACAGCATTCTGACCTCGCTTGAGCTGGGACCCCATCCGGAAGAGTGGGTACAAGCCTTTCTGAATTGCCGTACTGCTCAAAGCCAACGCCTACAAGGATTTAAACCCGAATCCGGCCCCAAAGTTGCAGCACGAAATCGCCCTAGACTTGGATGTAAGTCCTCTGAAAGTGGCTGTTTGGCAGGTATAACGCGGGGAAGCAAAGCCCTATCGGTTTAGGGCACGTCAGAAGGGGCACCGCGGTCGAAATTGCTCCCCGCTCGACCAGCCGCAAGGCCCTCGGGCGGGGTTATTAATTTACGGCCACTTCGTTTGTCTTATTCTGAAGCGCTTCATTCCACCGCGAAATTCACGCTGCGAATCTGGGTTAGCGCCCCGTCCGATTGGCTCGCCTGAATTTTCAGCAGGTATTCGCCCGCCGGAAAGTTCTCAACAGGCAGCTTGAGCGCCACCGGAATCACGGCGTTCCCCTTTTGTATGTAGGTGGCCAAATCGATCCCTGCCACTGACCCCAGTGTTTTTCCGGTCTTCGGGTCAATGATGATGTAGGTGCATTTCACCGTGGGGGGATTCGCATCCGCCAGCTGCGGCGCATAAATCTGCGCGTACACCGCAACCTTATCTGTCTTCTTGAAGTGATTGTCTGCGGAAGGCGTTATTTCCAGGTTGCGCACCACCAAAGGCGCGCGATCCGCCAGCAGGTCCGCGTCCAGCGTGCTGCCCATTTCAGAAACCGGCTGAATCTGATTGCTCAGCGCCACCGCGCTGAGGCTGAATTTCTTTCCATCGTAGGGATCAACCGCCAACGGAACTTCAAACTTGGCGAACTTGTCCCCGCCGCCGCTCACCACCACGCTCAAGCGATATTGCCCGGGAGCGAGCGAAAATTGATTTTGGTAGGGCATCGGCGTTTTCGTGAATTTCTCCCACTGATCTTTTTCCATGTCCAGCGTCACTTCATCGCTGAACCGCGACGCGACGGTTCCGTCCGCCCGGTACGCAATGCCCAGCACATTCACATCCGCGTGATATTTTCCTTTCACCTTGGGGCAATCGATCGAAGCCGTGGGAACTTGCATCGCCAGATGCACGCGGGCTTCGTTCGGAGCGGTGTAAAAGAATGGCGCCTCGAGCGACCCTGCACCAGCCGCACCAACAGCGGCCGTCGCACTCGCAGCGGCAGTTCCAGCAGGCGCTCCGGCAAGCGACGCGCGCGATTCCATCTCCTTCTCGATGGGTTTGCCGGCCAGCATATCGTTGGAAACGATGTTGCAGAATCCGCTGCGCGCGCGGACATTCGTGCCGCCGCGCTCCACCTTCACTTTCAAAGTGTGGCAGCTACCCGCGGGCGATTCCGCGGGCGTGTAACCCAGCAAATAATATTCGCTCTGTTCGCGCGCAATCTTTTCCAGCCCGGACATCAGGTCGTTCGTATTCAGGATGGGAAATCCACCCGTGCCGGTGGCCAGCGCGTACATCACTTGCTGGTTAGTCGAAGCCGACGGGGGAAATTGCGGAACAATCTGCCGCGCCGAATTGTAAGGCGAATTGCTATACGGACTGCCGACGCCAGGCCTGCCGGTGCCCGTACCACCTCCAGTGCCGCCCTTGCCTCCGCCCGTTCCGCCAGTGCCGCCGCCTGTCCCGCCCTTACCGCCGCCAGTTCCACCACCCGTGCCGCCTCCCGCGCCACCACCCGTACCGCCTCCGGTGCCGCCGTGTCCGCCACCTGCTCCCCCACCTGTTCCGCCCCCGCCGCCGTGTTGCGGCTCGGCGACGAAAGCAACTGCCGCCGGATGATATGCAGCGAGCTGAAATCCAGCCTGCGAAGAATGCGTTGTCGCGCTGACGGGCGCCGCGTGCATCGAAGCGTCACTCGAACCCGCAGCATTCCAGCTCGACCCCGAACTTTGTTCGCTGGCCCAGGTCTGTTGCGTTCCGTCGCGCAGCATTCGCGCCATCGGTGCCACTAAGCCACGCACATCGAGCGGATATATCGCGACATTAGCCTTGTTGCACGCATCAATCGTCGCGGTCAATTCCGAAAAGCGTTCGGAGTTCAGTTCGAATCCGGCGGTGAAGAGAATCAGGCTCTTTCGACCGGGTATCGGCGTCAGGCTCTTCGCCAATTGCCGCAGCGAAAGCAGCAAAGTGTATGCGCCGAAATCGCCTTCAGCGTTTCCCAAGCTCGGCAGTCCGGTTTGCAAACCGGCCGTCGGCAAATTGGTATTGATCGCGCTGCCGGGCGAGCTCGCGATGTTTCCGCCATTGGACGCGCTGGCATTCGGCGACACCGCGGAACTGGAGATGCCCGAAACCGCCTGCTTCAAGCGGGTCGCATCCATCGTGAAGTTTTGTGCGAACTGCAAAGTGCCGCCAAAATTTACGATGGCCATTACGCGGTCAGGCCCCGCGTAAGCGTCGATAAATTTGCCGGCCGCCGCCCGCGCGCGCGGCTGGTCTCCCAAATCCATCGAAGAGTTGTCAAAGAACAGCACCATATAGTGGCGTTTCGCCTCGATGGGCGCGTTGGGGTCCGCGCCGAACGAAAAAGAATTGATGGGCTGCTGTTTGTCGTCCTCGAACACGCGGAAATCATTAGTGGTCAAGTCCTGCACGTAGTTGCCCTTCTTGTCCGTCACCACCACGTCCACGCGCACCTCGCGCGTTTCCGCTTTGATCGCGCCACTGGCTGGGGTTTGCACTTGCGGGGCAGCGGACGTCGGCGCCGGCTGCGTCGCAGCGGTGCCAGGCGTCGCTCCCTGTTGCGGCGGAGTCTGCTCTTGCGGGGCCGGCGCGGGCGACGCTTGCTGCGCGCGCACGATTCCCGGCGATTGGATCGCGCGCCAGCCGAGTCCGCCGGCAACAACAGCCAAACCCAGGATCGTCCAACTAGAAGCTCTTCTTCGCCGGCTCATTTTTCACCTTCCTGCATGGAACGTTTTCGCATGAACATTTGCTGCGCCGAATTCTAAGGAATCTCCACCACGCCATTGCGCGCCGAAAGCTGCGCGGCCTTGCTATCGCGCACTACCAGCCGCACCAGATATCCGCCGGGCTTCACGTCAAAATTGGTCTTCACAGTAACGCCCGTCTGGTCCAGACGCTGCAGCGTCGCATCCTTCAATCGCAATTCCAGAGTCTTCTCTTCGCCGGTGATAAAATTGCCGTTGCGATCGAAAAGCGCAGCCACTATCGTCAGATTGTCCCAATTGCGGCCTTGCGATTTCTCGAAGCCCACCTTAGTCAGATCCACGTGCGCCAATACCGAAAGCTTCGCGTTCGCCGCATCGGACTTGTAATACTGCAGATGCAGCTGAATGGGCAAGCTCTGTTGCTCCTCCTGCGAGAACAGCGCGTCTTCAATGTCCTGCTTCGCCAGTTGCTCGGGCGTCTCGCCGCGCTTGGGCGCGAAAAATCCACGCCGCGCCTGTACGGTATATTTTTCCTTGGTCGTCAGTTTCACGCTAAGAGTATGAAACTTTCCGTCGTTCTTCAGGTTCGAAGGAACGAACGCGAGCAAATAGGAAACCTCCGGCTCCGCAGCGGTGGTGCGAAAGCCCGCGTCCAGGTCGTTGCTGTTGCGAAAATAAAATCCGCCGGTGCTGTAGGCCAAGTCCGAGAGCACTTCGGACTGTACCTGTTGTTCGGTGATCCTATATTGCAGCGATAGGCCGGAAGTGGCGGCATTCGCTCGCACCGGCGGATCCTGGGTGATGTCGCCGATTGGATCTATGGTGTAAAGCCCGCGCCCGTCCAGCGTATTGATGAAAATGTTTGCGTGGTTGGCCTTGTCGATCACCTCTGACACTTCGTACTCATACGTCGAAGTGAGGAAACCCGGCGAAACCAGCACGATACTGCGCTGGCCCGGCAGCGCGGAGACGCGGCGCACCACCTCCGTGAGCCGCCGCACCACATACTGTGTATTGATCTCCCCCGCGCCGATAACTTCTGCAACCGTGGACTGAACCATCCCTGTCGCCTGCTGCTGAGCTTGAGCTGGCTGCGCGCCCGCGGCTTCGGCGCAGGCCACGGCATCCGCGGTGGCGGCGCCGAGGGCTTGCGGATCGTTCTTGTTCTGGATCAAATCCGCCTGGTAGTACGTAATCTGCAGGCAATCATGTTGCGTTCTGGGATCGTACGCGCCCACCGGCATGGCGATCATGTGAGCAATGGCATCGCGGATTTTCGCGTGGTCATCGGTAAAATCCACCTGGTTGTGTCCGGAAACTGTGAACACCGCCAGTCGCTGGTTTGGCTTCACCGACGAATCGATAAACCGCAGCGCCGCCAATTTCAATCGTGACAAGTCGCCGACGTCGAGGTGCGCGTCGTCAAACAACAGCGCCACGAATCGCGACGGCAGTGCCAGCGCACCAGATGGCGCCGGTCCGGGTTTTCCCGCATCTCCGGCCGTGGAATCGGAAATCGAAGACGCAGTCGGATCAGGCGGCAGTGGAATCGCTTCACCGCGCGCCACCTGCTTTGCGGCGCTGCCAGGCGTCTCCACGGAAAAGTGCGTAATGAATTGCAGTTTACCGTCCTGCTTTATCTGGAAATCGTCCTTCTGCAGATTTTCCACCGCGTGGCCGGTTGAATCATGAACCACCACGCGCACCGGCACAAGGTTCGCGTGCGATTCCAGCGGCACCGTGGAAGTGCGTGTGTTGATTTCCGGTGCGGATTCCGCGGAGTCAGAGACAGGCACAGCAGCAGCCGGCGAGCCCGGGGAAGATGAGGACGTCGCAGCAGGCTGTGGCGCGGGCGATTCGGTCCCGGTAGATGTTTGCCCGCTGTTCGAGGGCTGCGCAGGGGACGTTGATGTATCGCCTGCCGCAGCTGGCGAAGCTGCCAAGCCAGTTGCGGACGGCGCGCTGGATTGCGTCGGAGGGGGATTTTGCGCGGCAGACGCTGCTGCAGAGGAGCCAGATTGCCCGGCCGGATTAGGTGTGCCGTCAGATTGGCCTGCCGCAGGCTGCGCTGCAGGCGCTGGCGTCGAATCAGGCTGCGCCGCAGGTTGCGAATTCGATTGCGCTGGCGCTGGCGCCGGTGCAGGTTTCGGATGGTGAATCAGGGACGGCGGAGGGTCAGGCGGCGCTTCGGGAGGCGTAGAATTCTGCGCGGGCGCCGATTGCGCTTGGCACGGACGCTCAATCAACAGCGCGGCGAAGGCCAACCCTGCGCAAAACATCACAGCGCCGCACCAGCGCACTACATGCCCATAAGTCCGCACAGGCGCCGCACATTCGTCTGCAACGGTACTCATTCGGCCACTCCTGCCCGCCGCTCCGTTCGTTTACGCCTCAGTCACTCTTGCACGAAAGTTTACTCGCCCCGTCCAGCCGCGTCAATCGCTGCGCCCGAGACCTGCCCGGGCGCTGCGCGCAGGGGGACAATATCTATACCTGGCGGCTCACTCACCTTGCTAAAATCCCGCGGCACACTATCCGTAACGGGAGGCGAGATCGCCATGCATCGGGGACCAAAGTCAGTTCCGCAGGTGGAATTCGAGACGAAACGGGGTGCAGGGAATTCGACTGATCGCGAACCAGCGGCCTGGAGCCGCCGCGAGTTCCTCACAAACTCTACCGGCCTCGCGGTTGCCGGCGCGATCGGCGGACTGACGGAGAATGTTTCGCTTTCGGCTCAGGTATCGGCGCCGGCGAGTGCGGCCAAGTCACAATCATCCGCGGTCGCGTCCACGCCCAGAAAAGTGCGGCGCATCATCATCGATACGGATCCCGGTATTGACGACGCAATGGCGATCTTCCTCGCATTGCGTTCGCCGGAGTTGAAGGTGGAAGCGATCACGCCGGTCGCTGGCAATGTCCCCCTGGATTTAACGCTACCCAACGCGCTGCGCCTGCTGGAAATCGCCAAACACAGGGATATCCCCGTGGCGGCGGGCGCCAGCCATCCGCTGGTGCGGCGCCTGGCGACGGCGGGGCATGTTCACGGCGTAAACGGCCTGGCCGGAGTGGAATTTCCCGAACCAAGAATAAAGCCGGTGCACGACACCGCTCCCGATCTGATTCGCCACATAGTACGTGAAGATCCCCACGAGATTACCATCGTCGCCATCGGCCCACTGACCAACATCGCGCTCGCCTTGCGCGCCGATCCTGAACTCGCCGCCATGATTCCTGCAATCGTCATCATGGGCGGTTCGCTTTCCGGCGGTAACATGACGCCCGCGGCCGAATTTAATTTGTGGGTTGATCCGGAAGCAGCCCGCATCGTCTTTGACGCCAATATCCCGCTCACTATGGTCGGCCTGGACGTAACCCGCAAGTGCCTGGTGAACGAGCAACTCATCAAGCAGCTGGAAGCCGCGAAGAATCCGGTGAGCCAGGCGGCCGGGAAAATTCTGCGCGCCACTTACGAACGCATGCGCCACGGCGGGGAAGTGACGGACATCGCGCTGCACGACGCGTTAGCGGTTGCGTCGCTGATTGACCCAGGTGTGATCACGCGCAAAGATTATTACGTCGAAGTGGAAACCGCCGGGGAATGGACTGCAGGTCAAACGATCGGATACGACGGCCACGGCCCCATCCGCAAATCGCCACAAATGGAGACCAGCGCGCCCGAACCGCCGCCCGCGGAAATACCCTACAAGCCCAACGCCCAAGTAGCAGTCGGCGTCGATCCCGACCGCTTCTTTCACCTGTTGATTTCGCGCCTTACGGCAAGTGCAGCTTAGATCGCGAAGGGTGTCGCGGCAGGTTTTGTAGCGGCGCACTTCAGTGCGCCATCGGTGTCGCAGAGAAGATCGCTGGTAGTCGGAAAAGCATTGCAACGAGATCGACTTCGCCGGCACCCGGAGAATTTTGTTGGGAAATGGAAAACTTCGTTCCAGCGGGGCTTTATGAATTAAATCACGAACGGCACCAGGCGCGCTGTGCGGCGCATGTATTCACTGTAAGGTTGGCCCAGTGCGCTGACCAGCATCGCCTCTTCCACGTGGATGCGGTACGCGTACCCCACCGCAACGCACGCGACCATCGAAAAAAGGCTGGCCCAGTTTCCCAACGTGAGGCCCAGCCCAATCACGGTGATCAACGCGGCCGCATAGGAAGGATGCCGTATGTAGTGATACGGCCCGGCCTCGATCACGGTTTGACCGGCTCGCACGTCAACCTGATAAGTGAAGTAGCGCCCCAGCACCCGCATGCAGTACCAACGAAACGCGACTCCCGCCCACATCAGCGCGATTCCCGCGAAGAAAAGCTCCGTGCGCCTCCAAGGGATGAATGCCCGCTGCAGACCAAAACAAAAAGTAAACGCCAGCCAAATACCGGCCCAGATCATGGAAATCAGAAACCAGTACGAACCGCGATCGCGCGCCTTCTTGGGATCGGCCGACCTTCGCGCCCTTCCGGAAATAATTTCAAACAGCAGCCACGCTGCATACGTAACGCACCAGATCACGTCGTACCACAGATGGCCGGCGAACGGCACGGGCAGCATGCGCGCGCCTCCTACTCTATGTATACGCCTGAATGTGGGAATAATTTCAGATAGGTCGAGGAATCCGCAGCGGCGATGACCGTGCCGAAGCAGCGAAACCCGCCGGGCACAGTGACGTATGTCGGACTTACGCAGCAGCGCCGCACGCTCGCGCCGTGGAGCTAGATCGTCTGCAGCGGTTGTTCCGCTTCCAGACCCAGCGCCTCGCGTATTTTTTTCAGCAAAGATTCGCGCGAGAACGGTTTTTGCAGGTGCGCGGAATTCTCGACGAAGCCTTCTTCCGAGTCGTGCTCCAGGTAGCCGGACATATACACAATTTTCACTCGCGGACGCGCGCGTTTCAGCCGCTGCGCCAGCTCCGTGCCTCGCATGCGCGGCATTTTCACGTCGGTCACCAACACGTCAATCGTTCCGGCTTCCTGCTCCGCTTTCTCCAGCGCTTCTAATCCATCTTTTCCCGTAATCACTCGGTATCCGCTCGAGCGCAGAAATTCGCCTGCCAACTCGCGTACCGCTTCCTCATCTTCCGCCAGCAGCACGGTTCCGTTGCCGCGCGAATATTTCGCGGCCGGCTCGTCCTCGCAGGGAAGCTGTGGCGCAGCCGCGCTTTGCGGCAAGAAAATTTCAAACCGCGTGCCCTGGCCCGGCGCGCTATCCACCCAGATGTATCCGCCGCTTTGCTTCACCACGCCGTACACGGTCGCCAGGCCCAGTCCCGTGCCTTTGCCCAATTCCTTCGTGGTGAAAAACGGTTCGAAGATTCTTGCCCTGGTCGTTTCGTCTATGCCGGCGCCCGTGTCCGCCACCGTCAGCAACACATAGCGCCCCGGTACCGTCGGCGGATGGCTGCGCGCGTACGCTGGATCCAGCACCACGTTTTGCGTCGTAATCGTGAGCTTGCCGCCCTTGGGCATAGCGTCGTGCGCGTTCACTGCGAGGTTCACCAGCACCTGCTCGATCTGCGAAGGGTCGGCTTTCACCCGCGCCAGCGAGTCGCCCGGGCGGAACGTGTATTCAATTTCTTCGCCGATCAGCATTGGCAGCATTTTGCCCACATCGGAAATCAGCGAGTTCAGATCCAGCACGCGCGGCTGCAGCACTTGCATGCGGCTGAAGGCCAGCAGCTGCCGCGTCAGCGTCGTCGCGCGGTCCGCGGCTTTGCGCACTTGCGCGATGCTCGTTTGCGCCGGGCTCAGCGTTCCCAGCTTCATTTCCAGCAGGTCGCTGTGGCCCTTGATCACCGTCAGCAGGTTATTGAAATCGTGCGCCACGCCGCCGGCCAGCCTGCCCACCGCTTCCATTTTTTGCGCTTGCCGCAACTGGTTTTCCAGCGTTTGACGTTGCTCTTCGTTTTTCTGCAGAGTGCTGCGCATGCGCTCAAAAGCGGCGGTTACTTCCGATACCTCGTCACCGCTGTCCGGACTGAGTGGGTAATGATAGTTCCCCTGTTCCAGCGCGCGCACTCCCGCCACCAGCGTTTCCAGAGGCTGCGTGAACGTCCGCGAAAGCACGAACACCAGCGCTCCGCCCGCGAAAACCGCCAGAAATCCCAGGGTCATCAGCGTGTTATTCAATCGCGTGAGCACCGCCATCGCGTCGTCGTACGGTTTCAGCACCGTCAGAGTGAGCGGTGGGGAAGACCCGGGCGTCAAATTCACCGAACTCACCAGATAACTTTTGCCGCCAATTTCGAGCCGGTCTTCGCCGGCGGCCGACTTCAGGCCAGGCGCCACCAGCGCGTCGTCCAGCATCGAAAGCGAGCTGACCACCGCTTTATCGCCATAGCGGAACGCCACCTGGCACAAGGCGATTCGCCCCACCTCTGCCGCCACGCGCGAGTCAATCTCGCGTCCGACGATCACCGTGCCCAAATACATTTTCGACGACGCTCCGCCCAGCTGAATCGGGCGCAGCGCAATCTGATATAGATGGCCGCCGCCAAACCACCAGCCGCCCTCTTTGTTCGATCCGGACGAATGACCCATCGCCTGTGCCGCGACTTCGCGCGGAAATCCCGGAACCAGCGTGTGCAGTGCGACGATTTTTCCCGTCCAATCCGCCAGCGCGAAAAGTTCCGCGTCGCCGGAACTCCACATCTGCTCGGAAGCATCCTGAATTACGCCGAGCTGCTCGTCCGCCATCATTGCCTTCAACTCGGGGCGCGTGGCGAGCAATTCGGCGGTGCGCTCCAGTTGGATCTGCCGCTCCGCGCGCAAATTTTGGAAGGTCAAAACGGAATTGCGCGCATCGCGCTCCACCGCCGCGCGCACTTGTTCTTCAGCGGCGTGGCGCACCACTGCGAGAGTGGCAAAGGTGAGTGCGGCAATCAGCAGGGTCAGCGAGAGAAGTAACTTGGTGCGCAGACGCGCCTTCGCTAGCGCCGAATCCGACACGTCCAGCCAGCGAAGGAAAGTCGAACCGATTCTGGTAGCCATACCCCTGCCTGCGCCGGGAGCGGATGGCGCTCTTGGAGAATAGCGAGCAGGGTGGCATCGGGGGAATGGGCCATTGGTACCGAAATTGTCAGAGGTACGTGACTAAGGGTTTCGTACTAAGGCCCGGCGAATGCGACCCGCAGCGGTAGCGGACGGCGGAACTGCTCTCGTCTCCCGCGCATTCTCTCGAACGCAGGAAATGAAAGAGAGTTCCGCCGCCCGCCGGTCGCAGGCAGGGAAGTCATTTATCGGAGGCGCTTCGCTGCGGCAACCAGACTACATAGCGCCTTCGTCCGCCGACGGCCCGTAGATCGCCGGCACCGCGATGCTGTTCAACCGCAGATACACTCCCAACTGCGCGCGATGATGTATGCCATGGTTCATCACCCAGGTACGCAGGCAGTCGATGCGCGGCATGGCGATGATCGTCGCGCCGTTGCTCAGCAGTGACCAGTTGTTGTGCATCTCCGCATCGCTGGCTTTCGTCAGCAATGCCCGCGCGGCCGATACATTCTTATCGAACTTCGCCAGCAACTCCTTGGTGGTTTTGGGCGGTGGAGGCGGGGTGGGCGCAACTCCGTTGGGAGCCATGTCCAGCGACTCTTGCTGCAGGGTGTACACCGCCCACTCCGGGACGTCCGCGAGATGATTGGCGAGCCAGCCCATCGTTCCGGACTTCTCGTGCGGCTTCCAGGAAAATTTTTCGGTCGGCACGCGCTCCAGTGTCTTGCGCGTATTGGCCATCTCAGCGTCGAATTCGGGTAGCAGCGCTTCGTTCAATGCCATAAATTCCTCCAAAGTGATAAGCGTGATTGGGGTCACAACGCCGGAAAGTGTAGGCGAAGAAAAAGCGAAAGTCAAGATATCATAAAATGAAATGCGGTGGTGGGTGGGTCTTCGATAATTGCTGCCGGCTCAATCGGTCGATGCAACACCATCCAATGGGTTGACTCGACAATGCTTGCGCGGGAGAACCATCGATTTGGCTGTACTCGGTGAAAATCCAGCCAGAGCAACGGTCCCGCCGGGCCAAACCTGACAAGCGATTTCGGCGCTTGTTTTCAATGCCAGGCGGGTTCTAGCTGAGTGTTGCGTCGACCCATTGAAGTCACCACGCTGATAGGCATGTGGATTGTCTCCGGCTTTGCTACGACTCGGGACAATGTCGGGGCCAAGGCGATCCGCGGCTTCGCATTGTCACTTTTAACAATTATAGGGGCCACCCTTATGCGAATAGATTCTGCCTAGTGGATCAGCGCGTTTGGCTGAGGATCGCCGCAGCCCCTAGCCCGGCTGCAGATTCTCGACCGTCGGGGAAACAATGGAGGCCGATATGACTCATATTCTGCGCGGAAGAATCGCTACAATCGCAGCTCTTGCCTGTCTCGCACTCAGCACAGCTGCGGCCGGTCAAGTCTCTCCGGCGGTCGGTCCCGCCTCTGGTCCCCAACAGCCGGTCATTTCCACCCTGCAGCTAAAACCACCACTCGTGCCGGCTTATGAAAACAAGAACAGCGCTTCACAGCGCATGGCGAGCCCTGCTACCACAAAGCCCGCGAAAGCCAACACAGAGCCTCCCACCACGCCCGGCGCCGCCCGGCGCATCACGCTGGAGGAAGCAGAGCTGCAGGCCGGCTCTGCGAGCAATAATCCGCTGGTGCGCCTCGGTCAACTTCAAGTGGAAGTAGCCAGGCAGAATCGGCTCGGTGCGTTCTCCGCTTTCTTCCCGCAAATTGGATCCACCTTCGAGAACTTCCACTTCAACAAGTTTATGGGGCAGCAGATCGAGGTTGCCAATCGAACTCTCGGACTGCCGCTGGCGGGGCAAAATCAAACCTTCCTTACCGTTACCGCAACTGAGCCGATTACACCGCTGTTCCAAATTCACGAGCTCTACAAAATAGCGCAGGCCGACGAAACGATCGCCAGAGCAAAGGCAGGCCTCCCCCCTACGCAGGTCGCCGCCAACGTCGAGAAGAATTATTACGGTCTGCTGGTCGCCCAGAGGCTGCTGGCCGTTGCCGAGGCGAAAGCAAAGCTATCGGAGAGTAAGTGGCTGCTGGCGAACAATGCGTCAATGCCTGTCGGCTCGGTCAGCGGTGACGAAGAGCTGATGGGAGCAACCAGAGAATTGGCGACCGCAACGTCGAAGGCAAAAGAATTGGCCGCTTCACTGGACGAACTGCTCGGTTGGCCCGATGACACGCAACTGGAATTGGTGCCGCCCGAACCTCGTTTTGAGTACATTCCACTCGGTCAGGCCACTGAGAAAGCGCTGGCGGCGAATCCCGAAGTGATCGAGGCGGAGCAGACGGTTGTGAAGGCGCGAGCCGCCGTAAAAATTCAGAGATGGTTCTACGTTCCCACCATCGCGGTCATGGGCGGATACGCTTACAACAACAACGCGGTTCCGCTTCTGCCCAGGGATTTTTCCTTCATAGGACTCGTGGGCACTTACAACATCTTCGACTTCGGCAAACGCGAGCACACCATAAAAGGGGCGGACGCACAGGCGGAAATGGCAGAGCTTGGCTTGGAGCTGACCAAAGCCAAAGTGGCCGCCGCGGTCAAGAGCAGCCATCTCGAACTGGAGCGCTTGCAACAGCTCAGCGAACTCACGCGCCGCTTGGCTTCAGGCATCGAGTTACAGAAGGCCAGTTATGACGAGAATGACGCCGACATGGCAGCGGCAAGAATGGCCAAAGTAGAGGCGGAAATGTTTCAAGCCGACCTCGACTACCGTCAAGCGCTGGCTAACCTGAAGAACTTGATCGGCGAACGCTAACCCCGCCCAATCCAGAGCGCCACAGCTCGCTCCCGACGTTGGCTGCCGCCGTTGTGACAAGTGAGGTGATAACAACGCGAACCCGAGCCTTTTTTCTTGCTGCATCATTTGCGCTCACTATGCTTGTGAGTGCATTTTGGACTTGCGGCGGAGCCTACGCACAACAAAGCGGCGCCGAAAAGAAGCCGACTGGAGGCTCGCTAATTCTTCCACGACCGCAACCGCCGTTCGGAGGTGTGATCGGCCGGGTCGCCCACGATTCCAAACCGGACTTTCCCAAAAGCGTCACAGCTCCCAACGGCGCTCATTCGCTAGTGGCGGGAAGATAGCTTGGAGGAAAGTAGTCGGAAGATAAGGAGATCAAATATGCGAGTACATCTAATTTGTGTTTTCGCGCTTCTTGCGTTTCCTCTGGTTAGCCAGGCGCAAGTTCCCGTTTTCGAGGTTACGCCGGTTAAAAGCACCATTGACTTCGATGTCGAAGCATCGGTCGCTATCAAGGGCACATTTCAGAAATGGGATTCGAGTTTTACTTGTACCTCCACTGACGCAAATCTATGTGTTTTGGAAATCAGGATTCAAGCCGACAGTGTCGATACGGGAAGCGGTATGAAGGATGGCAAGCTAAAGAGTAAGGATTTTTTCAATGTGAAAGACAATCCTTACATAACGTTCAAGTCCACTAAGAACGTCCAAACAGGTCCCGACACTTTCGAAGTGGATGGAGACTTTACGATCCGCGGAGTTACCAAACCCGAGAAGCTAAGCCTTACGCTTGTCGGCAAAGGAACCGGCTCGGGTACGGTCACAGGCACGATGGCCTTCGATCGCAAAGATTATGGAATGAACAGTGGAATTCCATTCATCAAAATCGCCAACCGCGTCGAGGTGACCGTGGACCTGAAAGTGAAGCGAGTTAGCGGCCCGCCATTGGTATTCAGCCAGTAATTCGCGTCGGTTCATGCTGACTCAACGAGCGTTGGGTACGGCCTGCAACCCTGCCCTCACTCTCGGCATCCGGTCTCACATCTCCTGTTAAGTTGCGTTACCGGCTTTCGCGGTCCGCGCGTCTTTGAGCGGGCGTAAACGCGGATATTCCTATCCGAAGGTCAGTGATGTCCGCAAATATTACGCTGAGACGACTAGTGGTACACTCCCGCTCATGCACACCCTGAAAAAGTCGCAGCCCTTTGCAAAGGTGCAGCGCGCAGAATCGGTGATCGTTCACGGAAAACACTTGTTCCTGAAAGAATGTAAGAAATGTGGCTGCGATTTCTACGGCGCTGAGAAACAAACACGCTGTGACGAGTGCTTCGCAAAGCGGAAAAAACGCGCTTCTTGAAGTTGGGTAGGAGCATGTTCGACCTTTACAACAACGCCTACAAAAATTACGCGTCCGACCCCTACCGACAGGTGCGTATTGAGACTTATGGGCAGGACTTCGGCCAGACCAGTTGGGTCACCAATGAAGAAGCCCAAGAGATTCCAAAACTCATTGGCCTCAAGCGCGAATCGTTTGTATTGGAGATTGGTTGCGGTTCAGGGGGATATGCTTTGCATCTTGCGGAAACACTCGGCTGCCAGATCGTCGGACTGGATACCAATGAACCCGGGATTCGTAGCGCGAAAGAGCTTGCACAGACTAGCGCCCTTGGTTCACGAGCGCGTTTCGAACAATGCGACGCTTCGAAGAATCTCCCTTTCGACGACAAGACGTTTGACGCGGTGTTTTCGAACGACGTACTTTGCCATGTTCCTCGGAGACTTGATGTATTCGTCGAGATGTTTCGCGTACTCAAGCCAGGGGGCCGGATGTTGTTCAGCGACGCTCTCCTGGTTGGCGGAATGATTTCCGCCGAGGAAATCGCGACACGCAGCTCGATCGGCTTTTACTTTTACAGTCCACCCGGGGAGAATGAGCGGCTTTTGGAAAAAGCGAGATTTTCCCAGGTACGTGCCACGGACACAACGGAGAATGCGGCTCGGATCTCGAAGAAATGGCACGACGCGCGCGAGAAAAGGAAAGACGAACTGGTAACAGCGGAAGGTGCTGCCAACTTCGAGGGACTCCAGCGATTTCTGTCCTGTGTACACACCTTGACCAGCGAGAGGCGCCTATTGAGATGCTTGTATTTCGCGAGTAAGGCATCGTGAATTGATCTCGCGTGGCCGCTGGCCGCCCACGATTCACGCGCTTCGCGCAAGGGCGATCAAGGAGTCCTGACGCTCGAACCTATTTGTCCGATTACGGAGGTGATCTCAATGGGTCGATGCAACACTATTCGGTGCATTGAGTCGACAATGCTTGCGCGGGAGAACCATTTGTTTGGCCGTGCTCGGTCAAAACCCAGCCAGAGCAACGTTCCGACTGGTCTAACCCTAACAAGCGATTTTAACTTTTGTTTTCAATGCCAGGCTGGCTCTAGCTTAGGGTTGCGTGGACCCATTGAGATTACCTCGATTAGCGGACTTGTCCTTTCAAGACTAGGCGAGTGTATTAGAATGGTGGTCCTCTAAACCATGTTCGATCAGACTCGCGATCCATCTCACCCGGCCTCATCCACGATCGGAGGCAGTTGATGGGAACGAGTCATCGTCGCTCTGCTTGGGACCTCGCGAATCCGAGTGGCGCGCTCCGCACGACAATTCTGCTCTGCTTCGTAGCCATCCTGTCCTACTGCCTCGCGAAACTCGCAGCGATGCTGATCGTGCGTCCGCAGGCGGACTGGCCGCTCTGGCTCGGCAACGTTTTTCTGGCGTCCATGCTGTTGCTGGTTCCGAAGCGGCTGTGGCCCCTCCTGATGGCGACAGCCATTGGCGCGTTTCAACTGTATAACCTGCAATCGGGCGTCCCGATTCGTTCGATAGGCTGGTTCGTTGTGTCGGATTCAGTCGAAGTCCTCACCGCGGCATTGGCTCTAAGTTATGCATTCCGGGGCGTACCGCGCTTGGACAGTGTGAATGCACTGGCTAAATTTTCATTGTGCGCGGTGATCCTCGCGCCATTTGTCGGCGCGTTCCCTGGAGCGATGGCGAGCAACGGCAACTATTGGACGAGCTGGAGGATTGCGTTTTTTTCCGAAGCGCTGGTGTACCTCACGTTGATGCCGGCTATTTTGGGTTGGGTAAGCAAAGGACCAGTTTGGTCCACGAAATCACGCGCTTATTACCTCGAAGCCGCTGCACTGCTCGCCGGCTTGGTGCTTGCGGGATATTTCACGTTTGTCGTCTCCTGGAAAGGCAGTTCAGGAATCCTGCTGTATTCTTTCGTGCCGTTTCTGTTGTGGGCCGCGTTACGTTTGGGATCAACGGGAGTCAGCAGTTCGGTGATTGTAATTGCAATTCTCTCGATTTGGGACGCTACCCACGCCGGGGGGCCGTTATTCCAATCGGGGCCGCTCAATAGCGTGTTGTCATTACAGCTCTTCTTATTCTTCGCGGCCGCGCCATTCATGATCCTCGCCGCAGTTGTAGAGGAGCGCCGCAGGGCAGCCGAAGAGTTCCGCGAGAGCGAAAAACGTTTTCGTCTGGTAGCCGACACAGCTCCGGTGCTGATCTGGATGTCCGACACGAACAAGCTCTTCACCTTCTTCAACAAAGGCTGGCTGGACTTCACCGGTCAATCGATGGAGCACGAGTTGGGTGAAGGCTGGACCTCCGGCGTGCATCCGGATGACTTGTCCGCTTGCCTCCGAACCTATTGGGCGGCGTTCGACGCCCGGCTGGACTTCGAAACGGTATACCGGCTGAAACGATCCGATGGAGAATATCGCTGGGTTGTTGACCTCGGCGTTCCCCGATTTGAATCCGATGGCACCTTTTGCGGCTACATCGGCTCGTGTGTTGACATCACGGATCGCAAGACAACGCAAGAGTCGCTCGAAGAGTTGAGCGGCCGCCTGATCAACGCGCATGAAGAAGAACGCACGCGCATCGCCAGAGAACTCCACGACGACTTTAGCCAGCGCATGGCTCTTCAGGGCATCGGCCTTAGCCAGCTTTGGAAGAAGCTGCCGGCGTCAGAAATAGACGTGCGCGCTAAAGTTCAGGAATTGTGGAAGAGGAATCAGGAAATATCTTCCGACATGCATTCGCTCTCCCATCAGCTCCACTCCAGCAAGCTCGAACATGTCGGTCTGGCCCCCGCTCTGATGGGACTGTGTGAAGAGTTGAGCTCGAAGTTCACCATCCAAATCAACTTTGCCGAGCACGGAATTTCCTCCGAAATCCCCAAGGATGTCGCGCTGTGCCTTTTCAGAATCGCCCAGGAATCGCTTGGCAACGTGGTCAAACACAGTCGAGCGAAACAAGCCGAGGTTGAGTTAATTAGCACAAACAACGGAATTCGTTTGCGGATCGTGGACGCCGGCGTGGGTTTTGACCCCGCTCTCCGCAGCGGCAGCGGGGGATTAGGGCTCGTTAGCATGCGCGAGCGCCTCCGGCTGGTTGGCGGCGGGCTGTCCGTGCAATCCGCACTCATGCGCGGGACAGAAATCCTCGCGGCAGTCCCACTGCCCGTCTTCGCGCATGATGCGCAGACCAGAACCAAGGCCGCAGGCGAATAGTTTAGGTACGTCGCGCGATCAGACACTGGGGAGCGGACCGATTTCACTTCTCCGGTCAGGGTGTTAGTCAGGACGTGCCAGTTCGCGCACGGCTCTTTTCGACGAGCTGCTCGATCACTTTCTCAAGGTCTGGATAACCGGCGCCGAGACTCCGCGTGAGCCAGTTTCCGCCGCGCTCTACAATTCTTTCACCGTCCGCTATCACGTCGAACTGGCCAGTCTTCCCAGGTGTACAGACAGCTTCAATGTTTAGCCGCTGCTTGATCAGGGTCACGAGACTCGCGACCTTGGCGCTATTGTTCTGTCACGTTGGACAGTGAACGATTTCGACCTTCATATTGGTCTGCATTGTACTCGCCCGAACGCCTTACCGGAAACCAAGTTCTCCGGTAAGAGACGAGGGCTCAACCGGTCGGTGCAACACCATCCAGGGCGTAGATTCGATAATGCTTGCGCGGGACAACCATCTGTTTGGATCCACTCGGCCAAAACCCATCCAGAACAGCGTTCCGTCTGGTCTAACCTCAACAGGCGATTTTGCCATTTGTTTTCAACGCCAGGCGGGTTTTAGCTGAGTGTTACGTCGACCCTTTGAGACCACCCGCGCTATAGGAAACCGACCCACTACCTACAAGCCCGGTCGCTGCGCCCCATTCCGCAGCTGCTCGCGCTCGCCGGGCTGGCTCTGCGAGATTCCAGCGGAACTCCGGCCCGCTCCGTGGCATCCTATGTGCCAGTCAGTTTCGCACCGACGCGCGGAGGTCTCGCTTGCCTGTCATTCGCACCTGCAGCCATTGCGGAACGCAGAACCGCATTCCAGCGAAATTCCTCGCCAGCACGGGCCGCTGCGGCTCTTGCAAATCGCCGCTACCGCCTATCGCGGAGCCACTCGCGGCGGACGAGCAATTATTCGACGAAGTAGTGAAGAACAGCCCCGTGCCGATCCTCGTGGATTTCTGGGCGGGCTGGTGCAGGCCGTGTCTTGCCGCCGCGCCGGAAGTAGCGCGCACCGCCGCGAACATGGCGGGCAAAGCGGTGGTGCTGAAAGTGGATAGGGAAAAATATCCGCAGCTGGCGGGGCGCTTCAACGTCAGCAGCATTCCCAACTTCGTGGTCCTCTCCGGCGGACGCGTGGTAACGCAGCAGGCCGGCGTGGTGGACCACAGCCAGATGGAACGCTGGCTCAAGTCTGCCGCGGCCGTTTCCGCCTGAGCGACGATTTGTAAAGCATCGCGCCGCTGCCAACGCGCGTGCGCATTTTTCTGTGCGTTAAATCGCCGCGACAAGTGCTCCGCGTTCGCCGCATGTCGCGCAGCGCATCCACACTTCAAATTCCCGCACGCCTCGGTTATTCTCACGTTTAGCTTCCGGAGGTGATCACCATGCAATATGCTTTCCTGACCGCCCGATTCCTGCTGGCGCTAGCCGCAAGCCTCCTGTCCGGTGCGACGCTCGCCGCTCCCGCGAACGCGCAGCAACAAGATATCCCCAAGACCACTGCGGAAAGCATCGCCGGAATTCTCGGCTATACGGAAGATCAATTCCTCTCCGTCGCCGAAGCCATGCCCGCCGAAAAATATGCCTACATCCCCAGCGCGCAGGGCGGCAAATTCGACGGCGTGCGCTCCTTCGGGGAACAGGTGAAGCACGTGGCCTGCGCCAATTTTGCCTTCTTCAACGAGATGGAAGGCAAGACTCCTCCGGCCGATTGCGAAAAAGGCGGCCCCGCGCCGGCGAAGACCAAAGCCGAGCTGCTGCAATACCTGCGCGATTCCTTCGCCTACGGCAACAAGGTTCTCGCCACCATCAACGCGCAAAATGCGATGGACCGTGTCGAAGGCCGCTACGGCGGGCCCAACACCAAGCTGGGTGTGGCAGTCATCGCGGTCTGGCACATCGCCGATCACTACGGCCAGATCGTCTATTACTTGCGCCTCAACGGCATCATCCCCCCGCCGACGCAACAGCACGGCCTGCAAGTGCGCTGAACCGGTGCGCTCGTGCGCGATCCACGGTGCGGCAGCGCACTCCCGCTGGTCGTTAGGCCGCGGCAGTCGCTCCCGGGCGACAGCTCGTCAGATTAGCGTGACCCACCCCGGCGGGACCCCTATCCCAAATTTCAGGTATTTACTGTATGGCCGAACCGGCTGGTTTTCGCGATTATGCGTCCGGGACAATGAGAGCGCGGGTTGGGAAACCTTATTAATAAAATTTTAAGGGCTGGGCCCCACCTGCGCTCTCGACTCCCTTCCTCTGTTTCCCCCGAGTAGGCGCATCACAACGAGTGGCTTCCCCACCACTCGTGTGTCAGCTTCCGAGCCACATCCGTAAAACGCCCGGTTCCCGGTGAGATCAACGGCAGCCCCCGTTCGCGCAATAGTTCAAAACCGAATCCGAGCACGGCATCGCCGCGCACGGTCGCTTTCGGCCTCACACCGATGAGCGCCGCAAAACATCAGCGAGATGGACTTGTGCTGGCGCTCACGAGCGTTTAGGCTGGCGCTGATGCCGCCGCCGTCGTCTCCACCACCTCCATTTCCGCCCGACCCACCGCTGAATGACCCGACGGCGCACCCATCGTCAGACGACCCGCGCCATCGCGCGCTAGTAATTCGCGCGCGCCTCGAACGCCTGCCCGCCACGCGTTACATCTGGTCGCTAGTGCTGCTTCTTTCCCTGGGCGGCTGGTTCGAATATTACGACTTATTTTTCACCGCCTACGTCGGGCCGGGACTCGTGCGCAGCGGCCTCTTCACCAGCACGTCAGCCGCGTTCTTCGGCTTCAATGGACTCGCTAGCTTCGTCGCCGCCACTTTCGCGGGACTCCTCATCGGCACGCTGCTCTTCAGTTTCGCCGCCGATCGCTACGGCCGGCGCCTGATTTTCACAACCTCGCTGCTGTGGTACACCGCCGCCACGATAGTGATGGCGTTTCAACACACGGCGCACGGAATCGTCCTGTGGCGCGTAATCGCCGGCGTCGGCATCGGCGTCGAGCTGGTCACGATAGACACGTACGTCACCGAGCTGATGCCGCGCCAATTGCGTGGCCGCGCGATTGCCCTCAGCCAGATCGTCGGCTTCACCGCGCTGCCTGCCGTCGCGCTGCTTTCCTGGTGGTTGGTGCCGCATCAACCGCTCGGCCTGCAGGGATGGCGCTGGGTAGTACTGGCCGGATCTGTCGGCGCGATTTTCGTGTGGTTTATTCGACGCGGCTTGCCGGAAAGCCCGCGCTGGTTGATGACGCATGGAAAATTCGACGAAGCCGAGCGCGTCACGGCAGCGATGGAAGCGCGTGTCAAGCAAGATCTCGAAAGGGAAGCGGCGAGTGGAACGCATAAGCCACGCGAGGCGCGCGCGTTCGCGATCGCAACCCGCCCCGCCGAAACTCGCGGCAGCCTGCTCGAGCTCGCGCGCCCGCCCTATCGCAAACGCACGCTCATGCTGATGGTCTTCAATTTTTTCCAGACCGTCGGCTACTACGGCTTCGCGTCCTGGGTGCCCACTCTGCTGATCGCAACCGGCATCACCACCACCAGCAGCCTGCAATATTCTTTCCTCATCGCGCTGAGCGCGCCGCTCGGTCCGCTGCTCGCCTATCGCGTCGCCGATCGCATCGAGCGCAAATGGCAAATCGTCTTCACCGCCGCGTGCATCGCCATCTTCGGCGTCTTGTTCGCACGCCAACGCGATCCCGTGTGGCTCATCACCTGCGGCGTGCTGCTCACCTGCGCAAATAATTGCATGTCCATCGCCTTCCACGCTTACCAGGCGGAATTATTCCCCACGCGCATCCGTGCACAAGCAGTCGGCTTTGTCTATTCCTGGAGCCGCCTCAGCGCCATCTTCACCAGCTTCCTGATCGCTTTTTTTCTGCGCCATTACGGCACGCGCGGCGTCTTCGCCTTCATCGCCGCGGCCATGGCCATCGTCATCCTCGCAATCGGCATCTTCGGCCCCCGCACCCGCGGCCTCGCGCTAGAAGATATTTCGCAATGAAGCTTCGCGTTTGCCATAGCGCGAGCGGTTTCGTAGCGTCGTCCGCCGCGGCGGACGCCATCTGTGGCGCGGCAATCACCGATGGCGGTCTAAAGACCGCCGCTACAAAAGCTTCTCGCACGTTTCGCACAGAAATCGTCAGATGGACACCGCAACCGCAAAGCGCTAACGTTGCGCCAGCACTTACTGAAGTACTTTCATCCGAAGAAGGAGCCATCATGAACTACGATTCGCACCAGCGAGCTGCCGAATTCCACGAAATGGCCGCGCATGCCCACCGCGCCGCCGCCGTCAGTCACGGCAAGCAGGATCACTTCACGGGCAACGAGCATTCCCGCCAAGCCATGGAGCACGCCAACAAAGCGCACCAAGCCACACTAGAAGCTTTCGCGCAATCCGCCGAGCTAGCGAAGGCACATTCGAAATAACTTCGCCTCCGCACTCAGCAACACGTCCACGCCGTGACGCCGCGCTCTCTACTGCGCCACGTGCTCCTGCACGTTGATGAAGACTTCCTGCTGCATCCCCGTGGCTGGGAAACGCGAATGTTCCACCAACTCCACGGCATCCTGCGCCAGTTGCGGATTCGTGTCCTGCAGCGCTTCCGCTTCCAGCACCCGACCGTCCACATTGCTCAGCGTGGCATGCACGATCACCGGCTGAATCATCTGCGGTGTGGAATTTTCCAGCAGGCCGCCGCGTATGGGGAATCGTTGCGGGTAGCCGAGCACGAAGGCCGGCCCCGCGCTCGTCATTTCGCGCGTGGGCTCGAAAATGCGCGGATCCAGATTGTCTGCATCCTTCAAGCTATCAATGTGAATCTGCAGCAGCGGTTTATTTCCCTCGACCACTGTGATTTGCCGCGCCAACGTGCGCCCGTGAAATTGAATTGCGTCGCTGTAATCGTAGTTCACGTAAATTCCCGGCGCGGCGGACCAGGAATGTAGTAGCGCGGTCGCGGGATCAATGCAAAATTCGGTCTCTACCCACTGCCGAGGCATCGGCGCGGTCGGCACACTGCCCGATAGCAGCAGGCATGTGAGTTCTTGCCCGTCGCGCTGCACGTTTTGCGAGCGAATCATTCCGGTTCCCGGCGTGGGGCCGATCGGCTGGAAGATCGCCCCGCGTACCATATGCACCCGCATCGGGACCGGCTCGTTGGGATTCGTCGCGAACACCTGCCCACCGGATACGATGTGCAGCTGCGAGGAACTCGCGAGGCGCGCGGTCCAGCGCATCACCGGCCCCGCGTAAATCTCCTCCATCGTCCCGTCGCCTTCGAACTGCGATCCGCCGGTCGATGTGAACGACACTTTCATTTGAAACGGTGGCACGACCGCCGCGTGCAACGTAACGTTCTGCCGCGCGCGCATCAGCAAGTCCATCGCCGCGTCGCGCTCTTCCGGAGTGATCAGCGCGCGCGCTGAGCCAGTCACCAGTTCTAGCGGTGTGTCAGGCACAGCGGCCAGAGACATCACTTGCCCCCGCGTCGGCTGAGCTTGTATCAGCAAACAGAAGGGAATCGCCGCTAGCAGGAATAGACGCATCGGGGTGATTCGGAAAACGGGCCGTGGGTTGATCATCGTCCCACCTCATGCGGAAAGTCTAAATCCGACGAACGGCTCGCATCGATACTAATCCCATACGTAGAATGGCGGCAAGGGCAGGTCTCTTATCCCGCAACAAGTGGCACGCGTCGCGAAAGGCCGCCGCACTGCTACACGATCCGCTGGCTAAGATCCAGCGCGCGCACCGAATGTGTCAGCGTCCCCAGCGAAATTGCGTCCACTTCTGCTGCCGCGTACAACTCCATATTCGTCTCCGTAATTCCGCCGCTGGCTTCCACCAGCGTGCCCTCCCACACTTTTTCCCGGCGCATCGCCACGATAATCTGCCGCACGTCGTCCGGCATCAGGTTATCCAGCATCACCAGGCACGGATATTCCCGCGTGGCCGAAGGAGCCTCCGCGCGCAAGCGTTTGAATGCGTGCGCGGCAGCTAACGCGCCCTCTTCGCTGCGCACTTCCACCTCGATGAACGGCGCCCTCCGCAGTGACTTCCATGCTTTCTCCACGGCCAGCGGCGCAGCCTGCTCTTCACGCCGCGCCAGCAACGCCAAGTAATTATTCTTCACCACGATGCCATCGCCCAACCCCAACCGGTGCGTCCCGCCTCCGCCCAAATGTATCGCGCGCTTGTCGAGCAGGCCCCACGGCGTCTTCCGCGTCCCCACAATTCGCGTGGCAGGGCATTGCCGCCGCGCGCGCTCCTGCAAACGCTGCGTGGCCGTCGCGATTCCGCACATGCGCTGCAATACATTCAGCCCCACGCGCTCCAGGCTCAAAAGTTGGTTCTCCCCGCCTTCCGCGCGCAGCAATACGTCGCCCGTCTCAAATATGTCGCCATCTTCTTTCTTTAACGTGACCTTCACGCCGCGCTGCCGCAGCATGTAAGCGTATTCTTCCAGGCCCGCGGCCACGCCCGGCTCGCGCGCCAGCACCTGAGCAGCTGCGGCGCGACTTTTGATCCCCAGCGCTGCCACAGTTAAATCGCGCGGAGATAAATCCGGCAGCAGCAGGGCATCCAGCAACGAACGCAGCACGCCATGATATGCGGGATTTTCCAGCGTCAAATGTGCGCCGTGGAACAACGCTTTTTCCACGCGCCGTTGCCGTTCTTCCGGCATGGGAAATTGCAAGGAAGCTTTCATGTAAAACTAATATTACTATCACACGCCCCGCGCCGGAAATCGCAGCCCGCAATCCAAAGACGCGCGCACGCTCTCGCGTTCGAATATAATGTCCGCATGAAAACGCAAAACGAAAAAGCGGAGTTGTTCCGTTCGCTGCACCACGGCCCGGAAATTCTGGTGCTACTAAACGCCTGGGACTGTGCCAGCGCGCGCATCTTCGAACAGGCCGGGTTTCCCGCCATCGCCACCACCAGCGCCGGAATCGCTTTCTCCCTCGGCTACTCCGATGGCCAGCGCATCCCGCCAGACCTGATGCTCGCAACCGTCGCACGCATCTGCGCCGCCGTGCCTCTGCCAGTCTCCGCCGATTTGGAATCCGGCTACGGTGACGTCACCAAAACGACTGCCGGTCTGATCGCCGCTGGCGCGGTCGGCTTGAATCTCGAGGACATGGACCACGACTCACAAGCCCTCACGCCCATCAGCGCGCAAGTGGAAAAGATCGCCATGATTCGCCGTATCGCCGCCGGCCTGGGGGTGAACATAGTGATCAACGCGCGCACCGACGTATTTCTCGCGCAAATCGGCGAGCCATCCACGCGCTTCGACCGCGCCTGCGAGCGACTGCAAGCCTACATCGGCGCCGGCGCCGACTGCGTTTTCCTCCCCGGCCTCGCCGACTTAAATATTATCCGCCGCGTAGTCGAAACCTTGAAATTCCCGCTGAACATCCTCGCCGGCGCGAATCTCCCCACAATCCCGCGCCTCCGCGAATTAGGCGTAGCCCGCGTCAGCATCGGCTCCGGCATCATGCGCGCCACCCTGGGCCTGACCCGCCGCATCGCCCAAGAGCTGAAAACGTCCGGCACATATACCGCCCTACTCGAAGGCACCATGCCCTTCGCCGAAGCCAACGTCCTCTTCGAAAAATAATTACTGGCCTAAATGTGCAAGGGCCGCTCGCAGCGGGCCGCTGGAGACGTGAATCAGTCCCGCATAAGGGGAGTACATTTCCAGGATCAAGAAAATTGCGCCGGAGACCGAAAGCGCGGAGACCAACAGACTGACGATCACGGTCACAGTGCGTGGGGCAAACAGGCCAAAGCTGATGAATATAATCGTAAGCCACGCAACCAGCACGACGAGCAGCGGTTCGGAAACCGAATTAGTCCTTTGTGCGGCGATCAGCCAGCGGGTTTGGCCCAGGCTCACGATAATGCTCAACGCTTGGGACTGGATCGAACGCTGCACATCGTCCTTCGGCGAAAGCGCTTGGATTTTGTCGTAGAGAACTTCGCCGTGGACGGATGCTCCCACTTGCGAGAAGGCGCTTGCTTCCTTGGACGATAGCGAATTGAGCGAATCAACGACAGAGCTGAGTAGTGCGTCGCGCGCTTCTTTCGCCTCGGGGCCATAGTGCGCGAGGACGCGGTCCAGCAACACAACCTTGCTGGACATCTCCGTAAGCTCGGAATTCTGCGTGTCAAACGACGACTTCGCAGAAGCGATCAGCAAACCCAAAACCAGCGCGGCCATCGTCGCGATCAGCCCCATCCCAAGCTTTACCACCTCTCTCGATTCACCTGCCAATTCCTGCTCGGGCAAGACGGCGCGAAGTCCGATCCCCAGCAGCGCACCTCCAAAAACAATCGCCAACGTGATGAAGCTGATTTCGAGTGAACTCATTGTGGCCTCAGCGATGGATACTTTCGAAGACGAGCTGTTCACGATCCAGCGTCACAACACACATTCCGATCGGGCAATGTGGCGTTCCCTGCACGCAGTATGGAGGCGCGTTGTGCGCCTTCACCCCACTCGCAGTTAGTTGACTTTGGTTACTTCGGGAATCTTCCACGAACCATCCAAATTGCTGGGGTCTCTTTCCTTTGGCCAATACAAACCCATCGCGCATTCCCGTGATGAGAGGCCGACTTGGATGCCAAGCTATAGCAGCGTCTTGTAGCAGGATATTGTCAAGATTGACAGTGCCTAACGCCTGCTAAACCCGCGTACGGAAGGCCAACCCGCAGCCCGCGGCTTCGTAGTAGGTCAGTTTCCGATTACGCGACTGATCGAGAGTTAGCGTGCCGTCGCGGAAGAGTTAGCGCCGGAAACCACCGCCGCCGCGGAATCCACCGAACCCGCCACCGCCCCAACCGCCGTGAAATCCTCCATCGCTAAATCCGCTGCTGCGATCTCCCCAACCGCCGCTGCTGCGGTCGCTGAATCCACCACCGCCGGAGCCGCCGCCCCAGCCACCCGAGCGAAAGTTGTCCCAACGTTGTGAGCCCTGGTCGCGGGCGGCCGCTTCGTCGTTGAACGACGAGGCTGATTTTGTGGCGTTGCTCCAGCCGCTGCCGGAGTTTTGCTGCCAACCCGAGCTAGGGCTACCTTTGTACACGGTGCCGTCGTGGCTGGCGTAAAGATTGTTGTCGTTGTAGCCGACGCCGTTTCCGGTGTGGGTGTTGTAGGCGAAGCCGCGATTCACACTTGCGGAAGCGCCGCTATACGCATTTCCAGCAACGCCGTGCGCTGCACCCGCTACGACTCCTGTGTTCGGATTGTAGGCCGCGCCTCGGCTGCCCGCCGCGTAGTTCCCAGTGCGCGCGTTGTAGTCGTAGCCTCTGCCACCCACGCCAGACGTGCCGGTGACGGGATTGTAAAAACTTCCCCGCGTTCCCGCACCGACGTTGCCCGTGTAAGGATTCGCCCAGGCAGCGTGCGTGCCGCCGTACGCCGCATTGCCCCAGTGGCCGTAAAAATTCGCGGAAGCGACGCCGCCATACGCGCCCCATCCCCACGCTGGAGCTACTGGGCCCCAGCCGTACCAACCGACCGGACCCCACCAAGGACTGCATGCGGCGCCGACAGCCATGCCAAGACCAAAACCAAGCGCCCATCCTCCTGCCGCGCTCCAGCCGAATGAAGCGCCGACGCCATAAGTCACCGGCGCGGGGATCCAAACGTCGGTAGTCACGAAGGGCGAGTACACATAACCCGTGCCGTACACTACCACCCCGTCCGTGGAGACCACGGTTCCGTAATAGCCCGGCGTGTAGCCCACGTAAACGACGCTCGGGGTGTAGCCGTACACCTGCGCGTACGTAACGTAATAAATCGGCGAACTAGGTGGAATGGTATAAATCGCCGGAGGAACCGTTACCGCCACCGCCCACGGCCCATTGGCTGAAGGCCCAGCGAACCAAACCCCACCCTGACAAGAATAAAAAGACGTTCCCGAAACCATCACGACCGGCGTCGTTGCATTCACGGCGTACATTAACGAAGTGCCCGTGACGGGCTGGAAATTCGGTTCACCAACATAGGAAAGTGTCAGCTTGGCCTTTGCGCGGTTGATGGTCGCCGTCTGCGGTATTTGATTGGCGATTAAGGCTTCTTTCGCTTGCGGAGTGCCGGGAATGGAGACCAGCACACTCGCCTTCGGACTGTATGCGGGAATTTTTGCGAAATCCGCCGGAAGATTTGTAGCAGCAATGTAGCTCCACGGACCATTTTGCAGTGAAGTGGAGGAGAACCAGCGCCCAGCGACGAGTATGAAGTACGTGGAATTGCCGTTGTCCAGGAAAATGTCGTCGCCGGAATTGGTGACGTAGAACAAGCTCGTGCCCGGGATCGGCGTGAATTCCGGCGCGCCGGAAGTTAGAATTAATTCCGCCGGTGTTGTGCTGACGTAAACCTGTGGCGCCTGTAAATCTTCGAACGCTTCTTTGAGGGATTGTTCGGGATTTCCCAGAACCTGATTCTGGTGCGCCTGCAGCGCCGCCTCTTTGATTTTATCCAAATCTTTTTTTGGATCACGCTTGGCCATCAACCAATCACCCTGGAGAGTCTGGGACTGGACCCAGCCGTCCATCAGCGCCAGGTAATACATACTCTTGCCGGAATCGAAGAGAATTAATGCGCGGGTGTTGATGATTTTTTGCAGCCCGTTTCCTGCATCCTGCATGACGGGCTGCCCGTCAATCAGCGCGAGGACAGCGGGGGCGGTGGTGAAGAAGATGGTCGGCGGATTATTTTTAACTTCAACCCTTTTCTGTTTTTCCGCCACGGAGGTAACGGCCAGGCTGGATTGCAACTGATCGAGCGGGACGCTTTGCGTCCAGGTCATGTCCTTCTTGAACGCCCCGGAATATGCCTCCCCGTTATTCGCGATGGTGGGAAATTTCTGCCTGGTCAATTGGAAGTCTTCCAGCGTCACGACGCGATTGACCTTGTCCACTTCCGTGCGTGCGGTGTACCAGATCGCGCCAAAATCAGTTTTGTCCGTGCCGGTCCTGATGACGACCGCGGAATATGCGTCCAGGACATTTCCCGTCCAATCGCTCAGTTCCGGCTGGTACACGGAAATCTTCGCGTCTTGATAAGCGAACTGCCGCGGCCACGGGTCGCCTCCCGGCGGCGACACTTTGGCTGGCGAGGCGGGAGCCGTAGCCGCGGGCGTGGTAGAAGTTCCGGACTGGGGCAGTGCCATGCCAGGTGATGCAATCAAAACACACGCGACCAGAAGCAACGCAATTAGGGGCCTGAATCGCATGTAGAATCTCATATTGATCAACCTCCTCAGTCCCTATGTCTGTTTCATGCTCGCCTTTTGTGCGAGACCACGCCGAAAGGATCGGTTCGCCGAGGCAAACTCCGTGCGTTCGAGTTCCGGCTTCTGAACGCGCAGCGTATTAGCGCACACAGCTCCGCTCTCGTTAATTGTAAAAACTAACAATCGGGAAACCGCTGCTCGCAGAAACGAGAACTGAGATGGACGCTGCCCCCCAGGACTTTCGAGGTTCTACTACGTGCGCCTGCTCGCTAGGAAGTCGTACCTCCAGGTCGACGCCCTAATCGTACATGTCGATTCAAGTCTCCGGTTACGCGACTAACCAGGAGTTACGCCGCTGCCAAGGCGAATTATTGGCAGTGAGAGGATTTATCGGCACCTGTTGCAAGCACGCATCATGTCGTCGAAACTAGTCGGCAACGTCCCGCAACTATGGTAGAAACCCCTCTTGAGCAATTTGTGCGGGGACCTGCAGACGAGTTCGGCCAGCGCATCGGCCCGTCCGTCCTAGGAAAACATAAAATGAAAGTCCAATCCCTTAGCGACTTCATTTGGGGGCGCATAGGTGACGGATGGCTTGTCAGCAGGGACGCCTCGATGCTCCTCGCCGCTTCCGCGGTAGCCTCGGTTAGTGGCACGGTGGCATTGAGCTGGCGATGGCCGCCGAGGCAGCCTTTGCTGATCGTGCCTGTGGCTCTTGGTGGCCTCTTTCTCATTTCCGCGATGGAGCGCTACTGGATCAAGTGTGACCAGGGTTCAAGAATGGCACGCAGAATATGGTTCTTTGTTTTGACCTTCGGGCTGTGGTTCGGTGCGGCGCTCTACTACGTGTTCGTATACTTGCCACAGGTTAGGCGCGAGTGGAGGCAGACTTGAAGACATTTCGGCGAGTCGTCATCGCATATTTGATTGTCTTCCTCGCGGGATGCCTGTTGCTTTTCGTCCCTCCTTCCTACGCGCCCTGGGAAACCTCGGGGGTCAGGGACTTCTTCGCACGCTTGTCGTGGATCTTGGCGGGCCCCCTAGCACTCGGAATAATCATCTACCCACTTGTCCTGCGTTATCGGACGGGGATGGCGCGGTCGAAATAATGAACGTACTCCAATGCTTCGACACTGCCTGTCACGACTCGCGTTCGTTGAACGAATCGAATTCGGTGAATCATTGATTGTTATAGTGCCCTCGTAAACGGTCGACTGAGCATCTCAACTCCTGCAAACGTGTTTGCCGCACAAGTTCATCCTTGGAGGAGTACGTACTCTTTACTTGGTCGCTGGGTAGGAGTGCAGCAGAGCAGCAATGCTAAGTCCTGATTGTCCGTGCCGGTCCTGATGACGACCGCGGAATATGCGTCCAGTACATTTCCCGTCCAATCGCTCAGTTCCGGCTGGTACACGGAAATCTTCGCGTCTTGATAGGCGAACTGCCGTGGCCACGGGTCGCCTCCCGGCGGCGACACTTTGGCTGGCGAGGCGGGAGCCTGCGTCGCAGGCGTGGCAGAAGTGGCGGACTGGGGCAGTGCCATGCCAGGTGATGCAATCAAAACGCACGCGACCAGAAGCACGGCAATTAGGGGCCTGAATCGCATGTAGAATCTCATATTGATCAACCTCCTCAGTCCCTATATCCGTTTCATGCTCACCTTTTGCACGAGACCACTCCGAAAGGATCGGTTCGCCGAGGCAAACTCCGTGCGTTCGAGTTCCGACTTCTGAACGCGCAGCGTATTAGCGCACACAGCTCCGCTCTCGTTAATTGTAAAAACTAACAATCGGGAAACCGCTGCTCGCAGACATGAGAACTGAGATGGACGCTACCCCCGGGACTTTCGAGGTTCTACAACGTGCGCCTGCTCGCTAGGAGGTCGTACCTCCCGGTTGACGCCCTAATCGTACATGTCGATTCAAGTTTCCGATTGCGCGACTAATCAGGAGTTGGCGTCTCGCCGGGATGCGCTCGCGGGCAAGCTCGTGCGCCAACCCGTCATAATGGGGCCCTCACGCCAAGAGCCTTAGTCGGTTTGAGCCTTCATCTGGTCGAGAACTTGTTGAATGTTGAAGGATGCAGATTTCTGCCTTTGCGGGAACTCTTTGAAGGTCACGAGGAACTGTCCCACGATGGCCTGCGCTGGAATCATGACCCAGAGCTTGTCGCCGTACCAACGAGCATACATCTGGGAATCCGGCGTCACTTCGAACGGGTCCTGGCGGAGGTTAACAACCAGCGGAACCGTACGCGGTTTAGCAACATCGGCCCACCAGGAATCCTTCGTCGCAAAGCTGACTTTCCAATCGCCGTAGCGAAACGCGTTGAGGTTGCCGGAATCGTCGAAGTAGAAAATCTCTTTGCGCTGGCCCGGTCCTTTGCCGGAGAGAACGTCGGTCATGTCATACGCGTCGAGGTGAACCTTGAAAGTCCTGTCAACGCCCTTATACCCAGTGAGAAGTTGTTGCTTCACGTCCGGTACACCGGCTGCGGCGAGGAAAGTGGGTGTCCAGTCCTCGTGCGATGCGATGTCGTTGATGATGGTGTTGGGCTTGATGACGCCGGGCCACCGAGCGACGCACGGCACGCGGAATCCTCCGTCCCAAGTGGTGCCCTTCTCTCCACGGAAAGGCTCGGTGCCGCCGTCTGGCCAAGTGAATTTTTCTGCGCCGTTGTCCGAGGTCAGAACGACGATCGTGTTGTTAGCGATGCCCAGGTCATCAAGCTTCTTGAGAAGCTGCCCGACAACCCAATCGAGTTCCATCATCCCGTCTGCGTATAGACCGTAACCGCTCTTGTTTTCCCACTTCGGGCTCAGCCGGGTCCAAACGTGCATGCGCGTGGTGTTGTGCCAGAGAAAAAATGGCTGCCCGCTTTTCACGGATTTATCCATGAAATCGAGAGATGTCTGCAGCAGATCTTCTTCGATTGTCTCCATGCGCTCGCGAGTGAGCGGACCGGTGTCTTCGCACTTTTGTTTGCCCCACGGACCGAAGCGAGCATCGGCGGGCTCCGGATTGTCGGAAGTTGTGGCGACGCAACGCAGAACACCACGGGGTCCAAACTTCTCGTGGAAGCCGGGCATCTTCGGGTAGTCCGGGTCCTCCGGCTCTTCCTCGGCGTTGAGGTGGTAGAGATTTCCGTAAAATTCATCGAAGCCGTGCACGGTGGGTAAAAACTCGTTCCGGTCGCCAAGGTGATTCTTGCCAATTTGAGCGGTGGCGTATCCGAGTGGCTTCAGAAGATCGGCGATTGTGGGGTCTTCCTTTTGCAATCCGATGGGCGAACCCGGTAGCCCGACGGTCAGCAGACCAGTGCGGAAGGGATGCTGTCCCGTGATAAACGCCGCGCGCCCTGCGGTGCAGCTCTGCTGGGCGTAGTAATCGGTGAACAGCGCGCCTTCATTCGCGATGCGGTCAATGTTCGGCGTACGACCGCCCATCATGCCGCGATGGTACGCGCTGATATTCCACACACCGACATCGTCAGTCATGATCACTACGATATTCGGTTTTTTGGTTTGCGCTTGAAGTGATCCGACGAGCCCGAAACAGGACAGCGCAGCGGTCAGCAGAATCAGACCGCCGCGAAATACGGTGCTCTGCTTCATTGTTTTTTCCTTGTGGGTTGGGTTGCCGCAGTTTCTGCCGCAGGCACGCGACCGGACGCGACCCGCAGAGTAGGCGTCGCAGTTGCCGTGGAATTGCGAGAAGTGAGTGAAGTCTGCGCTTAGTTGGCGTCCGAGTCAACTTGAATGCCGATGGAGGTTGAGTGCCCGATTGACGCTGCCAGCTCAATCGGTCGATGCAACACCATCCAGTGGGTTGACTCGACAATGCTTGCGCGGGAGAACCACCGATTTGGCTGTGCTCGGTCAAAATCCAGCGAGAGCAACGTTCCGGCTGGGCCAAGCCTGACAAGCGATTTTGCCGTTTGTTTTCAATGCCAGGCGGGTTCTAGCTTAGTGTTGCGTCGACCCATTGAGATCACCGCCCTTACCGGACATTGACCTTCAGATGGATGTTGCGAACTGGGATTGTCACTACCTATCTCGTTTTGAGATTGCTGGTGGGAAGAGGATTTCCCCACAGTTACTCGGGCCGTTCACACTTCGACCGCACCTACATTTTCGAACATTTAGTGGGCTACCGATTCGCACCAGTTTGGATACGTCAGTGCAAGTGGGACTATTTCTTAGCTGCGTTCGCTGCCATTCGAGCGCGGAACTGTTTTTCCTGCTGAATTTCTTCGTCGCTGAAGGCGGATGCGAACTCTTCGGGCTCAAAGACCTGGCGGATCTCTATGTCGGTCTCGCCTTCATTGGGGCAGCGCTTGACCCACTCGATCGCCTCTTCGAGAGACTTGACCTGCCAGAACCAGAAGGCGGCGATCAGTTCCTTGCTTTCGACGAAGGGGCCGTCAATGACGGTGGGGCGGTTCTTGCCGGAGAAGTGGACGCGGGCACCTTTGGAGGAGGGGTGAAGACCGTCGTACCCTATCAAGACTCCGGCTTCCAAGAGCTCGTCGTTGAATTTGTTCATGTCGGCAATGAGCTGGGGATCGGGGAGTGCGCCTTCGTTTTCGGAGTCTTCCGCGGCTTTGACGATGACCATGAATCGCATTTTGTTTGTCCTTTCGGGTTGAGTTGGTCCGCCGGTCAAGTTCAGAGCTTAATTGATGCTCTACCCATTAGTCGAACGAGAAGGTGCAGAATCGACAGGGAGAACCGAGAAAATTCTCGTAGCTCCTGGTAAACGCGGAAACCGGACAAGTGCCGATTCGCAAATTCCACATGTCCGGTGACGCGACTTATCAGGACCTACCAGACTTTGCAGCGGGAATCGAAATGGAGGCGCGATTTGCGCCTCCACTCCGCGTGCAGTTAGTTGACTTTGGTTACTTCGGGAATCTTCCACGAACCGTCCAAAATGCTCGGGGCTTTTTCCTTTGGCCAATACAAACGCATCATCAAAACGAAATCGTCTTTCGGTGCCGGCAGCCAGTTCGCTTCCTCGGCTTTACCCGGCGAATCCGCTTGAATGTAAATATCCGTCGAGCCGTCAGCATTCGTGATGAATTTGTTGCGCTGGCTGACGTTGTAGCGGTTCAGCGGATTATCCACGAAAAAATACTGCGCGTTGTACATCGTCACCGACCAGAAGCCGTCCACGGGCGGCATCTCACCCTTAGCGAAATGCAGAACGTACTTATTCGCGCCATTATATTTTTCTAGGAGTTTCGGACCTTCGGAGGTGGGATAGACGGCGTCCTGAGGCCGGTTTGCACCCAAACCGTACCAGGTAATTGTGGCGCGCTGTATATAATTGGTCCCGTAGATCCCGGTCTTGGTAGTAAACGCCCAGCCATTTTCGAGCTTTGCGTCTCCCACAGCGACGCCTTCTTTGAACCACGCCGCGATTTTATCCTGCGCAGTCTTGGGTACTTTCGCGATCGCCGCAAGAGTGCTGGGCTCGAGCTTCGAGGCGTCGAAATCCTGCCCCGGCACGATTCCAATCTTCGCGAGTTTGGCCACCATCGGAGCGTCTTCTGCCGTGGGCGGGTTCGTCTTCAACAGTTCGGCGAAATGCTTGAAGTACGAGGCGCCGTCCATTGCGTTGAGTTGGTCGCGCACAGCAACCTTCTTATCAATGGATGGATCAACTGTTCCGGGCGGGGGTGTGTATGGCTTCCCGTATGACGACAGCGGCACAGCAGACATTTGGTCTTGTAGCGCGTGCACCGCTTTGTAATCGTCGGGCGTTCCGGTGCAATAAATGCGACCCAGCAGCCAGACCATTCCGGTCGCTGATTTATATTCGCTCACGCCCGCTGGAAGCGTTCCGCTCCAACCCGGGCCGGTAATCGCGTATTTCTGCGCGGCGGTTCCCGTGGTTCGCTTTCCCGGATCTTGAAATACTGTGGTCCAACCGTCCAGGAATGGGAACAGCGCATAACGTCCCTTCAAATCTGGAATGCTGATTACCCACGGTTCTTTGGACACGTCGAGCCAAACCATTGTGTACAGAGTGTCCGCGTTCGGCGCGGTCACCGCGTTGAACGACGCGTTGGGATACTCGCGCAGCTTGGCGAACTGGCCCGTTGGTGCGGAGGTCCCTTCAGGGCTGGCAACGTTCGTCGTGACCCGTCTCGTCAAATCCATCGTCATCAAGGGATAGGCGTAAACGTAAGCGTCTTTGGCGGTTTCAAACGCCTCCAGCTCCTTGGCGTCCTGTTCGACTTTCGACGAGCTGCCACAACCTGCGATCAATAATCCGAGCAACGCCGCTGCGATAAGACGAGGCGCATTTCCTAGCATGAATTCCTCCAGTAAATTCCCATTCGCATGCCTGGGATAAGGGGCCGACGTAAGCGGCAAACTATAGCAGCTTCAGTTGGGTGCCTATTGTCAAGACTGACAGTGCGCCGTGCCTGATTACCGCCCTGCCCGGTAAAGTGAATTTGCCTAGTTTCCGGCAGGCGACTTACCATCGCACAAGCTGACAACGCCGGGCACTCAGCGAAGCAAAATTTTCGCTGTGCTGGCTAGGTACGAATCAGATCATTGACCCGCTGCAATGCACGCCGCTATCGCCTGCTGAAACTCCGTCTTCAACGTCTCACCCTTCTCTTCGCGGACGACCCTGACCCACGCGCTGGAAACCATTAACTGCTCGGCCGAAGAGATAGGGCCTTTTTTTTGATCGAAAGTAATGTTGTGCTGAACCATGTTGACAGTGTTCTTTCCACCCAAGGAGTGGAGAAGAACCGTGTAATAGTCGCCCGCCTCGATTCCGGGTCGCACGCTCTGCCCGGCGCCCACAGGCTCCACGGTGATTTGCTTCGCGTCCATCGTAGCTAGCGGAACCGCGAACCGGTGGGTCTCGACGTAAAACAGCTCCCCGGGCCTCGTTCCTTCCTGTGTTTGGCTCCAAACCACAGAGCAACCATCAAAGTTCGTCGGCGCCACCGACATTGAAGTGATCACTTCGCCATGGTGGGGCTCGCTATGTTTCCAATGCACGGTATGGTCTACGGACATCTCGTGCTCCAGATTCTGCAGATCTTGAAACATCTGGCTCTGGAGTGTGGAAATCCGCAACGAGGGCCGAGCCGACGCGCGCGGTTGAATCCCGACGCCGGCGATTGCCAACGGCACCATGGAGAAAACTAGAAGTCCTGAGAACCAAATGCCTTGCCTGTGCATCGGTCGCCTCCCTTTCAGCCACCAAAATCACGGTGAAAGATTCACCGGCATCTATCTCCCGAGCGAAACCCGTTCGACTGACAGCGCGAGGCCGGTGACGGCACGTACTTGCCGTCAATGGTGGTAGCGGCGCTGGTGGAACAGGACGCTCCCGTCGCCAAGTTGGTGGATGGTGTGACTTAACCCACAATCCATACAATTGTCAAAAGTGACAGTTAGTGGTCTCTAAACCCTGATAGACGCGGTTGTCGGAAACTGACTCACGAGCGAAGCTTCCGGCGCTGTCGAGGACGAAGCGCCCCACAGGGCTTGGGATGGGGGAGGTAGCAATGCAGTCCGGTGTGCGGGTAGCAGAGCGCCCGGTTTCTTCCGGCGCTTGCCAACACTGTCCAGGCGATCGATCTCGTCGCCGTAGCTGAGCACGCGACGAGCGTGCGTTGCGTCGAGGCTTCGGTGTCGGGTCAGATGCCGATTACGCGAGTTATCGGGAGTTGGCCGTACTGGCGGTGACCCTAGCGGGAACATCGGCATCCGGTCTTGCTTCCTGTCGAACGCGGCTTGCGGCGATGCCCCGAGACGCCAACGCCGCGAACACGTACGCTCCCGCTAACGCGCCGAACCCTTTCCAGATGTCGGTCCACTGAGCCGGGCCGGCGAATAGTTTCGAGAGATGCCCTTGGGCGAGATAGATGTGCAAGACAGTGATGCCCACCGCCGTGAATGGATGCAGAACGAATCGGGGTAGCGGAAGCACAAATCGAGAAGGCATGGTGTTGTCTGCCTCCTTCACTTGGAAGCGCCAAAAAGCTGTACGGTTTCGAACGGCGTCGCCGACCAGGGCCGGAAGCGATTGATCGTGAACTTGGTCGGTTTTCCAGGGATCACTTCCACGTGCAGGTAGTTGTAATCCTCTTTGGGAGACTCGCCGTTCCAATACTGATCGAGCGGGTAATCGTCGGGAACTTTGAAATGGGTTCTGCCTGGAAGCGTCGGATCTTGTTCCGCGCCACCGCCGCCGAGCACCAGATATTTCACGCCGTCCACGTCGAACGCCTCGGTTGTGTGCACGTGGCCGTTGAAGACTACGATGTCCAGGTCCTTGGCATACGCGGCAATGGTCTTGTGAGGATTCTGATCTTCGGGGATTGGGCCGAAGCCAGCGCGGCAGTAGGTGGGGGCGTGGAAGGAAATGAAAACCTTCTTCGTTCCGTTCGTCTTCGCTTCATCCAGCCACTCTTGTAGCTGCTTCATCTGTGCTTCAAATACGGGGCGGGTGCCTTCCCAGGCGGTGGGAGACTGAGAATCGTATTTTCCGGTCCACAGGAAAATGAATCGTGCGCCTTCAAAATCAAACTTGTAGATCAGGCGCTTGTCGGTGACCCCGAACTTCTTCAGATACGGAAAGGCCGCCAACAGGCCTTCCACGTCAGTGTCGTCCCATACTTCGTGATTCCCGACGGCCGGATAAACGCGACCATCTAGACCAGCCGCCCGCATTTCTTTGTCGGGGGGCGGCAGCTGACTCAAAACATTTTCGTTCACCAGCTTCCAGTACGGATTGTCGGAGGGCTTGTCGCCCTGATTGCCCCACCAAACCAGATCGCCCGTGTTGAGAATGAACCTGGCGTTTCCGCTTTTGACGTCTCTCACCACCTCGCGGGCAACCCAGTCGCCGCCTTGCAGCCGGAACATCGTGCGGCTGACTCCCGGGAGTAGCTTTACATCTTCTACGGAGGCCTCAGTGACCCAGCCTTTGTCCAACCTCAGCGTGGCGACTTCACTGGCCGTCGCGAATGGCATCACCACCTGCACCAGTTCTTTGCTGGTCGGATCGTAGATCAGCTTCACGTACTTCTGCACCACTTCGTTCGCCACTTTTTCCGGAAGCACGAATTCGAATATGTCCAGCATCAGTTGGCGAGCTTGCGCTTCCTGATCCTGTCTGTACGGCAGATACATCATCGAGCGCGAGTCGCCGTAAACGTCAAAGGAAAATCCGGCATTCTTCTCTTGCCCGCGCACTGCTCCCGCCAACAACGCTAAGCTGACTCCAAGCAGACCGATGGCTGCATTAAAATGATCAAGATTTCGCTTCATTTGTGCTCCTTTCCCGGTCGGGTCGAGAGTGACGATGTGTTGCGCGGTTACGTCGCGCAGTCTATTGAGGATGACTTCTAAAGTCGAGAAATATTCGGGCGGTGGCGCATCCCTTCGGTTTTTGAAGGTCGCGGATTCAGACGCTCCGCCACCGGGTCCACCCGCCGCCATGCAAAACAGATTGTTTTTGAAAATTGCCGGGTATAGCCTCTATGGGATGCGTTCGCCGATCCACAGCTTCAGGGCGGGAGTCGCCACGGTAATGTCTTTGTGGCTGGCTGTGCTGGCCTGCCTCATGGGTTGCACGCTTCCGCAGCTGGCGAATTCGGGTTCACCTCACGCACCTTCGACACTCAATGCTTCAACCGAACAGAGCCAGCCTGACCTGATGGCAGGCATGGAGAATTGTCCCCACCATTCCGGCGGCAATATTCCGGCGAGACGAGGCGATCCTAAACCCTCTCGCGGCGGCGGGATGTCCTGCTGTCCCGTGGAAGTGACTGTCGCGTCGAAGCCGCAAGCAGCGGCGCCGCAAATTTCTCCGGCGCGCTCCTTCGTGCTCGAATCCCGTTTTAGCTTGGCCACGATTTGGTTTTACCATTCAATCGAGGTCGCTGCTCCCGCATGGCATAGCGGCAGAGACACTCTCCTCGAAACCCACCTGCTTCGCATCTAGAAATCAACGCGGACATTTGCCTCGGTGCATCGCTGATGGCATCGCCATCGGTTGGCAAAAACCCAATTGATTTTTCAAAGGAGAAAAATCCATGAAGAAGATCAGAGCAGTTGTGTTGATGGCAGTAATCGCGCTCGGTTTTGCAGGAGCGGTGAAGGCCGCGAATGCATCCTGCTGCGATTCTGCCGAGTGCTGTGCAAATTGTAATGGGTGCGAGAAGTAGCTGGTAATTGAATGAGGGAAGGCGCGGGCCGGCAGGTTCGCGCCTTCTTTTTTGAAGGGTGCCGATTTAGACGCTCGACCACCTGCCAACTCACCGAAGTACCCACCTAAATCATCTCGCCGACCGAGTACTAAAACTGTCCCTCGCCTGTACGCATGACCACCCGTTTTTGCACGTGCCCATTCTTCCGTACAGCTGTTTTTTCGTTTCGCGAATGCTACCTTGGACCGGGAGAAAAAATCTGAGACGTATTCCAAAATTTCGCGACGATCGCTTCGTTCCCGCAAACTCCTCCGCGCGACCGGCATCCCACCAACCCACCAGCGCCGTTTTACCCTGAGAAGCTGCCGGCGGCAGCGTCGACGGGAGGCGCGGCATAAGTTAGCCCAGCGTGGAAACGCTGGGTAAAAGACGGCGCGAAGCGCCATGCCGTTCGCGGTGCCTTTCGCGCGCGTTTTCGAGTTGCTCGCGCTCACTTGCCCTGAGAGCCTGCCGGCGGCAGGATCGAAGGGACCTGGCACAATCCGGCTCCGCGGGGCTCCTGCCCTGCAGTTTGCACTTGAATTACCGTAACGACTGTGTTATCATCGGCCGTGCGCTAATTTCATCACGACAAGGGGGATACATGGTCAACGCTGCTCGCACTACAATAGCCAGCGCGTCAGCCCCGCCCTCCACCCGCCATTTTCTAATCGGTCGCACCGCGATTAGAAACGCCCGCAACTCCCCTGAAAACAATGCGTTGGATTTTTCTAATCGGCTCAAAACAGCGATTTGCAGCGCACGTTTTTCGCGCGTTTTGCGCTCCAACAATCACGACTCGCGCCATTTCTATTCAATACAAATAAAGCTCACAAAATCACCACTCTGATGAGAACAAAGGAGAAGCGAGTGGCATTTCACATCGTTGATGGCGTGGCTAATCAGGTTTACAGCCGTTCGGATCGGGAAAACTGCTGTCGGCTACGGCTCAAAAATTACCGGAGGCCCGCTGACCCGCTTTGCCTGAAAAGCGACGGTCACCTCGACGCGGTCCGCGATCTTGATGAAAGGAATGCTACCGTCCACTCCGTAGTCTTTGCGGTCAAAGGCCATGGTTCCTTTAATCTCGCCCACGCCTTTGCCTTCGCTGTCGGTCGTTAGCACTAGGGTGTCAGGTTTAGTCACGCCGCGTATGGTGAAGTTGCCCTGCACCTGATAGTTGCCTGGGCTGGTTCGCACGATCTTCGTTGACTTGAATGTGATTAATGGATCGTGCTTCACGTCAAAGAAATCTTTGCTCTTCAGCTTGTCGTCCTTCATGCCGCTTCCGGTGTTCACGGTGGCAGCCTGAATCTTGATGTCCAAGACGCCGGTTGAGATGTTAGGTGACGTAAAGGTTAGAGTGGCGTCCCACTTATCGAAATGACCCTCGATATCCACCGATGATTTCACGTAGAACTTAATCGTGCTTTGCTCCGGCGTAATCACAAAAACGGGAACCTGCGCTCGGCTTGGTGGCGCGAGCAGGGCGGAAGCTAAGACGCAGAGGACAACTAGTCGCATGGAATCCCTCCTTGAAGAAGAGCTGTGCGATCTCACTCGATACTTCTATCGTTTCGCGAGCCCACAACGATTACCGACGCGGAGTAACAGCTCCAGGACCTCCGCGAGAATATACTTCCGGCGAATTACAGATGCAAGCACGGCGAGGTGCCTGATTGATTAACGCTGCCAGCACAACCAGTCGATGCAACACTATCAAGCGATTGTGGCGTTTGTTTTCAATGCCAGGCGGGTTCTAGCCTAGTGTTGCATCGACCCATTTAGATCGCCCGGCTTAATGGGACTTAGGACACGGGACGCCCGACAGCTTGCTCGTTGCCCCAGAAACGGATATAGAGAGCGGGATTTCGGCGAGAATTTCTGTTCCGTTCATAGGCGCGGATTGTATAGACAGCCTTCCGCCAACCAATCGAAGTCGCTCGCGCATACTGACGAGTCCTATTCCCGCGTTGGCGTTCCGGCGGGCTGGGTCAAAACCCACACCAGCGTCCACAATCCGCAGACGAATTTCATTGTTTTCACCACGGAGTTCCGCCAGGGCTCGCTTGGTTTGGCTATGCTTTGCCACGTTGTTCAGCGCTTCCTGCGCAATCCGGAATAGACACAGCGCCACAGCTTTCGGAATTTCGAAAGAAACTCCACACTCGGTGAATTCGACTTGGATCTTGGCCTTCGAATTCAGCTCCTCACAAAGTCCCCTCAGAGCCGGCACCAGGCCTGAATATTCTAGTTTGCTGGAGTGAAGCTGATGGGAGAGCGAATGGATATCGGACGATATGTCCTGGTTTCTCGTCCACAAATCGTGAACTCTGGCCCGTTCCTCCACTTCTGACGCGGGTATCTTCTTCCATAGCTGCGCAAGGCTGATACCCTGGAGTGCCAAACGCTGGCTGAAATCGTCGTGAAGTTCCCTGGCGATACGGGTGCGTTCTTCCTCTTGTGCTTCGATCAACCTTTGATTCACCGTAGAAATCGCTTCTTCGGCCAGCTTTCGTTCGGTGATATCTACGTGCACGCTTGTGGAGTGCAAGAGGTTTCCCTCCGCATCCGCTACCGATCCCGCAGTAACGAGCACGACCCGTCTTTCTCCATGTCGAGTTAGTACGACCATCTCTTCGCTTTCAAGTTGTCCCGTCTTCTTCCACTTCTCAAAGAGATCGCGCATTTTAGAATGCGACTCGGGAGCGTAGATGATTGACACCGCCTTGCCGATCAGTTCCTCTTTGGTGTAACCGACGGCTTCACATGCAGCCGGATTAACGTCCAGAATGATGCCCCCTGGAGAAATCATGTAGCAGGATTCCGGCTGGGTCTCAAAGAATTCTCTGAATCGACCTTCGCTCTTCAAGAAGGCCAATGTCGCGAGCTTGCGTTCTCTTACAACGGCAGCCAGAGCAAAGACCGGAGCACAGATCATGATCCAGCTTATCTGCAAAGAGGTGACACGGTCTATGAAAGAGGAACGTAGGAAGGGCCCCTCTCCAGCATATGCGCACCAACTTGAAATACAAACGAGCGCTGTCACGGACAGGCTTGCCCCGGCGGGGCCAAATCGAACCGCTGCCCACAGCAAGAACGGTATCGGAATGAGGTAGAGGGCTTCTAGCATTTGGCTGCTCGCGGCGACGCGCCCATATGCTAGGAACGTGACTGTGATGAAGAGCACTGTCAGGAGTGCTCCCTCAGCAACTCGTCGTGAGGAGGAGCCTCGAAACCAAGAGCTGCCTCGCGTAGCGCAAACCAGAATCGCAGGAACGAAAGCTATCAAAGACGCGCTGTTGTTGATCCAACAGCTAGTCCACACCGCAAAGAAACCATCTGATGAATTGTGAGCGAGAAGCGCGGCACTACTCGGTGAGAACCTGAAAACCGGATAGATGGCTACCCAATTCATCACAACCGGAACCGCGATTGATGCCCCCAGAAAGATAAGAACGTCTCGTAGTGCCTCAAAATAAAGTATTTCCGGCTTAAACCTTTGAAGGATTGCCGCGTATGTAACCGCCAGCGCTAAGTTAAATGCTATTTGATACGTCAACCACCAGAAGCCTAGGTGATAGGAATTCATGCCCGCTATGTGTGCTGGAATGATCGCAAGCGAGTACAACCACCAGCGGCCTTTCGGGCTCAGTACGAACGTTGCAGCAAGCAGCGCGTTTGAGGGCCAAATCAGGGATAGGCCTGACGTGGAAAAGTGGAGCTTCATGCTCACTACAACCAACAGGTAGTACAGCAAAGCGATGAGGGAGCTTTTTCCGATCAGCAGTGCCAACCGACGGCAGACGTTTTTGTCGACCAGCTGCCAAGGCACCTGGACACCGGCTTGGTATGGCGAATATCCCACTGGCTCGCTCATAAGCGCTCTGCGAAACGAGAGACGTGAAGTAGGACTGCATCGAGTCGGATACGAGTCTTAATTCAACTCAGCCCGACGCATCGAGTGATCCGAAAAATCCCTAAACGATAGCGTCTAGCCAGGAACCGTTGACGACACTCTAGTTGGGCGCGGCGAGCTTTGCAAGCGAATCTGAGCTGAGTCGTAATTAACGCATTTATCGGAAAGTGATCCTCCCACCTGCGGCGTCACTCATTGTCCTTGGGTCATACACACCGCCTTTGAACAGAAGTTTTACACTAGATGGTATTGCATCGACCCATTGAGACCACCTGACTTGTTAGGCAAGTGAAGTCTTCCTTCCAGAATGGGATCCGCAAGTCGTTGGCCCAGTTCCGCGCCAGCGACCACTCGTCCAGAATTGTTGACGAACTCGGCGGCGCAGGGTAAATGTGGGAAGATACTGCCGCTGCAACTCGATGTTCGATGGAAGCATCTCCTGAAACTTCAAGCAGGAGGGAGAGATGAGCAACGTAAGGGTTCTGGTCGGCACACGGAAAGGCGCGTTCATCCTTACGTCGGACGGGAAGCGCGAACACTGGGATGTCACCGGCCCACATTTTGCAGGATGGGAGATCTATCACCTCAAGGGCTCGCCCGTTGACCCCAATCGCCTGTACGCGTCGCAGTCGAGCGGCTGGTTCGGACAAGTTATCCAGCGCTCAAACGACGGCGGCAAGACTTGGGAAACTCCCGGCGGGGAAGTGATGCCGACGCCGGATTCCCCGCCTGCTGGGCAGAGCAATAAATTCGTCTATGACACTTCTGAGGCCACTGGCAAGCCACTCACCACGCACCAGTGGTACGACGGCACACAGCATCCCTGGGAATTCAAGCGCGTCTGGCACCTCGAGCCGTCGCTCGCCGACCCGGACGAAGTCTATGCCGGAGTAGAAGACGCCGCATTGTTTCGCACCACAGATGGCGCCCATACCTGGCAGGAGGTTGCCGGACTCCGCGGCCACGGCACAGGGCCACAGTGGCAACCCGGCGCAGGCGGCTTGTGTTTGCATACGATTATTCTGGATCCGAAGGACCCGAAGCGGATGTTCATCGCCATCTCAGCTGCGGGCGCGTTCCGCACGGACGACGGCGGCGAAACGTGGCGGCCGATCAACCGTGGCCTGCGCTCGCCATACATTCCCGACCCGAATGCCGAGATAGGCCACTGCGTTCACCATATCGCCATGCACCCCAATCGCCCCGGCGTCTTGTACATGCAGAAGCATTGGGACGTCATGCGCAGTGACAACGCCGGGGACTCCTGGCAGGAAGTCAGCGGAAATCTTCCCAGCGACTTTGGCTTCGTGATTGATGTTCACGCGCACGAGCCGGAAACCATTTACGTCGTGCCGATCAAGAGCGACGGAGAGCACTTCGTGCCGGATGGCAAGTTGCGCGTCTACCGCAGTCGCAATGGCGGAAACGAGTGGGAGGCGCTCACAAAAGGTCTGCCGCAAGCGAACTGCTACGTCAACGTACTCCGCGATGCAATGGCCGTGGACTCACTCGATAAATGCGGCGTCTACTTCGGCACCTCCGGCGGGCAAGTTTACGCATCCGCCGATGCCGGAGACACGTGGTCGCCAATTGTGCGTGATCTTCCAACCGTGCTGTCGGTTGAGGTCCAGACACTGCCATGATTCGCGTCGTTCTCCCGCCTCACCTGCGCGGGCTCGCGCGCATCAGCGGCGAAGTGGAACTCGACCTTCCAGCGCCCGTCACACAGCGCTCGGTCGTTGACGCGCTCGAGAGTCGGTACCCCGTGCTGAGCGGTACGATCCGCGACCACGTCACGCAGGCGCGTCGGCCGTTCCTGCGCTTCTTCGCCTGTGGCGAGGACCTTTCCCACGAGCAGCCCGACACCCCACTGCCCGACGCGGTCGTATCTGGATCCGAACCACTCCTGATCGTCGGCGCAATCGCGGGCGGATGAATTTCGAGCTTCTCGCAGCTTAACGGCCTATGTGCCCGACAAACGCATTAACCGTACATTTGGATTTTCAAGTTTCCGGTTACGCGCCAGGATCAGTTGGTAGAAGAATCCAACTGTTGACCCAGACTATCCAGCTTTGCCTTATTCTGGCCGTAATCGATCGTCGCAGCGATTTCATCTGCGAGATCGCCGGCGATTCGGTTATTTGTCTTCAGATACTCCGGGTAGGGCGGAGCGGTCGGGCGGCTCTTGCTTTTGTTCAGGCGAGCGATCGTGGCGTTCATATTCGTAGCCAAATCATTTGCGAGCCCGGTTATGCGATCAATCGCTTCCTGTTGCCAGGGACTGGCCACGGTCCGGTGCGATTGTAAGCCCCGCATGTTCTCCTGCAGTCCGTTCACGTCATTCTTGATTTTCTCGAGCGCCGAAGAATGTGTTTGCCAACTTAGCCCTGTGTTTTGCGCGTACGATTCCATCTGCACCGCATCTTTCTTGATTTTGGCGACGATCGTCTTCGCGTCGTTCAACTGGGCAGTGACGCTGGCGTTGTCGCTCGTGGCCTGGGCGTACGACGTGGTCGGGACAACCGCACACACGATCCCTAGAACCAAACTGCTGACTAGCTTTCTTGTATTCATATTTTGTTATTCTCCTTGGTTAAATTTCTCGCAATGTTCGAACGCTTGAATCTTCCATTGGTATCGCGCCAGCGACTAGTCCTTTTTGCTTCCGGCGGCCGCATTCGCCGCGGGAACCCAGACGTTGTCAGCCGCCGCAATTTCAAACCCCGGTGTTTCGGTGGATATCCCGACGCGCTGCAAACCGGCCTTATTCTTGGGAACGGCCCCGAATACCAGGTAATACTGATTGTCGAGCACGCGCTGCAGGCGATCTAAATATGGCTTGAAGCTCACCAAATTCTGCGTGCCCAGAGAATAATATTCTCCGCCGCTCTCGTCCGCGATTTTGCCCACGCCCCCTTGACCGAGCTGCGCCTCCCACGCATTCCGGCCCAAGCGCCCTACTCCGGTAGCGTAGATTCCATGTACGATTACGCCATAACGCTGAGCCATCGTGCTGGCGGTATCCGCGTCTGGACTGATGGTAGACATCCCCGTGGACATCGTCGACGTGGGCATCTGAGCGCGACGTGTGCCGCCGCCATAAGTCGGCGAGTATCCAGCGCGGGTCGTCGGATCGTTGCGCAAGCGGTCAATACCGTCGCTCACCATCAATACTTCGCGCCGAACTTTCTGCTCCGGCCAACCCTTGAGCAGGCTGATGAGCGACAAGTACGGACTATCCATCGAGGACACGCTACCTCGCGGCAGGCGGATTGCCTTGGCCGCCGCAGCATGATCGGCTGTGAAGTTCTGCACGATCTGAATTGTGGCGTTGGACATATAGCCGATGCCGACGACCGTCGTCGCGGGCTGCGCGTTGATGAAATCGCGAATGTCATTGAGACTGTTGCCGATGCTGGTATCGCAAGTGTCGTCGATCAAAATAAAAAGTTGCAGCGCGGCGTTGTCCCCACGCGCGGGAATCAGATGGTCAACTTTTAGCGATGTCTTTCCTTGCTTCACTTGCACATTCTCTGGCCGAAGGATTGGCAACTCGCTATCGTCGCGTAGAGCTTCGTCGGTGATGACCATGTGCACCTGAACAGTGCTCGAAGCGCCGGGGTTCTCTTGCGAGGACAAGACGCGCCCTCCAACTCCCAGTAGAGTCAGAGCAATCAGCGAAGTGAGCAAGTACCTGAAATTGTTCACGCATCCTCCTAGATTTGCGTTTGCCCGGTATTAGCGATAGGCACCCATCGGTTGACGAATACGCCGAATTGGCACACGGGCTGCAAAGCCTGGATACTATTCCAATTTCTCGCCAGAATGACATTGTCAGAACTAACAGGTACCGTGCTCGGACGGTAGGATTCAGGTCAGCCTTCATTCCGTTCGGCGTTCTAGTGTCTGATAAACGCACTTACCCGAGAAGTGAAATTGGCCCCAGGCGACCTTTGCTGGCATACTCTCCGATCATGGATGGATTGCTTGCCATTCTGGGCGTATTCTCAGTATTCTCGCCCCCCGTTTTAATCGGTATTGCATGGGTTCGCTTCTTGGACCCCGAAGCGAAGTCTCAACCCATATGGCGCCGTATGCTTGGTGGTGCAAACCTGCTGGCCGTTTCAGTTCTCCTCAGCGTCTCCGTCCTGAAGCTCCTTGGAAACCGCTGCAACGCCGACGCTGACGATTGGTCCTGTGTCATAGCATGGAGGTCCTTCGCAGGGTCCATTGTTCGCCTGGCGCCGTTTTTTCTCGTACTCACAATTCTTGGCGCCCGGCGGACCAGAATCCTGACGTTTATTTCGGTCTTGGCTATCGTCTTCGATGTCATTCTTGTTGATACGATGGCTTGACAGGCGCGCCGTATCTCACATTGTCAAACTCCAGAGTCACGCTCTTATCCGACAAATGGATTCACGGGCGTTTAAAAGATCGCTACGGGTTTTCCAGCGACGGTTGATCGTGGAGCGGGGGATGCCAGTGCGCTTCGAGATTTGCTCGAGGTTCGGTTGATTACTTGAACTGCGCCCATACGCTGCCGGCATCGAGATACTGCCTCATCAGATCGATTCGACCGTCGTCATCCAAATGATAAACGAAACATTGAGCGACTCTATACTTCTGTCCGATCAGGCTACCCGGATCCTTCGGGAACGGCCAACCCTGCTTCTCGCCGAATTCAATCAACTGCTTAGTGGCGGTCCCGACGTTCCAATATTCGAAAACACCCCATTTGCCGATTAGTACGTTGTTTATGATTTCAGGTTTCTTCTCAGACGTCGAACCGGCTTTCAGCCATGTCATGACAGCTTTCTTGCCCTTCACTTTCTGGTTGTAGGGCATCTGATGCCACTCGATGTCGTCGGCGAGTTGAGCTTCCACTGCTCCCATGTCGCCCGATGCGACTCCGAATATCAGAGTTGAAAGCGGAGTTGCGCGTGGCCCGACTTCAGAGTTGTCGTTTGGCGGTTGAATTTTAGACATGGCTTTCTCCTATATCCCGGGACGATACACTACATTTGTTTTTCGTTTCACTGCCTGGTTAACGCCCAAACCGGACAAGTGGAAGCTGCCGAAAACTGAAGCACTTCCCACGGCGTCACTCGCTTGACTTCATTCCGCGGCGCGAGTACGCTTCCGCCGATCCCAGCCAATTCATGGCGTTTCCGTGCGGGGATCTCCGTTCGGCCCTTCCATGCTAGTAGTCCGCTCACGTCTCTCCGCCGAGGAGGTCGGCACAAAATGAAAAGAGTTGTGACCCTGTTGCTTGGTACCTGTCTGTGTTTTGCCGCTGCAAATGTCGCCGTAGCTCAGGAAAATGCCGCGACCGTAAACATGCCGCCCAAAATTCTGGTGATTAACCGCGAGGTCTTGAAGCCCGGCAAGAGCGGCAACCCGCACCAGCACACCGAGAGCGCCTTCGTGCGCGCCATGGCCGCCGCGCATGACACCACGTATTACCTCGGCCTGGATGCGCTCAGCGGCCCCAGCCGCTCGCTCTTCTTCACCGGTTACGATTCCTTCGCCGACTGGGAAAAAGAGGCGTTGTCCGAACAGAAGAACGCCACGCTTTCCGCCGCGCTTGATCGCGCCGCCGTCGCCGATGGCGACCTGCTGCAATCTTACGAGACCAGCATGTTCTTCCTGCGCGACGATTTCAGCCTGAACCCCGGCACCGATCTCCCGCACGACCGCTACTTCGAAATCGGCGTCTTCCACGTCAAGCCCGGCCATGACGAAGACTGGACCAACATCATGAAGCTGGTGAAGGACGCCTACACGAAAGTTCCCGGCGGACAGTGGGCGATGTACGAGCGCGTTTACGGCGGCCCCGATCACTACTTCATCTACGTCACTCCCTTGAAGTCTGCCGCGCAAATTGACGCCAATTTCGCCAACGGTCCGAAATTTGTCGAAGCGATTGGCAAAGATGGAATGAAGCAGCTCAACAATCTGCTGGCCGAAGCGGTGGACCAGGACGAACTCAACCTCTTCGCCCTGAATCCCGCCATCAGCTACGTCGGCCCGGAAACGATCAAGGGTGATCCCACGTTCTGGAAGCCCGTGCCAGCCGCCGAGCCCAAGAAGAAAGCCGCAAAGGCTGCGCAGTAGCCCGCGTTCAGCCAGTCGGCCAGTCGCGCGTCAGAAAACAATATGCCCCATCCGTCCCGCACGTGGAGCGGATGGGGCTCTCTCTCTAACTATACGATCTATCTCTCGCGTCACTGCACTTGTATCGCTGCTTCTCCGGAAGTAATCGGAATACTCCGCCGTTGGGAGTCCTGCGCCTTCACCTCCACAATCCGCATCCGCGCGTCGCCCGCGGCCGCCCCCTTCACCACCAATCCCAGAATCGTCCCGCTGCCATTCACTCCCGCCGTGTGCGGGCCTCGCGTGCACGAAATCATCACTTCGCCTTTCTGCGCATCAATCCGCTGCACGATCGCGACCGCCTGCGTGCCCCCGGAAAGAAACCCACCGTCGCGCACTTCCGTAATCTGAATCACCGTCGGGTCGTATTTCAACAGCATGGGGATCGAAAAAAGGTCGTTCGCACCGTCAATCGAAATCCCCACAATTTCCGTATCGCCGCTCTTTAACGTCACCTGCGCAGGATTAAAACGCAACTGCGTCGCAACTCCCGCGCCACTTGCAACCGGTCCATTAGCAGAGGCCGCCTCAACCTTCATCGGCTGTTCCCGAACCTGCTCGAGAAGCTGCGTGCCAGCTGGCAAACCCGAATGAAGCGCGTCTGGATTCGACTCAGAGCTCTTTGCCGGCACATCCTTGCCCGTCGCATCGCTCGCAGCCGCATGAAATACGCGGACGTTCGAATCCGTCCCCGCCGCCAACCGCCGCAAATTCTCCGCATTGATGCTTGGGAACCGCAGAATATGCGGCGTCAGCACGATCAACACTTCGTCGTGCTCCACTTCCTTGCTGATTTGCGAGAACAAATACTTCAGCCCTGGCACGTCCGCCGCTCCCGGTATTCCATTCAGACTGTCCGTATCGGTCCGCTCGATCAATCCGCCCAGAATATTCACCTCGCCATCTTTCAGCCGAACCTCGTGCTCGATCTTTCGCTGGCTGATCACCGGCTCCTGAATCCCGCCGATGTTCTGGAAGTTCGCCACCGACGAAATCTCTACCACCAGCTTCATGCTTACTTCGCCGTCGGGATGCACCCGCGGTTGCGCCTCGATGTTCACACCCACATCAATGTACGAAAATTGTGTGTTCACCAGCGAGCTGACGGCCGTTGTGGCAGCCACCCCCGTCGCAGCCTGCGTGCTTCCCGTCGCCACCGGCACGCGCTGCCCGATTTTCAACGTGGCCTTTTCGCCGTCCGTCACGCGAATTTCCGGATCCTGAATGATTTTCGTCTTGCTGTCCGTCAAGATGGCTTCCGCCGATGCGCCCGGCAACGTCAAGCTGTAGTCCGCAGTCGCCAAATGTTGCAAATTATTCAAAGTGATTTGCAGCGGCGAAGTGCTCGTACTGCTCGTAGTACTCGACGAACTGCTGCAGCCGCTGTTCGTCGGCTGCACGGAGCAGCGCGGATTAAAGGTCAGCGACACATTCTGCCCCGGCAGTATCCCGAGTTGCCGCAAACGATCGCGATCGGCGGACAGCACCTGCACGTGCAGCAGCACTTCGGGTTTAGCCTTGTCAATGTCGCGGATGATTTTACTGGCCAGCTCCAGCTTGTCCGGAGTATCCCGGATCACAATCGCATTCTGCGCGTTCACCTGCTGCACGCGGTGCAGGTCCAGCAATTGCCGCAGCCCATTCACAATCTCGGTCAGGTCCTGCTGCGTCAGCGAATTGGAAATATAGAATGTGCCCACCACTTCATCCTCAATATCCTTCCGTTTTTGCGCATTGTCTGGCGCCACCTCGATCACGCTGCTCGTCAAAGGCTTCCAGAATGCCTTGCTCTCGAAAGACACCGCGTCCAGGCACTGCTCCAGCGTCACGCCCGGCAAATCGACGGTCACGCGATGCGAGACGTAATCCGGATCGAAGATCACGCTCAATCCCGCCAGCTTGGCCATCGTTTCAAACACCACCTTAGAGTCGTTGGTCATCTTCAGATTCAGCGGCTCCTGCGAAAGCGGTTTCAACCGTGGCGGCCCGGCCAGCATTTCCTTTTCGTCTTCCGAAGAATCATCCAGCCCCGGTTTTTCCACGTTATTCACGGCGGTCAGCAGTTCCGCGGTGCTCTTGGCCTGTTGCTCGGCTGCCATATTAGACGGATCAATCGCCGCCGCTTTCTCGAATTCCGAAAGCGCCAGCTGCAAATCCGCTTTCTGCACCGCTTTCCGTCCCTGCTCCATGTGCCAAGACGCTGCCGCGTAACGCATGTGCATTTCGCGCAGCTTGTATTCCGCGTCGGTCGGGTTTGCCTGCGCCGCGCGCTGGTAATATACGAGTGCCGTATCGTAATCCTGCAGAGCCTCGGCCTTTCGTCCCTCCTCGAATTCCGTGTTCGTCTGATGGCACGCCGCCAGCAAGCTCGCCAACACCAGCAGTGCTACCAACTGCGTCACGCGTCGCAAGCCGGAGTTCAGCATCCGCTCACTCACCGGCTCGCGTCGCACCACACTTCGCATTACGCTTCACACAAACTCTAAATTGTGAGGTCAAGTTTTTCTCCACGCCGCTTAGACGCGCACAGCCCTCCGCCTGTTAGCGCGCAGACCAAAACGAAATTTTGTAAACGCCACTTGGGGCCACAATTCTTTTCAGCGTTACGTGCGTCTAACCTCCTGACGCAATCTTTGCAGCTCGTGGTTTTAGAGGATGTACAAGAACCGGCGAATCTCTGTAATTCGCGGCTTCAGAGTCTGTGTGAGAACTCGGGAATCTTTGTAGGTTGTGGCGCAACTGTTAGAATAGGGAAGCGATTGTCATCCCGAACCCGGGAAGCGGGTGGGGGATCCGGTTTTCCTGCGCGTGGAGGCGAAAATTCAGCTGCGCGGGCCAACTCAGCACCGTTTTACCCTGAGGTCCCGCCAGCGGCGGGGCCGAATGGGAGATGCGACACTCTGTTGCCTGTGCAACGGCGCGGCAATCAACAGAAACTGCTAATCCGCCGCTCTTTCCAATTCCTTCCGATCCCACTTCGCAAGATTCGCCGCCGCTTCATACGTACTCTGCAAAAATTCCAGCAACGCCTCGCGCGGCGAATCAGCCTTCCGCACATCGTCGTACATCATCAAAAACTCTTTCATCTGCGGATGATAATAAGCCTGCACCGGCCGCACCGTTGCCGTGCCGAATCCCGCTGGCTCCGGCGCCGCATACGCATAAAACGCCGCACCCTTAATATCTCCGCCGCCCGGCCAGAAGCCCGCGCTACTCACCTCGTGCGAATAAGCTTCCCGCGTAACGGCATCCGCCCCCGGACGCTCCGGCGCCCGCCGCCCGGAAAATCGCGTCGCCGCCAGATCGAAACTGCCCCAGAAAAAATGCACCGGGCTGGCCTTCCCGATAAATCGCGCACGAAATTCCGTGAAAATCTTCTCGCTGCTGGCCAGAATCCGCCAAAAACGATTCGCATATTCCGCATCATATGAAGCATGCTGCGTATCCAGATCAAATGCGATCGGGTTCGCAATCTCCACCGGCATTTTCCAGATCCTCACCGCGATGCCCAGCGAACCGAGCGCCGCCATGAACTCGCCGTAAAAATCCGCGACGGTACGAGGCCTGAGGCCCACTGTCGCTGCGGTGTTCTGACTGGTCTTGATCGTCAGCCGGTGATGAATGAAATCGAATTCGACCTCGAAATTCCCTTCAGGGTAGGGAATCGCCGAAGTGGTCAGCCCGAGCGCGCTCACGTACAGCGGGACCTCCCACCAATGATTGATCCGCGGGGCCAGCGCCAGCCGCACCTTGCCCACAATCTGCGACCACATGTGCAGCGTCGCGTAAGTGTCCTGCCAGGCCTCCAGCGGCAGCTCCGGCCAATCTTCCTGCTCCGTGTCGCGCGCCATCGTTGCGCTCATCGTCCCTCCCTGAATTCCATCAATCTCCGGCCTAGTGCGGCGCGTAGTTGCCAAATCCCATCAGCACCACGACCGATTTTCCATAGGACACCGACGCGGAATTCTGGCTCATCCCGATCACCCGGTACCCCTTGCTCGCAAAACGATTGATCTCGTCCTGATGCTCCTGCTCCGCGTCGCCGCTAACAAAAACATACGGCGTCGGATTCTTCTCATCAATTTCGCTGGCGGTGGTCATCGAAGCCCTCTGCTCAAAGACTATACCGCCACGATTACCGTTCAACAACAGCACGCGCCCGATAGGCGCCACGCCATGTATAATCCGCCCGGCTGTTCACGCGGAGCCGGCATCGTCCCTCAATTCGCGTGCGGAGAATCAGAATGTGGAGAAAATTCATCGTGGCGGTCAGTCTTTCACTTGCCTCCACCCTTGCAGCCTTCAACGCCGCAGCGCAACAGCCTGCCCAGGCCCCGAACTTCATCCGCGAAGACGCGCCGGTCATCGCACTGACGCACGTGGAACTAATTGACGGCACGGGAGCTGCAGCGCAATCCGATCAAACGGTAATAATTGACCACGGAAAAATCTCAGCCGTGGGCGCAACCCCCAGCGTACAAGTCCCCAGCGGCGCCAAAGTGATCGACGCGTCCGGAAAAACCGTAATCCCCGGCCTCGTCGGCATGCACGAACACATTTTTTACCCCGCCACCGGCGATGGCCCCCTCACAGCCGTCGAGCAATTTTTCTCTTTCCCTCCGCTCTATCTCGCCAGCGGAGTCACCACCGCCCGCACCACCGGTTCCATGGATCCCTACGGCGACATCGCCGTGAAATCTCGCGTGGACAGCGGCAAAATGCTCGGTCCCAATTTTTACCTTTCCACTCCGTATCTCCAAGGCGCCCCTTCACTGATCGCGGAGATGTACGAACTCAAAAATGCCGAAGACGCCCGCGCCTTCGTGCGTTACTGGCATTCCGTCGGCTTCACCTCCGTAAAAGCCTACGTGGATGTGACTCCCGACGAGCTCCGCGCCGGAATTGACGAAGCCCACAAGCTAAACATGAAAGTCACCGGACACATCTGCTCCGTTGGCTACAACGAAGCCGCCGACATGGGAATTGACAACCTCGAACACGGGCCATTCGGCGCGCCCGATGGCGAACTCTATTCGAAACGCCAGCCCGGCATCTGCGGCCCGGATTATTTCGCGGAACTACGAGACATCGTAACGAACGTCGAGCCGGACAGCCCGCAGCTGCAGCAAACCATTAAAAATCTCGTAGCGCATCACGTCGCCATCACTTCCACCCTCGCCGTCCTCGAAGGCGGCTTGCGTCCCCCCATGGATCGCGACGGCCTGGTGGCCCGCACCAGAATGTTGCTGGTCCCGGAAGCGTGGTCGAAAGTCATGACTAATCGCGCGAATAGGGAAGCTACCGCAGCGTTTTCCCTGACCTTGCTGCAAAAAGAAATGAAATTCGAGCGCGAGTTCGTCGCTGCCGGCGGCCAACTGATGGCCGGCTGCGATCCTACCGGAGACGGTCACACGCTCGCCGGGCTAGGAGACCAACGCAATATCGAGCTGCTCGCCGAAGCAGGTTTTACGCCCACAGAAGCCATCCACATCGCAACGCAAAACGGCGCCACATTTCTAGGCGAAGCTGAACGTATCGGCACGGTGGCCCCAGGAAAACAAGCCGACTTGGTTCTGCTCAACGGCGACCTCGCCAAAGACATCACCACAATCGAAAAGCCCGAAATAGTATTCAAAGCCGGCGTAGGCTACGACTCAAACGCAATCTACCAAGGCCTCCGCGGCAAAGTAGGCAGGCAATAAGCTATGCACGAATGGCTGCGAAAACCCTGCCATACGATCGTAACGCTACTAGTCGCGGCACTGTCCGCCGCGCCCACTCACGCCGATTCCAAACCCGTCCACGCCCCGCACGCCATCGTCGTCAGCATCGACGAACTCGCCTCCAAAGCCGGCGCCGAAATCATGCAGCAAGGCGGCAACGCCATAGACGCCGCCGTAGCCACAGGCTTCGCTCTCGCGGTCGTTTATCCGCAAGCAGGCAATCTCGGTGGCGGCGGATTCATGCTCATCCGCATGGCCGACGGCAAAACTCATTTCATAGACTTCCGTGAAGAAGCTCCGGCCGCCGCCACAGCCAACATGTATCTCGACGCGCAGGGCAACGTGATCGAAGGCGCCAGCGAATACGGCTACAAAGCCATCGGCGTCCCCGGTTCAGTCGCAGGCCTGGTCTACGCAGAAAAAAAATACGGCAAGCTGACGCTTCCCCAAGTAATGACCCCCGCAATCCGCCTTGCCCGCGAAGGTTTCGCTCTGCAGTGGCAAGAAGCCCGCGATCTGCGCGAAGACTCCCACCTCGCCGACTATCCCGAATCCCGCCGCATCTTCCAGCGCAACGGCAATTTCTACAAACAATATGAAGTCTTCCGCCAACCCGAGCTAGCCGGCACGCTGGAACGAATTGCCAAAAATCCCGACGATTTCTACCGCGGCGCCATGGCCCACGAACTCGCCGCCGCAATCCAGCAGGGCGGGGGACTCGTCAGCGCCGACGATCTCGCCCACTACCAGGTGAAGGAACGCGAGCCTCTCCGCGGCACCTATCGCGGCTACGAAATAATCAGCGCTCCGCCTCCCTCATCAGGCGGCACAGTGCTCATCGAAACTCTCAATATTCTGGAAGGTTACGACTTGGCGAAAGCCGGCAGCCGCTCCGCCGAATCCGTTCATCTCACGACGGAAGCCTTCCGCCGAGCGTTTTCCGACCGCGCCGAATTTTTGGGCGATCCCGACTTCGCAAAACTTCCCATAGCCCAACTCACCGACAAAAAATACGCCGACGCCTGGCGCGCCACGATTGACCCCGACCACGCCACGCCGAGCAAGGATCTGCAGCGACCCACGATTTTCCAAACCCTCGCGCAATCCGACGCGCCACAAAATCAGCCACCGCCCACCGCCCCGCACGAATCCCCGCACACCACGCACTACTCCGTAGTGGACGCCGACGGCAACGCCGTAGCCGTCACCACCACCATCAACGACTGGTTCGGCTCGCGCGTCACCGCCGCAGGCCTCGGATTCATCCTCAACGACGAGATGGACGACTTCTCCGCGAAAGCAGGCGCGCCCAATAGCGACGGCCTGATCCAAGGCGCGGCCAATTCCATCGGCCCCGGGAAACGCCCGCTCTCTTCGATGACTCCCACGATCGTCCTGAAAGACGGCAAGCTGTTCCTGGTCCTCGGCTCCCCCGGCTCCTCGCGCATCATTACCACCGTCGCGCTGGCCATCATGGGAGTAGTCGACTATGGCATGAACATCCAGGAAGCAATCAACGCTCCGCGCTTCCACAATCAATGGATGCCAGACGTTCTAAGCGTCGAAGCCTGGTTCGCGCCAGACGCCGTCCACGCGCTGGAAAAAATGGGCTACAAAATTGCCGTGGGCCTCCACGAAGACGGTGCAACGTCCCCCTACTGGAGCGACGCCGAATGCATCGCCATCGATTTGCAAACGGGCGAACGCCTGGGTGCCAGCGACGGCCGCAGCAACGGCAAACCCGTCGGCCATTGATCCCGCCGAGCCTGCCCGTCGCATTTGTACGCCTTTATACAATATCGCTAACTTGTACGTAGCTGTACAATCACGGACATCGCCCCTCAATAAATATTCGCGTCCCGTGGGATCGTCTCGTGGGTAAGGGCGGGTCTAAGACCAGCCCTTGCGCTCAGCTCGGCACTCATCGCCGTGCGCGAGGTGATAGAATCAAAAAACACCAAATCATCCGGGGGGCACAAATCATGACCGAACCAACCAAAGAAGAACTGCTAGCCCGCATCGCCGAACTCGAAAAAAAAGCTGCCGGCCCTAAACGCAGTGGCGCTCTGGAATTTCGCGTGGGAGAAAAAGGCGGCGTAAGCGTCTACGGCCTGGGACGCTTCCCGGTCACTCTGTATTACGAACAATGGAATCGCCTGCTGGGCGTCGCCGACGACCTTCGCGCCTTCCTCGAAGAAAACAAATCGCGCCTCAAACTCAAGAACGCCGAGTAACGCGCAGGAGAAGCCGCGCCGGCCGCAGCCCGTGCCTCACGAACCCTGTTGCCGCGATTGCATCAACTCATAACTCGCGGAAGCTATCGCGATAAATAAAAACAGCAACGCCGCGTCCAAAAAGCTGCGCACATCAATATTGTTGCCCTTGGTCAGTATGTGTATGAACGCGATCCCCAAAGCGTCGCACAATCGTCCAACTATGGACACCACCGCGCACACCACCCCCAGCCAGTAACTCCCCACCGCGATATATTTCACCATCACGCCCTCCTCTCCCACAAAATGATGCGGCTCAGCATTTGACTTTGTAGCGGCCACCTTCAGGTGGGCGCCTTTGACTCGCCTTTGAATTCGCCGTTGAATTTCCGCCCTGGGCACGCCAATCTCCCGATTGGCGAACGGCGCTACGGTCTAGCCTCAATCCCGCGCTGAAAGTACATCGCTCGTCCAACAGAGTCAACGCCGCCGCTCTTCCAGGAAAGCCCACCGCAATTAAGCCGTGACAATATTTCGCTTTCCGCTATCATCTAGTTCTCCTTCCACTCGCTACCTGCGCCTTTTTGGGCGGGGTCCCAGCCCTGCGGGCCATGCAGTTGGTCCGTATCAACCATTAACAAAAAAATCTAGCCGAACATGCGCACGACACACGCCTGATTGTTCAGGCGTCTAGGGGAGACGATGGCTTCAACGGCAAGCGACGAATTTCGCGATCTTTTAGCTCTCGTACGACAAAGCGGCCTGATGGCCAAACAGCCCGCGTTCTACTTTCGAAAAATTCTTCTCAACTTCATCATGTTCGTTGCCGCCTTCGTCCTGATCGCCAAATTCCATAACTATTTCTGGATCGAACTCTGCAACGCCGCCTTCCTCGCCTTCGTCTTCGCGCAGCTCGGCTTCATCGTGCACGACGCCGGCCATCAGGAAATTTTCAGCGGCCCCGCGGGCAATGAAGTTCTCGGCCTGCTGCACTCCAATTTGCTTCTCGGCTTCAGTTACAGCTGGTGGCTCGACAAGCACAATCACCATCATTGCTCGCCGAATCACGTCACCGCCGATCCTGACGTGGATTTAATCCCGTTCGCCTTCTCAAAAGACCAGGCCGCCACAAAACACGGCCTCGCGCGCCTCTCCGTGAAATACCAGCACTTTTCTTTCTTCCCTTTATCTCTGCTCGAAGCCTTCGTCCTGAAATACGACAGCATTCGCTTCCTCATGCGCACGAAAGTCGCGCATCCCGTCCTCGAAGTCAGCCTCCTCGTCCTGCACGCGGTCTGGTATCTCGGCCTGCTCACTTATCTGCTCGGCTTCCCGCACGCCATTCTCTTCGCCATTGCCCATCAAGCATTCCTGGGTCTCTATCTCACCCTGATCTTCGCGCCCAATCATCAAGGTATGCCCCTCGCGCAGGGCAGCACCGCCGTGAATTTCCTCCGGGAGCAAGTCCTCACCAGCCGCAACATCAGGAATCACCCGGGAATTGATTTCTGCACCGGCAACCTAACCTGCCAGATCGAACACCACCTGTTTCCGACGATGCCCGCCAACAAGCTCCGCCAGGTCCAAAAAATTGTCCGCAATTACTGCTGCTCACACGACGTCCCCTATCATGAAACCTCTCTCTTCCAATCCTATCGGGAGATTTACCAGAACCTGCGAGAAGTAAGCCTGCTAGTAGGAAAAGAAACCGAAGCAGAGTCCAGCGCGGATTAAAGCCGGTTACAGCCCGAATTCACAACCCAGTTTCGCGTTAGGCCACGATTGCTCAACTCGCCCCAAAACACAAAAATTGTTATCCCGCAGGCCGCCTTTCGGTTGGAGGGATCTGCGTTTGCTGCAGGCAGGTCGCAAGGGAAACACAACTCTAATGCGCGGTCTTGCCTTCGCGCAGCAGCACCGCGCCTGAAATCACATTTTCTTCATCGGATTATCAGGCACATGGCGGCGCTAGTTATTAGCACCACCACCGCCGCCTTCTCCGCCTGACGTCTGATGTCCGCTTATGAGAACGTTATCAAGGTTGTACTTCAA
>Ga0210390_10000150_pt1 | contig 73588 bp, 73 predicted proteins | sample IncBWH11OmetaG_FD_161050 | JGI IMG/M metagenome (GOLD analysis project Ga0210390, IMG submission 161050) | Forest soil microbial communities from Barre Woods Harvard Forest LTER site, Petersham, Massachusetts, United States - Inc-BW-H-11-O ...
ACGCCCCGCCCGCAGCACCAGACCGCAGATCAACAGCCACCACACGAAAATCCCGCGTGCATCGCCCGGGCCAACGTTGACAACGTCCCTTTACGATGGTGGATCGGTTTCCATGCCCCGCCATGGAAACCGATCCACGCTCATCGAATTCAGGCGGCCGGACCCATGCGCGCTGAGGTCAGCTCCGTCGCTCGAGGGGAGGGAGGGACCGTGAACCACGTATCCGGCACCGCTACCGCTGGCAACGGCGGCGACTTCGACCCCCGCCAGGCCGCTGCCCTGCTTGACCAGGCCACCCAGCAGGCTCGTCGCACGTTCACGCCGCTCACGCCGCTGCTGTTTGCCTTCCGGGCGGTTGTGGTGCTGGTCGTGTTCGGCGGCTTCTGGCTGTCGGTGCGCGGGCAGCACCCCTACACCGGGGACATCAGCGGGTGGGCCATAGCCGTCGCGGTCGTGCTCGTGGTCATCAACGTCGGCTGGACAGCCCGGGCGATAGCGCGCGCGGGCACCGGGGTCAGCGGTCCGGCCCAGCGCAAGTGGCGGGCTTGGAAAGTCTTCATGGTGGCGGCCTGGATCATCGGGTACGCGGTCACCGCGCCGCTGTACCACGCCGGGCTCAGCCATCCGGTTTGGGGGCTGTACCCGGCCAGCGCACCGCTGCTGATCATCGGGCTGGCCAGCGCGGCCGTCGGGGCGGCATTCCGGTACTGGCCGCTGGCCGGTGCCTCCCTGGGGATCGTCGTGGTCGCCGCGGCGGCGGGGCGCCCGGCCGGCTCGTGGCTGATCACAGGCATCGGCCTGTGTGCCGCGTACCTGGGCATTGCCGCGTTCACCGCCTGGTGGCAGCGTCGCGGCATGGTGCGGCCGTGACCGACGAGCTTGACCCGCTGATCCACGTGCCCACCCGGCTGCGGATCGTCGTGACGCTGGCGGCGCTGCCCGACGGGGACGCGCTGACCTTCACCCGCCTGCAGGACATCCTCGGGCTGACCCCCGGCAACCTGATCATCCAGCTGCGCAAGCTCGAGGAAGCCGACTACATCAGCAGCACCAAGACCGGGAGCGGGTCCGCGTCGAAAACCACGGTCGTCTTGACGAGAAAAGGACGGGCAGCGCTCGGCGCTTACACCCGGGCGCTGCGCAACCTGCTCGGCGGTCTGGACACGGACATTGCCGCGGACACAGACGCGAACGCGGACGCGGACGGCGACCATGTGGCCTTCTGACCCGGCAGCCGGGGAGGCAGGCATGCGAAACAACTACAGCTGCATGCGGCACGGCCAGAGCAAGGCGAATGTCAAGAACGTCATCGTGAGCTGTATTGATAATGACAGCCCGGATAACTTCGGCCTGACCGATCTCGGCCGCCAGCAGGCGCTTGCGGCGGCGACAGGAAGTGGCCTGCCAACCGACACGGTGATCTGCTCCTCAGACTTCGCGCGCGCCGAGCAGACGGCCCGGATCGTCGCCGCGGCGCTGGGAGCGGGAGCCGTCACGATCACCAAGGCGCTGCGGGAACGGTGCTTCGGTGACTGGGAGGGCGCGGCGGCTGATAACTACGCCGTCGTGTGGGCGGCGGACAAGGCGAACCCCGACCACACCGACGGTCACGTCGAGTCGGTGAGCGCCGTGCTTTCCCGGGCGACCGCGTTCATCAGCACGCTGGAGCGGCGGTATTCCGGCCGGGACATCCTCCTTGTCTCGCACGGCGATACGCTGCAGATCCTGCAGGCGGGCTTCCTGCGGATGAACACGGGGCGGCACAGGGACCTCCCGCATTTCGAGCCCGCGGAAATCCGCCGGTTCCACCTGGGATTATGCGGCGGCTCCCCGTCATTCGTTCCTCGCGACCTCCGGTCCCGTCATGCGTTCAAGCAGCGGGAAAGTGGCCGCGATGATGCCGAGGGATACCAGGATCCCGGCGGCGGTGATGAGGTAGTACACGGCACCGGGCGCCACCATCGGGTGCTGCTGAGCCTCGGAGGCGAACATCGCGGCGGCGCCGAACCCGGTGCCGATCGCGACGACGGCGACGGCGAGCAGCGGGACCGCGCCTTCCAGCGCGACGACGCGGCGCAGCATCGCGAGCCGGGCGCCGGTGAGCCGCAGCAAGCTGAACGGCCGCTTGCGGTCGGCGAGCCCGCCCGCGATGCCCGTGGCGAGCGTGCAGCCGGCGATCACCAGGCTGACCAGGATCACCGTGTTCACGAGCGGCTGGTAGGCGTTGTCCTTGGAATTCGACGATGCGATCAGGTCCCCGATGGCGGACGGCATATCGATGGTGGGATAGGCGTGTGCGTTCTCAAGCACCGTCCTGACCTGTTCGACCGCCGCCACGGAGCCGTTCGTCGCCACGTTGAAGGCATCCACGCCGAGGGTGTCAAGCCGCGCGGCCGGGACGTTCGCCGCTGGCCACGTGATCGTCGTGGCGTTCACGCCGAACAAGGCCCCGTTGAACCCGTCCTTCGGGAACGCCGCCGCTGTCGCCCCGGCCGGGCAGCGGCCCAGGGCGGGAACGGTCGCCAGCTGCGCGCACGAAACCGCGCCTGCAGGAACCGGACCGGAGGAGCCGAATATAGTGCCGCCGAGACCTGGAAGTGTCCCAGGGATGGTCAGCTTCGGGACCGCGCGCACCACGACCACCCCGGGGACGCCGGGAATCGCCCTCAGCTGCGCCACGAGCGGCGCGGCCGGCGCGGCCGGGCCGGCGCCCGTCGGGGCCGGCTCTCGGTAAGACACGGAGCCGAGCCCCTGGTCCGCCAGCTGGTCGGTCACCACGCTCGCCTCCGCGGCGCTGCCCCATCGGGTGAGGTTCTTAGCGTCCTGCGTGGTGATGGCCACCACGGCCACCGTTGTGATGAGCAAGGCGAGCACCAGCCCGCTGACGGCGCGGAAGGCCGCCTTTGGGTCGTCGGCGAGGCGGCGGGCGGCGATCAGCGTGCCCGGGCGGCTTGTCCACCGGGCCATGACCCTGGCCGCGGCCATGGTGATCCACGGGCCCGCGATCATCAGGCCGACGATGATGAGCAGGAAGCTGGACACGAACGCCTGGACCTGCCCGGGAAGGGAGGAAGGGTGGCCGTGCACGGCGAAGAAGCCTAGCTCGGCCAGGCCGGCCAGCAGCGGCACCACGCGCCAGGACCGCGGCGGCTGCGGCGTCACCCGGCGGGCGACGCCGAGCGGGGAGATGTGCACCCGGCGCAGCGCCAGCCGGGCCGCGGCGGCCGCGGCCGCGGGCACGCCGATCGCGACCACGAGGACGTCCAACGGACTGAGCGACAGCTCGCTGGGGAAGAACGCCTGGCCGGCGAACTGGATACCCGCGACCGGGATGCGCAGCAGGAAGAAGACCGCGAAGCCGACGGCCACCCCGAGGAGCGTGGCCGCCGTCGATTCGACGGCAGCGAGCAGGGAGACCTGCTTGCGGGTCGCGCCGACCAGGCGCATCGCCGCGAACCGTTCCTCGCGGCGGGCAGCGGACAGCCGGGTCGCGGTGGCGATGAATATCAGCACCGGGGCCAGCACGGCCAGCGCCACGACGGACAGGATGAGGTCGGTAGTCTCCGCCTGGATTCCCGCGCTGGCGGGTATGTAGAGGAGGCCCTTGGGGTTAGGGAAGAGATTCGGCTCGTCCCCCCTGACATTGCCGGGCACCTGCGCGGAGATCGAGGTCACCCGCACGCTGTAGGGCGTTCCGGCCAACTGTGCCGGGGTGCGCCCGACGATGATGACCAGCGAGTTCGGGGATGGCAGCGCGGGGTCGCCGATCGTGCCGGCCAGGCGGCCCGGGTAGCGGTCGGCTAGCTGGTTCGCCGGGGTGCTGCGCAACAGCGCGGCGAGCGCGGGGGAGGCGTAGTACCGGCCAGGTCCCGGGTCACGGGGAATGCCCGGCGGCACCGGGGACGAGGCGCCGGTGGCGGCCACGTCGAAACGGTCGATCTGCCGGCCGTCGAAGGTGTCGCCGCTCGGATGCCACCACAGCGGGGCGACGCCCGAGGCCGGTCCTGACGGCACGTACGCCGTGCCGGTCCAGAACCATGCGTGGCGGTTGTTCCAGGTGGTTACCGCGTTGGTCGCGGCCAGGGCGGTCAGCAGCACGCCGACGCCGAGGCCGACCGCGATGGTGAGGACCACCAGCCGGGTGACGGCCTCCCGGCCGTTGCTGAGCACCAGCCGCAGCCCGAGGGCGATCATGGCTTGGCCCCGGTGAGCGTGCTGACCCTGCCGTCCCTGACGACGACCTCGCGGTCGGCGTAGGCGGCGACCCGGGCGTCGTGGGTGACCAGGACGACGGTGGTGCCCTTACCGCGGACGGCGCCGGTGAGCAGGTTCATCACCAACTCGCCCGACACCGAGTCCAGCGACCCGGTCGGCTCGTCGGCGAAGAGCACCTCGGGACTGGCGACGAGGCCGCGGGCCAGCGCGACGCGCTGTGCCTGCCCGCCGGACAGCTCCCCGGACCTGCGACGCTCGAGCCCGTCCATACCGAGCGGGCCGAACCACTTCCTGGCCGCCGTCATCGCCGGGCCGCGGCGGGTGCCGGACAACAGCAGGGGGAGGGCGACGTTCTCTTCGGCCGTCAGCTCGGGGACAAGCTGGCCGGACTGGAACACGAACCCGAACCGGTTCCGGCGTAGCTCGCTGCGCCGCTCATCGCCCAGGGTGTCCAGCCGCTGCCGGCCGAACCAGACCTGCCCGTCCTGGGGGACCAGGATGCCGGCCAGGCAGTGCAGCAAGGTGGACTTGCCCGATCCGCTCGGCCCCATGACGGCGACGATCTCGCCTTCCCTGACGCCGAGTGAGGCTCCGCGCAGCGCCGGGGTTTCGCCGAACGAAAGGAACAGGTTCCGCGCCTCGATGATGTTCCCGGTTGCTGGGACCGCCGTGGCGGCGGTGAGGTCCGCGGTCACGGGCGTACCGCTCCCGCGAGCAAGTCCAGCCGGGCCGCGGTGTGGTCGATCCATCGTAGGTCAGCCTCCAAGCGGTAGAGGGCGTGGTCGGCGAGGAGCACGTTGAGCGGATCCCCGTCCTGCTTGAGTTCGGTGAGCTCGCGCATCCGCTGCAGGTGCGCCGCCCGCTGGGCGTCCAGGTAGCTGTCGGCCGGCCGGTCGAGCATCAGGGCGAGCACCACCTTGGCGAACAGCTCGCTCTGCAGGTCCGGCTCCGGCGGGACCGGCTCGGCCAGCCACCGCTCCACGTCGGCGATGCCCCCGTCGGTGATGACATACCGCCGCCGTTCAGGCCCGGCCCCCTGCTCGGCCGGCCCGGCGACTGCCTTCCCGTCCCTGGCCAGCCGCGACAGCGTCGCGTACACCTGGCTGTAGCGCAGCGGCCTGCCTCGGCCGAAGTACGCGTCGTAGTCCCGTTTCAGGTCATATCCGTGACTTGGCCCTCGCTCGAGGAGGCCAAGCAGCGTCAGTGGAACACTCACAACCGAGAGCATACTCCAAGAGTATTCTCTCGGGAAGTAGTTAAGCGGAACTCTCTGACACATCAGACCGCTCGCATTCACGCGCCCTTGGGTGACATGATTGGTGCGACGCTGACGCTAGGCGGAGGATGGGGATGACAACTCAGCCAGCCGACGAAGACATCTTGATTCAGGCCGCGCGTGACGAGCGCGGGCAGCATCGGTCGGGCGCCTCGATGTTCGGCATGCTCGCCGTGGCCGTGGTCTTTGGCGTCCTAGGCGCCGTGCTCCTCTTGTTGCCACACTTGGTGAGCATGCTCCTGCCCGGGCCGTTCCGCCTCCTGGGCGGCTTCTCGATGCCTATGTGCATCACCCTGGGCATCATCGCCCTCGGGATCGCCGGGTTCTTCCTGCTAGCGGCGTTCGCGTCGAGCCCGCTGGCCTCGTGGGGGAACAAGGCGCAGGGAGACTGCCCGACCTGCGGCGAATCCCGGCTGCGCTCGGACATGGTGACGGGCAAGACGAGCGGGACCGTCAGCGATCCCCCGCGAGGCATCGTCACCCTGTGCGAGACATCCGGGTGCGACTACTCGGCGGTCAGCGTCACCCACCCGAGCGGCGCGACCTCGGCCTAAGTGCACGCCAAATACGACGCGTTGCTCGTGGGTCCTTCCATGGACATGCAGTGGAAGGAAATCACCGCTCTCCAGCGTGTTAGTCCCTTCATCCCGCCAGGTACCTGGCTCCACGTGGGGTTCCTGGACAGCGAGGACGTGGCGATGCGGGTGGAAACGGCGCGGGCGATCACCCGGTGCGGGTTCGCCGCGGTCCCGATCATCGCGGCTCGCCGACTGGAATCCGAACGGATGCTCCGGGATTACCTGACAGCGCTGCGGGTCGCGGGCGGGTTCGGGAGCGTCATGGTCGTGGGCGGGGACCCGGCGCGGGCGCGCGGCCCTTACCCCGACGCGGGCAGCGTGATCGGCTCGGGAATCCTGGAAGAGCACGGGGTGCGCGAGGTCAGCCTGGCGGGCCACCCTGGCGGGAACCCGGCGGTCGCCGACGCCGGCGTGTTGTGGCGGGCGCTAGCAGGCAAGGTGACGGCGCTAGAGCGGCGCGGGCTGCGCGGCGCTATTGTCACGCAATTCGGGTTCGACCCGGCCCAGGTCCTGGAGTGGATCGCTGACTTGCGGGCGCGGGGTACCGGCGTGCCGGTGCGGGTCGGTGTGCCGGGCCCGGCCAGCGTGCGAAGCACGCTGGCGAACGCGTCCCGGTACGGCGTCGCTGTGAGCGCGCCCGTTGCCAGGGAGTACGGGTTCTCGCTCGCTGATCCCACGGGTGACGCCGCGCCCGACCGGTTCATCCGGGCACTGGCGGCTGGCTATGACGCGGCGCTGCACGGCGAGGTCCGGCTGCATTTCAACACGTTCGGCGGGATCACTCGCACGGCGAACTGGATCAATCGCCAGCGTGCCGCTTGCCGGTTACCCCGCCTGGGGCTGGCTGAGCCGCAGGTGGTTGCCGCTGGGGTCGCGGACGGCCGCGTCGCGGACGCCGTAGGGCTGGTCGACGGGCTCCTGAAGGATCTCCACCCCGGCGGCGCGCAGTGACTCGAAGGTCTTGTCCACGTCGTCGACCTGGATGAACACCGGCAGGTCGCCCTTGGCGACGATCTCGCTCATCGCCTGCCGGTCGGCTGGCGGGATGTGGTGGTCCACCGCGGCCAGCAGCAGGTCGTGGGTGTCGGAGGGGGAGTGGACGGTGAGCCAGCGCATCTCCGGGCCCATCTGGACGTCGTCGTGGACCACGAAGCCGAGCCGCTGGGTGTAGAAGGCGAGCGCCTCATCGAGGTCGGTGCAGTAAACGGGCGTGTGTGTGATTGAAAGTGGCATGTCAGCGACCCTACGCGGGGTAGGCCGGGACCGCTTCTCCAATCCTGCATGGTTCCGCGATCCACCCGGGGCGCGCCCAGGCCCGCGTCATGCACGGCGGGACCGGCTCGAGCCGCGAGTGGTCACGCGCCTTGTAGGCCGACGGCGGCTCACCGACGAGACGGGTGAACGTCGAGCTGAACGAGCCGAGCGAAGTGAACCCCACGGCCATGCACACGTCGGTCACGGACGTGTCGCCGCCGCGCAGCAGCGCCATCGCCCGCTCCACGCGTCTGGCCTGCAGGTAGCCGTACGGGGTATCGCCGTACGCCAGCCGGAACCGGCGGGAGAACAGCGAGGGCGACATGAGCGCGGCACGCGCCATCGCCGGGACGTCGAGCGGCCGCGCGTACTCACGGTCAAGCAAATCCCGGGCCCGGCGCAGGTGCGCCAGCTCAGCGACGTCCATACCGGGACCGTACACCCCGACCGGCGAGGGTGGTTCAACGCACGAGCCGTTCGGAAAACTGCTTGTCCCATGTTAATCGTTTAGGAGCTGTACACCTTCAGTTCTGCTTGCCGTCTTCCCGGACTGGGAGCATCGCTCTGCTTTGGTAGCGATTGCTCCTGGGAGGGACAGTAATGACGGAGAGCTTGGAGCGCGCGGGCGTCTCGCGACGGTCGTTCCTCGGTGGCGTTGGCGTCACCGCCGGCGGTCTCATGGTGGCCAGCGGCCCGGTCCTGTGGCAGCAGGCCGCCAAGGCCGACACGGTCACCGCCGAGCAGGTCCACCTGACCTTCGGCGACGAACCGACCCGTGAGGTCATCGTGTCGTGGGTGACCCCGACCGCGGTGTCGAACCCGACGGTGACCGTCGGCACCCCGGCTGGCGGCTTCGGCCGGGTCATCGCGGCCGAGACCCGCACCTACACCGACTCCAACAACGGCGTCGTCACGATTACCCAGCACGCCCGCGTCGACGGCCTGCACCCCGACACCGACTACGTGTACCAGATCGTCAGCGACGGTGAGACGCAGGTGTCCAGCGCGTTCCGCACCGCGCCCGAGGGCCGCGTGCCGTTCCGCTTCACCAGCGTCGGCGACATCGCCTGCGGTGACACCGCCTACTCCAAGGCGTCGCTCAACGCCGCGGCGACCGCCGCGTCGATCGAGCAGTTCGACCCGGTCGTGCACCTGGTCAACGGCGACCTGTCCTACGCCAACTCCAACCAGATGTTCCAGCCCCAGGTGTGGGAGGAGTACTTCGACAACACGCAGCTGTCGGCCGCGAACCGGCCGTGGATGCCGACCCTGGGCAACCACGAGAACGAGCCCGGCAACGGCCCGCAGGGCTACCTGTCCTACCAGACCCGGTACACCCTGCCGAGGAACCACTCCGCCGACTTCGAGGGGAACTGGTACAAGTTCCAGGTCGGATCGGTGCTGTTCGTCATGCTGGACAACAACGACGTCTGCTACCAGGTCGACACCGGTACCTACGTGAGCACCGGCGACAACCAGATCTTGACCGGCTACTCCGGCGGCGAGCAGCTGGAGTGGCTGGACAGGACGCTGCGCCGTGCATCGACCGACCGCTCGGTCGACTGGATCGTCGCCGTCATGCACCAGCCGGCCATGTCCACATCTGACGCGGATGGCTCCGACCTGGGCATCCGCCAGAACTGGATGCCGCTGTTCTACAAGTACGGCGTCGACTTCGTGCTGGCCGGCCACGACCACGACTACGAGCGCAGCTACGTGGTCAAGGGCACCGACTCCGGCACCGTCCTGCGGCCGCACGTCGTCAGCACCGGCCGCAGCCGCGTCGACTCCGACAAGGGCCTCGTCCACCTCGTGATCGGCACCGGTGGCACCAAGGGCCACGACGACGTCTACCAAGCGGGCACCGCGGGTGAACCGACCGAGACCATCAACGTCTCCGGCACCGAGACCGAGACCGAGGACGCGCCGTGGTCCGCGGTCACCGACCCCGACACCACCCACCCGTGGGGCCTGGGGGTGTTCGACGTGGACCCGGGCCGCTTCCCCGGCGACAAGACCACGATGACCTTCACCTACTACCACACCGGGGCCGCCACGGCTTCGAACCCGTACCCGGCCCCGGCCGAGTTCGACACCTTCACCGCCACCCGGACCCGCTCTGACGGCTTCGGCTTCCGGCAGCGAGACTCTAAGTGACACCGTTGCGCACCGCTAGGAGCCGGTCTTGCCGGGCAGGGCGCGGTCAAAGACGGAGATCAGGACCAGGGCGAGGCTGACCCCGATCATGATCCAGGCGATGAGGTGGACGCCGCTGTCGCTGACGCTGGCGTGGAAGACGATCCCCGTGATAGCCGATGACGCGATCGAGCCGACGTAGCCGAAGGTGCGCAGCAGGCCGGAGGCGGTGCCGAGCTGCTCGGCGGGCGCCTGGGAATACAGGGCGGTCTGGTTGCCCGCGGAGGCGAAGCCAGTGACCAGGCCGAAGACGAGCGTGATGATCACGACCCAGCCGATCCAGCCGGACCTGCTGAGGACGAGCACCCCGGCCGAGCCGATGAGGCAGGCGACCGCCGCGGCGATGACCGGGCCGCGGACCAGGTTCCGCCGTGAGACGGGCGAGATGACCAGGCCGGAGATCAGCGTCATCGGGAGCACGATCAGGCCGGCTTCCGTCTCGGTGAGTCCCCGCACGGCCTCGATCCACTGGGTGATCCCGTACAGCACGACGTACAGGCACAGCATGGCCAGGCCAAAGCGCAGGTAAGTCCGGGTGAGCGCCCGGTTGGACGCGAGCATCCGAACGTCGAGGAAGGGCGCGCCAGCGCGAAGCTCCCAGAACACGAGCGCTACCCACGCCGCGACGCAGATGCCAAGCAGGTACCAGTGCGCCACCGGCAGCCCGAATAGGAACAGCAGCAGCACGATCATCGCGAGGGCGAACCCGGCGATGCCGCCGAGGTCGAGGCGCGAGGCCAGGTCACGCAGCCGCAGCGGGCGGTGCAGCGGCCCGTCGGGCTGCACCCAGGCGAGTGCCGCGCCGAGCGCGATCAGCGCGATCGGCACGTTGACGAAGAAGACCGACCGCCAGCCGAACGCGCCGACCAGGACACCGCCGACCGGCAGCCCGAGGGACGCGGTCGCGATCCCGGCGATCTGCAGGCCGCCCAGGACGCCGCCCGGCGGCTTGTCCAGCCCGGCCTCCCTGGCCCGGCGGCGGATCAGCAGCATCGCGGTCGGGTACGCGCAGGAAGTGCCGAGGCCGATCAGTACCCGGCTGATCAGCAGGGTGATCAGGTCCTGCGCGAAGCCGCCGGCCAGCCCGCCGACGCCGACCATGATGATCCCGGCGAGAAAAACCCGGCGCGGCCCGAGCACCTCGGCGGCCTTGCCCGCCGTGGGCTGCGCGATCGCGGTCGCCAGGTACAGCGCGGTGACCAGTGCCGCGGTCTGCCCGATCGGCACCCCGATCCCGTGCGCGATCGGCAGCAGGGCTGTCGCGATCAGCGAGCTGTTGACGGGATTGAGGGCGGACCCGATGAACAGCGGGGTAGTGAACTGCCACGGGAACGGCCGGCCCGGGATGGGCGCGGCGTCGCTGGCCGTGCTGGTCTGGGCGGCGCTCACAGCAGATCGGCGAGGCGCTCGATCAGGGGCGCCGCGGCCGCGAGGATCTCGGTCTCCTCGTCGGTGAATGACTCCACGAGGACGGCGACGATCCGGTCGACCATGGCGTCGCGCCCCGAGCGGACGGCCGTCAGGCCGTCAGGTGTCAGGCCCAGGATCGACAGGCGTCCATCCGCGGCATCCGCGCTGCGCGCCACCAGGCCGAGTTTCTCCAGGCTGGCGATCGTCGCTCCCATCGACTGCGGGGAGATCTGCTCGCGCCGGGCCAGTTCGGCGGTCGTCATGGGCCCGAGCCGGTCCAGCCGCGACAGGGCTGTGAGCTGCGGGATGCTCAGCTCACCTTCGGCCGAGGCTTCCCGGATACGGCGCTTGATCGCGCCGACGGCAACCCGCAGCCGGCTCGCCGTCTCCCGGACCCGCGGTACCTCGCTCACATTCTCCTCAGATCCGCTCACGATTAGAAGGTTAACCTTCCAAGGCCGATATTGCAAGTTCAGCCTTCTAATAGGCCAAGGACTGGCGGCGCTCAGGTCAGGCGCGCCGAGGGTCGTCGGCGAATCCATCGATTCAGCTGCAAGAACAGGCGTAGTTATCGTAACGTGATCAACCGAGCGGAGGACCATAGAGAGGCGACTGTCCATGAAGAGGCTGCCCAGGCACCGGATCGTGCTTGCCGCCATCGCTGCTACGACTATCGCCGCCACCGCAGGCTGCGCCGAGCAGGCTGCCACCTCGGCACCCTCGCCTGTCGTGCTCGCGTCGCTGGGCGGCAACACGAGGACGCTGCTCACGCATCACTCGAAGTCTCACGTCGCGCCCCGCGCGAAGGCTCGGCACAGGTCGTCGCCGACCGCCAAGCGAACGAACCCCGCCTCGGCATCGAGCACTGCCCCGGCCTCGAGCACTTCCACGACACCGGCGGGCACGGCGACGACACCCGCCGCCAACCCCACGCCGAGCACGGACCCCACAACGGCGGCCCCGCCTCCGCAGTCCGGTACCTGTACGACGAGTTCGACCAGCGGCGAATGCGGCCCGTACAGCGACGCGCAGATCGAGGGACAGGGCTCAGGCAACCAGGACAAGCTTCAGATCGGGAACAATATCTGGGCCCCGGTCTCTGGGGCGTCGCAAACCTTGTACGCGAGCAGCCCAGCCGACTGGCACGTGATCGCCAACATGCCTTCAGGTAACACCAGTGTCGTGTCTTACCCGAGCCTCAGTGTCGACTTCCATCTTGAGAACTCCAGTGGCACCTGGTACGAGCAGCCGCTGACCAATTTCAAGAGCATGGTTTCCTCGTTTTCCGAGACCATGAACGCCACCAGTAGCACCAGCGCCTGGGGGGCCTACGATATCTGGCTGAACAACGGCAACAACGAGGTCATGATCCAGCATGACTTCGCCAACAACGGTGCCTGCACCGCGATCGCCACCGCCACCTTCGGCGGGTCGAATGGCGTTCCCGCGCAGCCCTGGCACCTGTGCAAGTTCGGCTCGGAACAGGTCTGGAAGCTCGGCGAAAACGACAACAGCAAGATCAATGAAACGTCGGGCAGCGTGGACGTTCTGGGCATGCTCACCTGGATGGAAAATCACGGAGACCTGCCGAAGAACAGCACCATCGGCCTGCTCGGCTACGGCTGGGAGATTTGCAGCACGGGCGGCAAGAACGAGACCTTCCAGGTCAACTCGTTCTCGATCACCACGTAGCAACGACGCGCTGCCCGCGACCAGCCTGCGGGCGCTACCCCAGCTGGTCGCGGCGGCGCGTCAGGTAGGCGGTCTCGGCGGTGTTGCCCGCCAGTTCGATGGCCTTGTCGTATGCCGCGCGGGACTGCTGACTGCGGCCCAGCCGGCGCAGCAGGTCGGCACGGACCGCGTGGTAGACGTGATAGCCGGCCAGCCTGTCCTCGAGACGGTCGATGGCCGCCAGTGCCACCTCGGGGCCGTCAAGCTCGGCGATCGCGATGGCCCGGTTGAGGGCGATGACCGGCGAGGGATCGAGGTGGACGAGCTGGTCGTAGAGGGCGACGACCTGCGACCAGTCGGTGTCGCGTACTGAGCGGGCGGAGGTGTGCACGGCGCTGATCGCCGCGAGGATCTGGTAGCGACCCGGAGCCACCCGGGCGGCCAGGCGCTCACGCACCAGCTGGTGCCCCTCGGTGATCAGCGCGGCGTCCCAGGTCCCGCGGTCCTGCTCGGCGAGGGTGACCAGTTCGCCGCTCGCCGAAACCCGGGCGGTGCGGCGGGCCTCGGTGAGGAGCATCAGCGCCAGCAGCCCGGCCACCTCACCGTCGTCCGGCATGAGAGCACGGATTAGGCGAGTGAGCCGGATCGCCTCGGCGGTCAGGTCGTGACGTACGGGATAGGTGTGGGGGCCGGTCGCCAGGTAGCCCTCGTTGAAGACGAGGAACAGGACGGCGAGTACGCCGGAGACGCGCGCCGGGAGATCCTCCGCCGACGGCACCCGGTAAGGGATGCGCGCCGCCTTGATCTTGCCCTTCGCGCGGGTGATTCGTCTCTCCATAGTGGTCTCCTGCACCAGGAAGGCACGGGCGATCTCGGATACGGTCAGACCGGCGACCATGCGCAGCGTCAGCGCCACGCGGGTCTCCATCGCGAGCGCCGGGTGGCAGCAGGTGAAGATCAGCCGGAGCCGCTCGTCGTCGATGGTGCCAAGAGGCTCGGGCGGGTCGTCGTTGTACAGCATCTGAGCCTCCTTCTGCTTGTCGGCGCGCTTGTCCTCGCGCCGGATCCGGTCGATGGCCTTGCGGTTGGCGGCGGTGGTCAGCCAGGCGCCGGGGTTGGGAGGTACGCCGTGGGCCGGCCACCGCTCGACCGCGGTCGCGAACGCCTCGGCCGCCGCCTCCTCGGCGATGTCGAGGTCACCGAATCTCCTGGCCAGTGAAGCGACCACCCGCGCCCACTCCTCGTGGTGGGCCTGGGTGATCGCCTCTAGCACATTGACCCGGTTCACAAGAACGGCCGCACCTCGACCTTCCGATTGCAGGCCTTCGACCCCGCGGTGGCCAGCTTGAGCGCCACGTCGAGATCGGCGGCCTCGATGATCCAGAAGCCGACGACATACTCCTTCGACTCCAGGAAGGGCCCGTCGGTAACCAACGCCTCTTTGCCCCGGTTGTCGATGACGGTGGCCGAACTGGGCGCCCCGAGGCCGCCGGCGAAGACCCAGTAACCCTCCGCCATCAGCCGGTCGTTGAACACGTCGATGGCCGCCATCTCCTCCGGGGTGGCAAGGTCGGCCGAGTCGTGGATCACGGAAACCAGGTATTGCATCTCAGATCATCTCCTGTGGTTCGGGCCGCCCTCATGAGCAGCCGCTCACCCCTGCTACGAACACCTCTGCCCCGATCCGACACCGCCTCGCGGATTACTTTCGAGGACTTTCTACTACGCCGGACCAGACCGATCGCGTGCCTGGTCTTCCGGCGCCGGTCAGGGCTGGATGTTCTCCAGGTCTTCCAGGAGGCCGGGGTGCTTCGGCTCCCAGCCCAGTGCCCGCCGGGTGCGGGTGCTGGACGAGGGCTGGTCGGCCGCGAAGATCGGGCCGAGGGGACCGTAGGTCTCCGCTGGCACTGCCTCGACCGGCAGGCCCAGCCGTCGGCCGATGACCGCCGCGATGTCACGCACCTCGTCTCCCTCGTCGGCCACGGCGTGCCAGGATGTGCCGGCTTCCGCCTGCTCCAGGGCGAGCCGGAACAGGACCGCCGCGTCGAGCGCGTGCACCGCCGGCCAGCGCTGTGCGCCGTCCCCCGGGTAGCCGGACACTCCCGTCTGGCGTGCGATGCGGGTCAGCAGGCCGGCGAACCCGCCCATGCCCTGGTTGTGAACCGTGCGCGGCAAGCGCACGGCCGTGCTCCTGACCCCGCGCGAGGCCAGGCCCAGGACCGCCATGACCGCGCGGCCGCGACCCCCGACCGGCCCGTCGGTCGGCAGCGGGTCGGCCTCGGTCGAGGCGCGGCCCTCCGCGCGGGGCGTACCCGAGCACGTGACGAAGGGGCGGTCGCTGCCGACGAGCTCCTCGCCCATGGTCGCGAGGGCGGCGCTCTCCTCGGCGACCGCCTTCGCCACGGCGTCGGGGCTGCTGAAGTCGTTGGCGAATGCCAGGTGGATCACCCCGTCGGCCTGAGCGACGCCGGCGCGAAGGATGTCCAGGTCGGCGAGAGCTCCCCGGAGCGGCTCGGCGCCTGCGGCCTCGACGGCCAGCGCCGACGCGTCGGAGCGGGCGAGCGCGAGGACGGTGTGGCCGTTGCCGAAGAGCTCAGCGACGACGGCGGACCCGATCAGACCGGTGCCACCGGTGACAAAGACGTGCATGGAACTCTCCTCGATGTGATGGGACTCTTATCCCGTCACTTTAGCAGACGACGGGACAAGGGTCCCATCACATATGATGGGTCCATGGGTCGGTGGAAACCGGGAGCGCGCGAACGCCTCGTCGTGGCTGCCGTCGACCTGTTCACCGAGCAGGGGTACGACGCCACGACGGTCGCGCAGATCGCCGAGCGCGCCGGGGTCACCAAAAGCACCTTCTTCCGGCACTTCGCGGATAAGCGCGAGCTCCTGGTGGCCGGGCAGGAGACGCTGAGCCGGCTGCTGACCGAGGGGATCGCGGAGGCTCCCGGTAACGCCAGCCCGCTCGAGGCGGTCGCCGCCGGCCTCGAGCGCGCCTCGACCGCGATGGGCCCCATGAGCCGCGAGCTTGCCCCTCGCCTGAAGGCGGCCGTCGCCGCCAGCGCCGAACTTCAGGAGCGTCACGCCCTCAAAAGCGTCAGCCTCGCGGCCGCGATGACAACTGCCCTGGTCGCGCGCGGCGTACCCGACCCGACGGCGGCCCTCGCGGGGGAGCTTGGCGTCCTCGCCTTCAAACGGGGGTACGCCGAATGGTCCGAGGGCGACCGTGATTCCACGGACGAGCTCGCCCGGTACACCCTCGCCGCCCTGGACGAGCTGCGCGCGGCGAGCGCAGCGCTCGGCTGACCGGACAACCTCACCCGCTCATCGGCCGCGAAATTCAAGTTCTTTCATCCGGAACGAACCGTAGCTTCTCTGACACCGCACCGTGACCGCCGCCCGTGCCTGACGCCGGGACGACAAGCCCGTCAGTCGCGTGCGTAGGTCTGCATCCACCGGTCACGTGGGCGAAATGCCGCCTTCCACTCGCGTCAGTTTTCTGCCATGCTGATACTTCGCTATCTAGATATCAACATGTGAAGGACGGAGATTTCGTGGAGACATCCAGGCATCACATCGTGCCTGCCGCCGGCAGGCTGGGCATCCTGACAGTGGGGCTCGGCGGGGTGGCGTCGACCTTTATCGCCGGCGTCGAGCTGATCAGGCACGGCCTCGCCGAGCCCATCGGCTCGCTTACTCAGATGGGCACGATCCGCCTCGGCAAACGGACTGAGCAACGGGTGCCGCTGATTCGCGACTTCGTGCCCCTGGCCGGCATCGACCAGCTGGTCTTCGGCGCCTGGGATCCAATCGAGGACACGGCCTACGAAGCCGCGGTGAAATGCGGCGTGCTCGACCGGCTCGGCCATATCGAACCGATCGCCGCCGAACTGAAGGAGATCGAGCCCATGGCGGCCGTCTTCGACCAGAGCTACGTACGGCGGCTCGACGGCCCCAACGTCAAGCCGAAGGCGAGCAAGCGGGACCTGGCCGAGGCCCTGCGCCAGGACATCCGCGATTTCAAGCAGGCACACTCCTGCGATCGGATGGTTGTGATCTGGTGCGCGTCCACCGAGATCTTTCTCGAGCCCGGCCCGGCCCACCAGGACCTGGACGCGCTCGAAGCGGCGATGGACGTCGGCGATGAGAGTGTCCCGCCCTCGATGCTCTATGCGTACGCGGCTCTCAAGGAGGGCGTGCCCTTCATTAACGGAGCGCCCAATCTCACCGTCGACGTGCCGGCGATGGTGGAACTCGCGCACACGGTCGGCGTGCCCATCGGCGGCAAGGACTTCAAGTCCGGCCAGACTCTCCTGAAGACCGTGCTGGCGCCGATGCTGAAGGCCCGCGCTCTGGGGCTCCAGGGCTGGTACTCCACCAACATCCTCGGTAACCGCGACGGCGAGGTACTGGACGACCATGACAGCTTCCGCACCAAGGAGCAGTCAAAGCTCGGCGTGCTCGACTACATCCTGCAGCCGAGCCTCTACCCCCAGCTCTACGGCGACATCCACCACAAGGTGCGCATCAACTACTATCCGCCCCGCGGCGACAGCAAGGAGGGCTGGGACAACATCGACATCTTCGGCTGGCTCGGCTACCCGATGCAGATCAAGGTCAATTTCCTGTGCCGTGACTCCATCTTGGCGGCGCCCCTGGTACTTGACCTCGTGCTCTTCACGGACCTGGCCCAGCGAGCCGGGCTCGAGGGCGTGCAGGAATGGCTGTCGCTCTACTTCAAGAGCCCGCAGCACGCTCCCAGCGTCTATCCCGAGCACGACCTGTTCATCCAGCAGACCAAGTTGAAGAACACGCTCCGGTGGCTGATGGGCGAAGAGCAGATCACCCACCTGGGGATGGAGTACTACCAGGACTGAATCGTCAGGCCTGCCGCCGCGCATCGTCGATGACTGTGACGCCGAGGCGCTGAGCGATGCGCTGGGCTGTCTCCTTCCTGCGAGCGGTGAGTGCCGCCACCGACCGTTCGGCGGCGGCCAAGACGGTGGGCGGTGCCGTGTCTGGCCGCCCGCTGTTGAAGGGCGGGTCGGGTGCGTAGGCGATGGCCAGCTGGATCGCTTCCGCTGCTGCCTTGCCTCGCAGTTCCGCGGCCAGCCGCAAGGCGCCGTCGATGCCCGCCGTGACTCCGGCAGCGAAGATCATGTTCCCGTCCGCAACGACCCGCTCATCGACGGGGCTGGCGCCGAAGTAAGGCAGCAGGTCCAAACTGGCCCAGTGGGTGGTGGCGCGGCGGCCTCTGAGCAGCCCGGCCGCGCCGAGCAGCAGCGCACCCGTGCATACGGAGAAAACGAAACTGCCTCCGGCGACCTGCTTGCTGAGCCATCCGAGGACCTCGCTATCGTCCATCAGGGCCTCCTGGCCAGGTCCGCCAGGCACACTGTTCGGGAGACGAGAAAGCACCTCAAAGGGACCGGTGAGGTCGATCTGGTCGATGCCTTCAAATAGCAGTGCGCCGATGCGAAGATGCGCGGAAATCATCGGATGATCAACTCGCTCTTAGCGCCAGGCAACCCCGCGTGGAGGCACGAAACACAGAACGGCACCCGCCGCTGACATCGCGGCCAGCCTCCGCAGCCCGGGTGGTCAGCGCTCGCGGACGGGGGTGGGCTCGACGATGGTGTCGAGGGTGCCGGCTGCGGTGTTGTAGACGTACCCGCTGACCATGATGTTGGGGGACAGCTGTGGTGCGGTGACCAGGGTGTTGACGTCGGCGCGGACGGTGGCGGCGGGGTCGGTGGCCGGCAGCCACGCTAGTTCGGCTTCGACGTAGCCGCCGCGGGCGGCGAAGCCGCGGCGCAGCTCCGGGTCGGCCAGGAGCGTCGAGCCGCAGTCGGTGTGGTGGATGACTGCCAGCTCCCACCAGGGCCCCTCGGGGGTCTTGGTTTCGGTCAGGTAGCTGATGTAGGCGACGTCACGCAGCACAGCCGGAGTGACCCGGCCGCCGACCGTGCGCTGCACGGTCGCGTCGCCGAGGTCGACCCCGAGGAAGCCGGCGGGCTCGGTGCGCGAGTCGATGCAGGTGATGACGTAAGACAGCTGGCTGGGGATCCACGGGATCTTCGGGTTCTTCGCCACGGCATCGGTGGCCGCGAAGGCCTTGTTCCGGTCCAGCAGAGTCGCGAGGGACATAAGAGGTACCTTCCGGTCGATGAGAGCTATCGGTATTGATCGCCGGGCGAGCCTGTGCGGGTCTGTCGGCGGCCGCCCGGCCGACCCTCCCGAGATGTCCTTTAGCCTGCCGGCGGCCAGGGTGAGCGTGTATCACCCCGTTGAGGGGATTGGCCGCTGGCAAGGCGATGCGCCCCAGCCTGATGCCCCAGGCGGACGTCGGCCGTGACCTCGGTGGCCAAGCGCTATCCGACGCGCGCCGGAGGGCGCGAGCAGTCCCAGGGCGCGGGCACGCTCGACGGCCCCGGTCCGGCCATGCGGGTGCGGTCAGGTTGGGTCGCCTAGCCTGTCCAGGGCGGCCGCCTCCGACCTGGGGGAGTGGTTGGCCCCTGTCAAGGCCGACCAATCACGCGGACAGGGTGACGCCTGCTCACCGAGGCGAGTCCGAGGTTGGCACCACCGCGGGGCGACGCCGAATCGCGCACCCACGGCGATGTCCACGCGCGCTTGTCCCCACGAGCATCCGGATGTGGATCGGGGTGAATTCGACGCCCGATCCGGGGACCGGTTTCGTCTTGTTCCCGGGGAAGTGATCGTGCCTGGCTGCGTGCGGATCAGCGGATGGAGGCCCAGAGCTTGGTGGTGGCGTCGGTGAACCCGGTGCGGCGGTAGATCTGCTCTTCTTCGGGTTCGGCTTCCAGGAACACCAGGCTGATGCCGTGGGAGTGGGCGGTCCTGGCCAGGTGGGCGCTGAGGGCGGAGGCGATGCCGCGTCGCCGGAACGCGGTCAGGACCCCGACAGCGGCCAGTTCGCCCGCGGCGGGACGGTCGCCGGTGACGTCGATGAGGCCAGTGCCAGTGACCGTGCCGGATGATTCGTCGATGGCGATGGCGACGAGACCGCCGCGCCGGGTCAGGCTGGTCAGCCGGGCAATGTCGTGCGGGCCTGGCGGATGGGGGATCTGGTAGGCGTGGTGCTGGACGGTGGCGGCGGCCGTCAGGTCGGTGTCGCTGGTGGCCTTGCGGATGGTGATCCCGGCGGGTGAGCGCGGTGTCAGCCGGGTGGCGGCGGTGGCGATCATGACAGGGGTCCGGCGCTCGATGGTGAAGCCTGCGGCGGCCAGCGCGGGCCATGTGCGGGGCGCGTCTTCTTCGATGTATTCCACGCGGGGGATCCGGTGGTTGTGACGGAAGAACGTGATCAGGGCGTCGATGTCACCGGCACCGGGGCTGGCGCTGTGGTCGGGGACGGCGTAGTTCCGCATCGGGTCGTCGGTGTGCGGGTCGAGGCCGATCGTGAATGGCCCGGTCCGTCCGCCGTGCCGTCTGCTGGCGGCGGCGCGCATGTGGTCGGCGATCAGGGCGGGGGCGTGCGGGAGCGCAGGTGTATCCATGGGTGAGAGGGATCCTTTACGTTCGGACATGGCTGTTGCCGGGAAACGGGCGAGGCAGCGTGCCAGCCGCCGCATGCGAGATGACTCACGGGCCGCCGGCGCTGCTGCGCGGCCTGGTCTGCGGGGTGGCCTCAGTCCTTCCGGGACCATCGAACGTGAAGGGATGCCCATTCTGGCGCTCTAGCTCGCCTGGACACAAGGCGTTTACCGCGGTGGATCCCCCGTCTGCCTGGCAACCTCAAGTGTCTGTCCTGGTCCGGGCGCGCCGACTGGCGACGTGTTTCCGCAGGGTCAGGTAAGCGACCGGCGGTGAGCGTGCTAGTCGGTGATCCATCGTCCCAGATCGCCGCGGTGGCGAAACCAGCAGACGGGCCAGGTTAGTTGGCGATCGCAGCCTTCAGCGCCTGAGGATGACACGGCAACTGGCGGCCCCGGATATGGCCCGGCGCATCTTTCCCGTGGTGACCACGGTCAGAGGCGACGGGTTCAGGCGCCTGCCCGAGGCGGAGGTGGCAGAAGGATCCTCAGCCGTTCAACGGCGCGGTCGGGCCATCGGGAGAATCCATCCGGTCGGCGGCTACGCGCTGGGCGGGGAGTTCGGTGGCGTGTTGGCCTCGATAAACCCCTGCCACGACGCCTCGTCGTCGGGATGGGTCAGGCCGTGCGGGCCTGGGCTGGCGGTCAGGCGCTTTCCCACTGAGGCCAGCGCATCGAAGAGTTCGAACTGCCCATCGCGGGGGAAGAGCGCGTCATCCCACTGCACGTGATAAAGCACAGGCGCGGTGACGGCGCGCGCAGCCGCCACCATCAGGCCAGGGGAGCAGAGTCCCGGATGGAGCGGCCTGGCTTGGCGGATTCCGAACTTGCCGAGGACGGCGCACCGGAGGCGCGTCCCGAGTGCGGCCGCGACGGGCAGCCCGAACCGGGCGCCCATCGACATCCCGAAAACGCTTACGTGCGCGTCTTCCGCGAACCCTAGGCCCGCGAGCGCGGAGATGGCCTCCAGCCAGTCCGCTGTCATCTTGGCCGTGACGCGCTCGATGCCCTCGTCGACGATCATCTGCTGGTAGACGGACGGTGCTATTGGTGCTCGCACCCGGGCGCCGTGGTACGGCCCGTCGATCGCGATGACAGCGAACCCGGCCGTCGAGGCGAGCCGTTGCCCCATCCGGAGATGACGCTCACTGCGCTTGTGTCCGCTCCCGCCGTGGAAGAGCAGCACCGTTGCCCGCGGTGCCGCGCTCCCGGGTGACCACAGCGCGCCGGGCACGAGTCCCTCAGGTCGGCGTAGCAAGAAGGACCGCTCGACGCAGCCTGCGCCGACCTCTTCCTCCAGCCACTCGACGCGGCTCACAAGGTCCGGCACCCGACCTCCTAGGAAGCAATCCAGCAGTCAGGCTAGGACAGGCGTAATCAGAGCCTGTCCACACTCGAATATGCTAGCGAACGCGAGCGCGAAACGGAGAAGGGAACGACAGCCAATGCTGGAGGCGACTGCCTCGCTCACCGAGTGCGTCCGCGCTTACGAGCGAGCTACCAACACCCACGACATAACACAACTTGTCGCGCTGATTGCTCCTGATGCCGTCTACTGGTTCTCCGACGGATCGCACCGCGGCCGCGAAGCCATCCTCTCGGCCATCGCCGAGACCTTCGCTACCATCCATGACGAGATCTACCAGATCAGTGATCTGGAGTGGATTGCTCACAGCAATGACTATGCAGTGTGTCGTTACCGGTTCGCATGGACCGGAAGCATCGACGGCCAGCGGCGCTCAGGCAGCGGTCGCGGCACGAACGTGCTCATCAACGTCTCGGGAACCTGGCAGATGCTCCACGAACACCTCAGCACATAACTAGTCGGCCCTGTCTCACATAAATCAGCCCATTACGGCTCTAGGCTTGGCCGTCCCTGTCCGTCCAGTGCAGCCAGAACCGCTCGAGGCGATCCCTGAGGCCAAAGTCTGGAGCCGCTGGCTGGCACCTAACGCGTAGGCATGCACAACGGCATTAGCCGGCGACCGGATCGTTGGCACAACCATCCGTCGCGACGCGGTGCCCGGGGGGGCTAGGTTTCAGGTATGCCTTCGATCGACGACATCGCGGCGGAGTACGTGGAGCGGGCCGCCGCCCTGGACCCGTGCTACGCCACTGACGCCGGGATCGCGGGGCACGACCACGAGCTGGCGGATCTCGGTGCTGACGGGTTCGCCGAACGGGCCGGGCTGGATCGCTCAACCCTCGCGGCCCTTGACGCGGCCGAAGCCCCGGAGCCGCGCGAGCAGGTCGCTCGGGCCGCGATGCGGGAGCGGCTGGCACTGGCTGTGGAGTGCTACGACGCCGGAGACACCACCAGCGAACTCAGCACCCTCGGCAGCTGGGTGCAGAAGGTGCGCGGGGTTTTCGACCTGATGCCCACGGACGGCGAGGAGGCCGCCGCCAACATCGCCAAGCGGATGGCCGCGGTACCGCGGGCTTACCGCCAGTTGTCCGCGACCTTGCTCGACGCCGCCAGGAATGGCCGCTCCGCGGCCAGGCGGCAGGTCGAGGAGGTCGCCGGGCAGTGCGCGGCTTGGGCCAAGCCGGGGGATTCCTTCTATTCAGGACTGGTCGAGCAGCTGACCGCAGTCCCGGACTCGCTGCGTGGGGAGCTGGCCGTGGCCGCGCGCGCGGCCACGGCCGCGACGGCCGAGCTTGGCGCCTTCCTCGACCGCGAGCTGATGCCGCTGGCCAGGGAGAAGGATGCCTGCGGGCCTGAGGTCTACGCCCGGGCCTCGCGGCACTACCTTGGCGCCGCTGGGGATCTGCGGGAGGCCTACGCCTGGAGCTGGGAGGAGATCGCCCGGCTGCGGGCCGAGATGGCACGGGTTAGTAACCTGGTCCAGCCTGGGGCCACCGTGGAGGAGGCCGTGGCGATCCTGGATGAAGACCCGGCCCGGCGCGTCGAAGGCCGCGAGAACTTTCGTGCCTGGATGCAGGAACTGGCCGAGTGCACCATTGCGGAGCTGCACGGGATGCACTTCGACATCCCGCAGCCCGCGCACCGGATCGAGGCCGTGATCGCACCCACCAACGACGGAGGGATCTCCTACACCGGGCCCTCCGCTGACTGGTCCCGGCCCGGGCGGATGTGCTGGTCGGTGCCGGACGGCGTTGAGACTTTCTCCACCTGGAAGGAAATCACGGTCGTCTACCACGAGGGCGTTCCCGGCCATCACCTGCAGATATCGTACGCCATGGCGGACAGGGAGAGCCTGAACCGCTGGCAGCGCATGTCCTGGGTATCCGGCCACGGCGAGGGCTGGGCGCTCTACGCGGAGCGGCTCATGGGAGATCTCGGATACCTGGACGACCCGGGGGCATATCTGGGGATGCTCGACAGTCAGCAGCTGCTCACTGCCCAAGTGGCCCTGGACATCGGGGTGCACCTGGAACTGGATGTTCCAAGGGGCACTGGCTGGCGCGAGGGCGAGCGCTGGAATGCGGAGATCGCCTGGGAACTCCTGCGCGCCCACTCCGCCTGGGATGAACGGCAACTGCGCTCCGAGCTACGTCGCTGCCTCGGCTTGCCGGGTCAGGCCCCTTCATACAAGCTTGGTGAACGGACCTGGCTACAGGCCAGGGAGGATGCCATGGCACGGGCCGGAGGAGCCTTCAGCCTCAAGGACTTTCACGCCAAGGCACTCAGCCTGGGCGCTATGGGTCTTGACCCGTTGCGCGAGGCGCTTGCCCGCGTCTAGGGACGCTTAGCAAAGCTCGGTCGGCCTCGTCTGTCCCCTCTCATGCATCTTGTCGGATCGGAGCCGCGAAGCGGTGGTTGGGCCAGGCGACTGCGTAGGCCGGCTTTCGTCCGGTGCTGGCGCGGGCGAACCGCGGCAGTTGGCAAATGATGCCAGCGTCGCCCATCCGGGTCGGGTGGGGCCGCCGCCGAGCACGACCCGTACCTGCGAGAGGGCCAATGGCGGCAATGGCATAGTGCTTTGGTGACTCGACGATGGACGGCGCGGGCAGTGGCGGCAGGCGTGCAGGCGGGGGCGATGTCGGCAGTCGAACTTGTGTCGGATGCGCTTGCCGGGGTTACGGCGCTCGATCCGGTGCTGCATTTTATGGACTTTCTTGCGGCTGACTCGGCACTGGAGGCAGCTGCGCGGATCGACCGGATACCGCTCGTCGAGCGCCGCGGGCTGCCGCTGGCGGGGGTGCCGTTCCTGGCCAAGGCGGGGACAACCGTGGCCAGTCCGGTCGTTGGCCGGCTGGTGGACGCGGGCGCGGTGCTACTCGGGACGTCAACCCGGCCGGATTCGGCGGCGGTGTGCCAGGCATGGGGGTGGAACGGGTGCGAGCACACCGCAAATCCGTGGTGTACCGACCTGTCTTCGGGCGGGTCGTCGGCGGGCGCAGCGGCCGCTGTCGCGGCTGGCTTGGTGCCCATCGCTACTGGCGGTGACTCGGCGGGCTCGCTCTGGATCCCGGCCTCGTTCTGCGGTGTGACCGGGCTGAAAGGCAGCTACGGGCGGATCCCGCGAGCAGCTGGCCGGTCCCTCGCGCAGCTGACCGTCGTCGGCGTCATCGGCGCGGACTTCGATGATACGGTGCTGGCCACCAGCATTGCCAGCGGGCCGGATCCATGTGACCCTACGGCACTCCCGCACTGGCCGCCGCCCGTCGCGGCAGGGGACCGGTTCACCGTCGGCTTTTCCGCTGATCTGGGCTATGCGCAGCCCGATGCCGCGGTTGCCGGGCTCGTCGCCGGACGACTGGAGGAGCTCGCAGCCGCCGGGATGATCCGCCTGCGCGAGGTTGCGGTCCGGCTCGCCAACCTTGGAGCGGCGTGGCTGCCCTTGGCCGCGCTCGAGCGCGGCCAGCTCACCGACTCCACGGCGGTGACGCGCGCACACGGGGTGCGCCGCGACAACGACCGTGCACTTGCAAGGGTGTTCGGCGACGTCGACGTGCTCGTGACACCGACGACACCGAAAACCGCTTTCCCGCACGGAGAGCACGAAGCCAATCTGTCGGCCGGCGACCTGTGCTGGGCCTTCAACCTCTCCGGTCATCCGGCGGTTACCGTCCCGGCCGGCCTGCTCCACGGCCTCCCGGTTGGACTGCAGGCCGTTGCGGCACCGTTCCGGGACGACCTGGCAGTGGAGCTGGCCCGGCTGGCCGCGGTCAGCCTGCCGGATCCGCCAATCCATTGGCCGGCCCCGCGATCCTGACACAGCCCGAACGAGTGCGGATGCCCCGCGTTCGTTGGGGGCTGTTCCGGGATGAACCGAATACACACGGCTGCAATCGCGTCACTTTGTCATTCTGCGGCGACATTTGGCCTGCGGTATGCATGCTTGAGAGCCACCGGGTCGCGGCGCCCATCCTGACCGGTTGCCGCTGGGTGGGGGAGCCCTGCGGTCTTACTGGACGGTGCAAGGAGCCGAGCCGTATGGTGGTGCGGGGCCGTCACTGGCGTTCAGGTGGAGCACCACCGGGGAGCGGCCTACCGGGCTGCGGCCCGGGGTAGCCGTGCGCCTGGGCGAGCAATCTGATGCCGTCTGCAGGAGCACGCACATGAACAGTCCGGTTACCGCTGCCGGCCCGGTCCGCCCGATGCTTCCGGCGGGCGACCCTCGTATCGTCGGAATCGTCAACATCACCGAGGACTCGTTCTCCGACGGCGGCCGATACCTCGACCCAGAGGCCGCGATCGTCCACGCGCGCAGGCTGCGGGGCGAAGGCGCCGATGTCGTCGAACTGGGTCCCGCCGCCAGTCATCCGGGTTCTGCGCCGGTGACCGCGAGAGAGGAACAGCGCCGTCTTGCTTCCGTGCTGGAGCAGCTCGCCGCAGATGGCATCCCGGTCTCGGTCGACTCGTCCCGGCCGCAGACCCAGCGGTTTGCCATCGCCGCTGGCGTGGCCTACCTCAACGACATTCACGGGTTCGGTGACCCGGATATGTACCCGGCCTTGGCCGCATCGGAGTGTCAGCTGATCGTCATGCACGCCATACAGTCGGCCGGGTCCGCCACCCGGGTGGTTACCGACTCGGCAGCTGTCTGGGACGGGACCCGCCGGTTCTTCGCGGTTCGGCTGGCGGCACTGCGGGAGGCTGGTATCAGCAGGGACCGGCTCATCATCGATCCCGGTCTCGGTTACTTTCTCGGCAGTACGCCCGGGCCTTCGCTGGCCGCCCTGGCTGGGATCCGGGAGCTGAAGGCGACCTTCGGCGTGCATGTTCTGGCATCACCGTCGCGGAAGTCGTTCCTGCGCGCGCTCACCAGCAGGGACATCACCCGGTCTGGGCCGGCGACGCTTGCTGCGGAGATCTTCGCCGCGTGGCAGGGAGCCGACTACGTCCGCACCCACGACGTCGCCGCCGCACGCGACGCGTTCACCGTGCTGGCGGCCATCGCACGCGAGGCCGCAAAGTCGTCATCGAAATTTTGAGCGATACACTGTATGAGACGATGAACAGACAGAGCAGAGATGCGAGCTGGCGCAGGTGTTGAAGTGAACTAGCCGACCCGGCCCGCTGGACTCTGCCGGCATCCCGCGCGTGCCGAGGTGCGGAGTGGACAGTCCGCGCGTCATCTCAAGTTTCGAGATTCGCCAACTTTCGCGAGACGGGACATCGTCGGCTGCCTTGCAGGCTTCAAGCGCCACCACTGAGCGCCGATAATGTACATTATGTAAAGTAACAGGGGCTTCACCCGATCCCCGTGGCGCGCGCCCTCCCATGTGTCCTGTCTCAGTTGAGCTGTCGCGGTCTCAGTTAGCCTGTCGCATCTGCGGTTCGTCTCTGTCATCCTGTCGCATCTGCTCGCAGTCTCAGTTGATCTGTCGCACGGTCGCGGGACCTCCTGACCGTAAGAGGTCGCGTAGTGTCGGCAAGGATCGAGAATTCTCAACTTTACATAAGCTATGTTATCGGTCATAACCCACAAGGGGGTATTAGGCGTCGCTGGGCTGTCCCGTCCCAGTAGACCTGTGCACAGTCCCATCGGACCCAGGATCCTGGCGTCTAGCAGACGAAGTAGGGCCGACGGGATAGGTTGACGGATCGTGAATCCGAACACACCCACCGACAGTGACCAGCTTGTTCGCGATCTGCTGGCTCTTGGGTCGGAGTCGCGGGTCGATTACAAGAGTGCAAGGCCCGCGCCTAGCGACGCACGCGGGTGGGCAAGGCTGGCGAGACACGTGATTGGTCTGAGTAACCGCAAGGACGGGGGCTACCTGCTGATCGGCGTGGAAGACAGCACGCTCGCTCCGGTCGGGCTTCCGGCTGCGAGCTGAGGGCAGGCCGATCCGCCATCCCTCGGGCATCGACCCGGTAGTCCTCCCTGAGCGAACCAGCATTCCCGCGCCGGCGCTTGAAACGCGAAGGCGCCGACCGAGCTGGTATTCATGAGGCACTGCCCGCCGGCTGCGCCGCCGGCCGGACAGTGAGAGGAGCCTCCACCGCGCATGTCCGACGTCAGCGCCGCGAGCGCAGCCCAAGAGGGCCCCGCCGACGAGGAGGATCCCGAGCTCGAGCGGCTCAGCTACGCGTCCCTGGTCGGGGGCAAGCCGCTGCCTGACGGCCGCTGCCGACCTCCTCATTGCCCAGCCCTGGCTGCACCGGCCCGATTTCACCAGCCGGTTCATCACCGTCCATCCCGGGATCAGCGGCGGACAGCCAGTGGCGGTCATTGACTGGCCCGCCGTGATTACCGCGCTGGAAACCAGCCTTCTCTGCTCCGGCGGCGAGCAGCGGATGCTGAAGATCACGGCAAGCCTGGCCGACGGAACACCCGTCGACCTCCGGGATACTGTCACCGGCCTGGACGACCGCAACATCCAGCTCCTGCTTACCGCTATCCGCCGCGCATCTGGAAGACCATCATGAGCAGGTGATATTCGTGACTGTTAGTTCAGGGAAGACCGGAGCAACCTGCAACTGGTTACGACCACCACCCGCCGCGCCACTGGTCTGCGCTACAGCGCGTCGACCAAAGCTTTGTCACTTCAGGCACTTGAGGTGTCCAGCATCCTTGAGATAACTCTTTTGCGGGCCTTGTCACGGGCCCGTCCGACTGAAGAGCTGCGTTCAGATCAAACGATGCATCATTGGGTGCCTGCGAGTTAATATTCCTCCCGAAGGGGGTGCAGAGTTAGCACTTCTGCTGGCAGAGTCTAATCATTTCCTGCGCGGCACCCGAGGGGGACTGCTATGAAGCTAAGTGTTGAGGGCCCGACGGAGGACATCACCGAGTTCCGCAAGCAGCTGAACGAATTCAATCAAGATTCCACATTTGAGGTCGGTGCCGTCAAGGAGAAGGAGCCAGATCTTTTCAGGTCGCCTTCGCTACGATACTCAGTATTGCTAGAGTTCTTTATCGCCTTTTCCGCGCAGGTCTCGGCCGGAGCCGCGGAGGAGGTGGCAAGAAAAATCTTGGAGAAGGCTAAGCACTTTCCTAAAATCCGGATAAAGCTTGTCGTGGAGCAGCCCAAACAGAAAGAGATTGAAGACGAGTCCACGGGGAGTCCGGAACAATGAATCTCAGGAACTGGGGGCGATTGGGCCATGCCGACAACGACTCAGAATTTGATCTGGGAACTAACATTGTCATAATGGCTTCAGGCAAGGAAGGTGACTCCCGAACCCCTTCCCCTGATGCTCATTTGCGGATAGTGCATGAAAGCGGTCACTGGAATCGCTTCCACGGATCTAGCGTCGGCGTCACACTCTCGCTGATGAAGTATGCGTCCGAGCGGATCATAGTGGATCATTTCGCAGCTCTTGAGCATTCAGAGAAGATCGCCCTGATAGGCGAAAGGAAAACCGGAAGGAAGATCTTTGACTTCGCCGATCCGCGCCCGGGCAGATCGGAAAGGTTCACATTGGTTCGGCAGCTCTGGCTCGACTTGCTCGCCGCACGCTGGGCGCTCTACGATCTGCATGCTCTCCACAGCACTCAATGGGATTTCAGCGCGGCGGTAGGATCGGCCCTCACGGATGTGCTTATATGGGGTGAGCCCCTCTTCAGCACTGAGACAGCTCTCCTAGGCCGGAGAGCACCACTCGTCCGATTGGCCGACGAAGACAGCTTCGGCAAAGCAGCCGTCAACGGAAAAGAACTCACTACGAGACATATCCTCGAGTGCGCATCGACAATCGATGAGCTGCTTTCTCTTGGGCTAGACGATATAGGAAATTCTTCGGGTTCGGAAGTAGGTCAAGTCATCAGGAGCATGGGATGGCCGTTTGCCGACGATCGGCTAGCGGAACTAGCCCGTGACAGGTTGGCCGACGGAGAGTACGGCTGGCCTTTGCAGGCGTATTCATCCATTACCGGGGACACCAGGTTCCCGGAGTCTGCCATGATGACACTCCTCCTTTGTGATGTTGCCCTTAATCCCCCGTTGCCGCCGTTCTTGGATCTGGATGAATCGGCAGAGATGCGTTGGCTGGATATCTATCCACCCGTTCGTTTCCTTCGGTGTTGTCAGGCGGCAGGCAAGCTGGGCGCACTGTCCGGACTGCCCAGCGACGGTCTCCTTCTGGAATACTCGGGTGATCTCTGCCATGCTGCTCAAATTACCGACCCGCGGGACATGGGAGGCCTGTTCACAGGAAACCCCATAGCCAATACACGGGAGGCACGGTTTTCATTCCCAGGGCCAGGAGTCGGCACCCTTGAAGGAGACTACATTACGTTTCTCTCTTGGGCGCAGCGGAAGCTATGGGAGATTCGGCGCGAGTCACCCACCCTTCTGACGTTCTTTGGCGCGAACAGCCGATCTCAAGTCCGTGCCGCAGCAGATTACATTACCGCAGGCGGGCAGGGAACCGGGTGGTTCATGGAGCCATTTCAATCTTACCAGGGTACTTACAGGACTGCGCTAGACGGCAAGGAATCAAATCAGTACCTGGCATCTCTCGCCCTGTACTTGAGCCTGCATGATCTCGTCTCGGCATCAGAAGCCGACTCAAGGGACTGGCTGCCAGCGAATTTGCGAGATTATCGATTTTGGAGAGACGGCAAGGCTGCCATCGAAGAACTTGTTGGCTGCGCGATCTGATCCGAAAGAGCCAGACGACCGAGGTCGCCGAGGTTCACTCCGGCGACGGGCCGTCGCGTCTTCCGCGATACCGGCAGATAGCGCAGCACCACGTCACCAAGACCAGCGATGCCGCAAGGGCCACCATTAGCTCAGAGAAGACGAGACCAGCATCCAACTCCTGATTAAAGCCATCCGCCACGTGAACCGGGAAATCTTCCTGAGCAGTAGATATCGATGATCGTTTTTAGTTCAGAGAATTCGTCTTCGCCGGGATCGACGTGGTCAGCGGGCTGTCCGGGGTCCGCGGCGCCCAGATCCTGGGCCGCAGCGTCGTCCTCGGCACCGCCCCGTTCCCCACGACGGCGAGTGGCAGGCCGCGGTCGCCACCCTGGAGAGCAGGTTGCGGCTGCACCGCCACAAGCCTGGCGCGCTGCAGCGAAACGCTCGGTACAGCACATGCGCACCCGCGGCATGATCGGCAGCCTCTCGCACCTGGTCCGGGCTTCGGCGCAGGTCGCGATCCTGGAGGGCCAGGAGGCCATCACCCGCAAGCTCATGGAGACGATCCCCGTCGACTACATCGCCGAGTCCGGCGGCGACTGGCGACCGTGACCCGGCCGGGAAACGCGGTCCCGTACCGGCCGCCGCTGCCCGACTGCCCGACTGGGCGGCGGCCGCCCTGCTGCGGCCGCTGCCCCGCACCACCTGCCCGGTCCCCGACGAGACCCTGGATTCCTACCTGTGGCGGCTGGGTCTCGCCAACGGCCTGAACCCCGGCTACTTCACCGAGTACGTGAAGGGCAGCGGGAAGCGCCGCCCCGCGTTCCCGTCGGACGCGGTGATCACGCTGAGCGGCCAGCCCGCTCGCTCGATGCGCTACTCCATCCTCGAGCTGTGCTCTCCGCAGGAGCTGGCCGTCATGCACGTCGCCGGGCGCCCCCGGCCCAGCCGGGCCAGAAGGGGGCCGCGTGCGCCCGGTGCGCCCACGCTCGCGGAGCCGGCGTCAGGGTCGAGCGCTGGATGCGCGCCGAGGACGTCATCTGCCCCCGCCACCGGCGGTGGACGACCGGGGACGGGCACGTTTTATCCTGACGGGCTGCTGCTCCCGGACGAAGGGGTACTGGTTGCTCCAGTCGTCGGGGTCGCCGAGGTAGTCGAAGAGGGCCGGGCCGTCCCCGCCAGACGGGCTGCTGGTCTCCGCCTGCAAGTCGAAGGTCGCGGCTTGGCCAGCGCACCCGTTGGAGTCGGCGTTACAGGCGAAGGTGAAGATCACGCTCTCCGGGGGGCCGTTGAATTCGCCGGGGCCGATAACCCACGTGCCGTGGCCAGACGGCGGGTTCGGCGGGGACCCTGACGTTTGCAGGAGGGACTGAGGCAGGCCGCCGGCGGTGAACGTGCCGTCCGGCCGCAGCACTAGGACCGCGCCGTGGTCGCCGACCCAGGTCCCGGTGACCTGGGTCCGGGTCGGTGAGTCGATGACGGGGTCGCTACTGAACCCGTTGAAGTACGCCACGTTGAACAACACGAGCAGTGCCAGGGCTGCGCCGAAAGTCCACAGGACCGTGACCGCGCCGGTCCTTCGTACGCGTCCAGCGGCGGCCGGGCCGCCGTACCCCGCGGCGGTCACCCTGGCCGAACGCAGCCGGACGGCGGCAACGGCGGCGGCGATAAGGCCGGCGATGAGGCCGCCGCCGATGAGGAGGTCGAAGATTCCGAAGATGGCCACCGACCCGGCAACGACGTCAATGGATATGGAGTTCCCGGGGTGACGAGCCTAGCTACTGCCGTAGCAGGTTACGTTTGCCTGGCTGGTGCTCAGGCGGGAGGTCTTTGTCGTCAGAGTGGGGACGGCAGACAGGGCAGCCGCGGTCACGGTTTGAGCGCGGCTTGGAGGATGTCGCGCGTGGGCTGGTCGAATGCGACGAGCCGCACCTGCTCGACCGCGGTGGGAGTTGACCTGATGGTTTGCACGGCGATGCTGGCGGCCTGATCTGGCGGGAACCCGTAGACGCCGGTGGCGATGGCGGGAAACGCGACGCTGCGGACCCCGAGCGTGTCGGCGACCTGCAGGCTGCGCCGGTAGCACGAGGCGAGGATGCCTGCCTCGCCGTAGCCGCCGCCTTCCCAGACTGGCCCGACGGTGTGAATGACGTGGCGCACCGGGGGGTCTAGGTCAAAGGCGGGCGTGGCCATCGCGTCGCCCGGCTCGCAGGGCCCGATCGCCGCGCCCGCCTCGGCTAGCCTCGGCCCGGCCGCCCGGTGGATCGCCCCGTCCACCCCGCCGCCGCCCAGCAGGGACTCGTTGGCGGCGGTGACGACAGCGTCCACGTCCTGGGCGGTAATGTCGCCGAGCACGACCTCGATGGCGGCCATGGCCCGAGCATGCCACCGCCGCCGGTGCCCGGGAAGCGGTGTATGCCGACGGCGGACACGCCAGTGCCGGGGGCCTTCCCCGCGGGCGCTGACCGCCGGAGACTGGGGCGGTGACCGGACGTGTGCGGGTGCGTGAGATCGATGATGAAGAGGGCCGGCGGCTGGTGCGGATCATCCGCCGAGGCAGCGGGTCGGTGGTGACCTGGCGGCGGGCGCAGATGATCCTGCTGTCCGCGCAGGGCACGGACGTGCCCGCGATCGCGAAGGTCGCGTTCACCAGCGAGGACCGGGTACGGGATGTGATCCCCAACTTCAACGCCGAAGGGTTCGGTTCGCTCTATCGAAATACAAGGGCGGGCGCCCGCCGAAGGTTCATGCCGGGCCAGCGGCGGGAGATCAAGAAGATCGCCAAGTCCAAGCCTGTCGAGCATGACTTGCGGTTTTCCACCTGGAGCCTGGCCAAGCTGGCCGACTTCCTGGTGGCCGAGGGGGTGGTCGATGACATCAGCCACGAGGGCCTGCGGGTCCTGCTCCGACAGGAGGGCGTCAGCTTTCAGCGGCTGAAAACCTGGAAGGCCTCCAAAGACCCGGGGTACAGCACGGTGGTGAAGCCGAGCCGCGCCAGCGCCCCACTGACAGCTTGCGCAAACGCGGGGAAGACCGGGTTGCGCATCTCCGGCAGTACCAGGCCGATCATCCGGGCGCGTTCCCCGCACAGCTTTCCCGGCCGCTCGTAGCCGAGCACGCCAACCGCGGCCATGACCGCGGGAGTCATTCCCGGGCATCGACTATAACGCTGCGGTGGACCGCGGTGCGGTCGAAGTCCCGCAGCATCGCCTGCGCTTCCGGCTCGACGACGGACACCGTGATGTCGTTCCCTGTGAAGGCACGGATCGCCGCGGCAGACTCCCAGAACGTGTGCGCGGTCAGCTCGACAGTGCCGTCCTCGCCAATGTCGCGGCGCAGCAGGTAGGCGCCGTTGAACCCGGGCAGCTTGCGCAGCTCGGGCAGCAGGATGCCATCGAAGTAGCGGCTGTAGTCCTGCGCGCCTCCGGCGTCGGCTGTCGCCGACCAGGTCCTGACGATCATGCCCGTGGTCTGTGTCATGGAAGGCATCGTGATCCGCCGGGATATAAAAGTAAAGGTGAATTATCTTCCGAAAACCGAAAGCTGAGCTTCCGGATGATAGACCCGCGTAGGCTGCCCATTCTGCAGGCCGTCGCCGCGCACGGCAGCGTGGCAGCCGCCGCCAGCGCGCTGCACCTGAGCCCGCCCGCTGTTTCCCAGCAGCTGCTGGCCCTGGAACGGGAAACCGGCGTCAGCCTCATCGGCCGCTCCGGCAAGCAGGTGACCCTGACCGCGGCCGGACGGCTGCTGGCCAGTCACGGCGAGCGGATCGCCGCGCAACTGCGCCACGCCGAACGCGACCTGGCCGAGCTGACCGGCCAGGCGGCCGGCCCGGTGCGGATCGCGGCCTTCCAGACCGTCATGAACCCGCTGATCGCACCGGCCCTGCGCGCCCTCGCCGCCGCCCACCCCGCAATCCAGCCCCTCATCACCGAACGCTACGGGCCGGCCGCCGTAGCCGAACTGCGCCTCGGCGACCTGGACATCGTGCTCACCGAGTACGACGCGGCGAGTCCCCCTCCCGCCGAACCCGGCCTCGCCCTGCGCTACCTCGCCTTCGACCCCTATCTCCTAGTCATCCCGCCGGACTGGCAGGTCACCGTCCGCGGCCTGCACGACCTGACCGGACGGCCATGGGTCGCCGGGCCGCCCGGCACCGCGTGCGATCATGCTCTGCGGCGGCTCGCGGCCGAGGCCGGCATCGCCATCCCGGCCGGGGACGTTTGTGTCGAGTTCCCCTCCGTCGTGGCCCTGGTCGCGGCCGGGCGCGGCGCGGCCATCATCCCCCGGCTGGCCCTCGCGCAGGCTCAGGTGACCGTCTGCGCCCTGCCGCCGCTCGGCGGACGGCACATCGCCGCCTGGCACCAAGCCGGACCGGCCCAGCCCACCCCGGCCGTCGCCACCGTTCTCGACGCCCTCGCCTCCGCCTCGCCACCGCATTAGTGGAGGACGGCGAAACGTTCTGGCTAGGCTCTGGGAGATGCGGTACTTCGCACGGTTGGAGGGGTGATGATCCGGGTCCTTGTCGCGGAGGACATGCGGATTCTGCGGGACACACTGGTCTCCGTGCTGAACCTGGAGGATGACATCAAGGTGGTCGCCCAGGTGGCGGCCGGCACCGACATCGTGCCCGCGGCACTGGCGGAACGTCCCGACCTCGCGGTGCTCGACATCGACCTGCCCGGGCTTGACGGGATCACCGCCGCGGCGCGGCTGTATGAGCAGCTGCCCGCTTGCCGGGTGGTGATCCTGACCGTGCTCGGCCGCCCCGGGCAGCTGCGCGCGGCCCTTGACGCGCACGTGGCGGGGTTCATGGTCAAGGACGCCCCCTCGGACCAGCTGATCGACGTGCTGCGGAGGGTCGAGGCGGGCGAGCGGGTCATCGACCCGAAGCTGGCCCTGGCGGCGCTCGAGATGAAGGAAAGTCCGCTGTCGGAGCGGGAGACCGATGTCCTGCGGCGATTCGCGGCGGGCGTGGACCTGCCCGCGATCGCGGCGGAGCTGTTCCTGTCGTACGGGACCGTGCGGAACTACATGGCATCCGCGGTGACCAAGCTCGGCGGCCGGAACCGCATGGACGCGGTGCGGATCGCCACCGACGCCGGCTGGCTCTAAACGACCGGTTGGCGCTCAACGAGCGGCAGCTGGACCGCCAGGCTGAACGTGCCGTCTTCCCGCGTGGCGGTCAGGTGGCCGCCCGCGGCTTCGAGGCGGGTCGTGAGGTTACGCAGGCCATTACCGCTATAGCCGACCTCGGCCAGCGGCGCGCCGGTGCCGCTCCTGCCGTCGTTGCTGATCGACAGGTGCAGCAGCCCGACATCAGCGGTCATCTCAAGCACGCAGTAGCTGGCGCTGCTGTGCTTGAGGATGTTCGTGACCGCCTCCCTGACGACGGGAACCAGGATGGCGGCCGCCTCGGGCGACGGGTCCGCGCTCACGCACATGCGGACATCGATTCCCGCCGACGCCAGCACGTCACGCGCGGCCGCGAGTTCCGCGTCAAGCGGCAGGTCCCTGGCTTCGCCGGCCACCAGAGCCACGTCGGCCCTGGCGGTCGCGCTGCCGTCGCCGCCGGGCGGGGCATCGCCCTGGTCGGGCTCACCCTGACCGGCCTCGTGCTGTGGGTAGCGTTCGTGACAGCGGTCACGCTTGCCCCGTTCGGCATCGGGCTGCCGGCGATCCCCGTCACGGTACGGGCTATTCGCCGGCTGGAGACCAGGGTCCGGCGGCTGTCCGGCGCCTGGTGCGGTGCCGCCATCGGTGACCCGTACCAGCCTGAGCCGGCCAGTCGCGAAGGACAGCCACCGAGCTTCTGGGCACGGTTCGGCCTCCTGATCGCCGACCCGGCTACCTGGCCGGACCTGGCGTGGATCACGGTGGACACTCTGGTGGGCTGGCTGCTGACGCTCGCCCCTGCGGGCCTGATCGCCTGGGGCGTGTTCGGCGTGGTCATGCCGGCCGTCTGGCACCCGATCGTCACCGCACACGGCAACAACTGGTACGCCTGCATCCATGTGACGACCGCTAGCTCCGCCTGGCTGTCGGCGGCCCTCGGCATCGCGTTCATCGCCTTGGGCCTGCTGACCGCCCCGTGGCTGCTGCGCCGCTACGGCGCGTTCGCGCAGTCGCTGCTCTCCCCCACCCGAACCGCCTAACTCCAAAACAATCAGTCTTCAGAACGGATTCGTTGTTCCACCCTCCAGTCGATCGCTTCACGTCGGTCGGCCGGAGTGAGAGCCGGGCGGAGGCATGTCAAGATCGGGCGCCGACATTGGCCCAGTCCCGCGACCGGGGTGGGGAGGTCTCCCCATATCGATATCCGTCGAGTCCTCTAAGGAGTCTTAAGGGTGCATTGGTTCCTAACCGCCCACTAAAGGAGCGACACCATGCAACTCCAGACTCTGCCCCCGAAGCGCCTGACCGCCGTGGCTGTCATATCCTGCAGCGCAGCGCTGATACCGGCGGCCGCGCTAGCCGCCACAGCCTCCCCGGCCGCACCTGCCACCGCAGCCCGCGCGTCTGCCAGTGTCACGAGCGTTCCTGCGATCAGGTTCGACTCGGCGACGCTGGTGGCCAACGTCGCCGCGATACAAGTTGTAGTCACCGTCACCTGCGGTGCGGGCGACACGGGCACCGTTAACGCGACTACCACACAGGCGATCGGCCTTCGTGTCGCCCAGGGCGGGTCTTCGTCCGGCTTCACTTGTACGGGCAAGCCACAGCAGGAATCAGGCCTCGCCGCAGCCGACGTGTACGGCGCTCCGTTCCGCCTCGGCATTGCCGTGATCCAGGCCGGTGTGAGTGATTGCCCCGGGGCAAACTGCACCTCGGCGTCAACAGATAAGGTTCTGAGCATCAGGATCTAGCGATCTGCCGGACTGCGAGCCGGTACTGGGCCCGTGCCGCCCGCAGGCGTGGGCCCAGAGCAATGAGGCCCCCTGGCAGTCGGCACATCCATGCGCGGTCAGCACGCAAGTGGACGTTGGCTTTGTCAAGTTGGCTTGATTTGCACCGTCCGTAGCGACTTGGCCTCAATAGAGGCCGCGATGAAAGATAATTACCCGGGTTTTCCGTCCTCCTGATAGGCGCCGAGGTCTTGCCGCGGAACGCAAAGCCGCGCTCGGGTCCGCAAGTGTGATTACCAGCCCAATATATGATTAGTAACTGGGCGGATGCTTCCTCTAAGCGCCCAGGGGTTCCGGCGGAGCTCGTGCGGGTTACGGTCAGGGCCGGCCCGTCCACGGACGGGCCGGCCTGGGAGAGCGATTATGCGGACCGTCGGCCCGGCGCCCGCTTGATCAGGCGGCAGCAGGGCCACCGGCGGCCCCGGCAGCACCAAATGGCCACGCAAAGACCCCTGGAAAGGACAGTGCGATCTTTTCTCAAGCGGCCCGGGCGTACGAAAGACCCTGGAAAAGGGACAGTTGCGATCTTTTCTCAACATGAGTACCCTTTCCAGGGAAAGCGCCGGATACGGGGACGGACGGGGAAGCCGCGGCGAATCTTACGGGGAATCCAAGACCACAAGCCTACGGCCTTGGAGTTTTCGGTAATGCTTGCTTTCGGGTGGTGCCTACTGTTCCGCCGGTGAACTGGTCATCCGAAAGGAGAAACATGAAACTGGGGAAAGCTGCCGCCGGTGCGGCTTCTATCCTGACGGCCGCAGCGCTTGGGCTATTAAGCGCAGGCCCTGCCAGCGCAGCATCAGCGGGGACGCGGGCCGGGTTCACCATCGAAAGACTGCCCGCCCACGCGCTGGCCACATTGGAGGTTCCCTCTTCCGAGACCAGCACCTGCCTAGCCGCCCTGTTGTCGCCGACGTTCAGAGCGGCCACGCGGCTTGACTGGTGCGCGGCGTTCGCCACCGTGCTCATCGTTACAGTGGACGACGAGGTGGTGGGCACGGCCACCATCGACCAGGACGACTACGCGTCCTGGAAGGTGAGTTCGAGGACGTGGAACCCCACCATCCAGACCTTCTCGGAGGTGGACGCGACCGGCGAACTGGAGGACCAGCCGCTCGCCGTGGACGGCCTGAGCACATGCACCTCCGGATGTCATGTCACCTCCAACGGCAACTATGTCCTCATTGTCCCAGTCGGCCCGGCCGTGGCCCACAGAGACGTCGGCGTCGACTCGCCGGGCAAAGCCACTGTCACCGGACAGCTCACGACCGAATGGTTGTACTCGGCCCTAGGGCTGGCGTTCCTCCCCGAGATCCGCATGACCACTGTGGGGGTGCGCTGTGACTCCCAAACCGGCTACAAGTACCCCGCCGGGTGCGCCAACCCCAGCTTTACACCCACCTACGTCCTCAGCTCGGCTGACTACCCAAACATCGCCAAGTTCGACAAGGCCCAGCTCGTCAAGCACCCATCCTGGTCCACGCTGACCCGCGTGTCGCCAACGCAAGCCAGTGCTAACCGGAGGGTGGCGTGCAAGGGATTCCATCGGCGCAGCCCGGCAGACAGCTGTGACGAGTTCCCCTACGCCACCACTTCTCAGGGCGGCAAGGGAGCGGTCCAGGAACACGTAAACATAACCGAGAACAAGGCCCAGGGTGGCAACCTCGGCGGCTTCTACAACGCCAACCGGCTGCACTACGGGGAAAAGTTCCACATCAAAGTCAGCTAACCATCCCTGGCGCGAATGACACTACCGCGAATGACACTGCAGTGTGAGATTCCGCCCCGGTGGTGAGAGTAGGCCGACCGTACCCAGTCGGCCTACTCTCGTTCAAGCTGCTGGCGGATGCGCTCGTCATCGGCGGCCATCTCCCGGCCGAAGGCACTGGCGGCCTGGATGACCAGTTCGCCGGGGGGTTCCCCGGCCCAGAAGACCAAGTCGACCCGCTCCCTGACCCTCGCGTCCCGCCGCCGCGCCGCCTTGTCACGATCCCAGGCAACCACCAACAGCCCCACGTCCCCGGCGGGAACAGTGACCCGGTAGTGGTCGGCGTTGCCCTCGATGTCAGCGACGAGGATGCTGCCGCTGGTGCGATGCGTGACGGCCACTGCATCAGCTGTGGCAGGCAGGCCTGCCACAGCTGATGCAGTGGCCAGCGCGTCAGCGGCGGTGGCCAGCAGCCCGCCCACCGCCCGCACGCACAAGTCCACTTCACCGGTCTGGGTGCCTGTGCTCACCCGCGCCAGCCCAGGCAGGTTACTGACCAGCCCATTGACGCGTGCGCTACCGAGCACCATGCTCTCCCGCCACTCCCACGGCACCGCCAGGCCCTCATCGTGGAGGTAGAAGCCGTTGTAGTAGACCGGCACGGGCACTGTCTCTCCCAGCGGTAGTGGCACTGAACGGCCGCTGGGAGGCGGGGGCTCCCCGGCCAGGCCACGGGCGAACCTGCTGCGCCGAGCGACCATACGGCCGGGAGCCGGACCTGGCCACAACCGGATGACGATCTCCTCGACCGGCTCCTCAACCTCTCCCACGCCCGCCCGGTCGGCCTCGTCCCGGCTACGGCAGCGGACCTCCACCGCCAGCACCTCATGCCCGCCGCCGAGCACCAGCCCGTCCACTTCACGGCCCACCGTGTCGCCCAGCCGGAACTGTCGGCCAAGCGGCCGCCAGGTCAAGACCGCGACATCCTCCCCCTCACCAGACTCCAGCGGCGGCGGCTTCTGGTCATGCCATTCCAGGCTCACCCGCAGCGGGCCAGTGTCTGTAGCTACCGGGACGGCGAGCATCCCATCCACGGCTGCCGCCACCCCGTCGGGAACCTCCTCGATGGGCCGCTCCGGTGAGTCAGCCTCGGTGAACAGGTAAACGAAGTCGGAGAACGCCTCAACTACGTCCATCCGGGCCTGCAGCACAGCCCCGATGCTACCCACCGCAGTACCCGGAACGGCGTCCGAGCAAGGCAACGCTCCGCAGGATCACTCAGTCGCCCGGTGTTCCCTCTACAGTCGTCATCCCGCGTATACCAGATCGATGACCTCACCTACGGGATCATCCGGGTGGTGACCAGCCTGGACGACGCGCTGCTAGCCGACGACAGCGCTCTTGATCAGCGGCACCGGCAGCTGCCGGAGTGCGAACAGCAGCCGCAGTCGTCGGCTGACTCACTGGCAGCGACCGGGCTGTCGCCCGTGTGCTGCGGGCTGTGAACCCTGCCGCGCTGAATCGCGTCACCATCATCGCCGCGGCCCAACTGACCGACGAGGTGTCCACTGCTCGTCCTCCGGTCAATGGAAGAGGATGGCAGACGGAGCGGGCTACCTATTTCGGCGAGTTGCAGCGCCACGGTATCGCCGGACCCGTGCTGCCAGCTTTGCCCGGCCCGGAGCGCAAGACAGCCGCCGAGCGGGCGAAGCGGGCGGTGGCCTGCATGCTGTGGATGGCCGGCGTCCCGGTCGGCCGCATTGAGCAGCAGCTCATGAAACACATGCCGTCGAACGACGCCGCCGGCGCCACCCGGGCTTCCGCCGACCGCAGGCAAAGCGTCGTTGGCACCGTCATAGACATCGCCCGGTGCCTCCACCCCGGCGCCCGTCTCGACGACCTCGCCCGCCTCCTGCCCGTCCAGCTCGAATTCGGCATCCCGGCTGAGTCGGTGCCACTGGCCCAGCGTGCAGGTGCCCCGCTCACCCGGACGGACTACCTGGGGCTCGCCTCCCCAGAACCGCCGAGCCTAGCCCGCCCGGAACCCTGGTGAACGTCGGCGAATGAGACCAGAAGTGAGACCACGGGAGCGAGACGGCGAGCAACGCGGGGCCGTGGAGCGCGGTCGTGCTGTTGGATGATCTGTATGACATCGCCCATGACTTTGACCTTGGCACCGACTGCGACCGCCCCGGCCCTGACCCTCCGTCCGTGGCAGGACTCGGACATTCCGGCAATTGTTGCTGCCTACCGCGACGAGGCGATGCGCCGCTGGCTGGTGAGTTCCATCGACGACGAGGACGCGGCCCGCGCCTGGCTCGCCCGCGTGGACGCGGGCTGGGCGGACGCCACCCGTCTGAGCTGGGCTATCGAAAAGGCGGGTACGGTTGTCGGTCACTTTGTCATCAACGCGGCCAACCCGCCGGAGACGCTTGCGACCGGCGTCGGCTATTGGACGGTTACCGAAGCCCGTGGCAAGGGGATCGCCTCGCGCTGCGTCGAGACCGCTACGGAATGGCTGTTCGGCGGGCAGGACATCATGCCCGCCGACGAGATTGAGCTGCTGCATACGGTCGGCAACGAGGGCTCGTGTCGCGTCGCGCAGAAGTGCGGTTACGTCCTTGAGTCGCTGCTCGCGCCGATGCCACCGAAGTTTCCGAACGAGGGACACCGGCACCTGCGTAAGCGGCCAGCATAAGCCGCGACGGCGACATTTGGTTCGACGCACGCCCGGATTCGGCAGCGAATCACATCTAGCCTCCCTCCTGTGCCTCTGCATTAAAACTGCAATCGCGCTCGTCGTTGGGGAACCTTAAGGTCTGGGGTCTCCGGGCTAGTTATGCTGGCGGGTCGGCGGGTCTGGGGCGCCGGTTGTGCGGCGAGGGGTGCTGGTAGTGCCGTGTTTGCTCCCGGGTGCCCGGCCCGGTCGCCGCCAGGCTCATGGTCGCGTAAATAGGGTCTTGTCCAAATCTCGTGACGATGACGTAAAGGTCACGTACTAGCAACTCCCAGCACGGGCAAGCGCCCTCGCTGGCGTTGGCCCCGGCAGATGAATGTCCCGTTCAGCTTGCTATTGCCAGTTGAATGGGCCATTCATCCGGGTCCGTAGCCTCTGCTCTCGTTACCATTGGCAGCTACTGGTGCATATAATTTTCAATATCATGAGATTACAGTGCCAACTCTCAATGAGCGGTTGAGGCAATCAGGGCAAAACGGACAGGTAGCCGCTCGCCGCCGTCCACGGGCAGCGGCGATGCCCTTGGCCGGTGGTGCGGCGTACCCTCAAGACTCTGCGCTTCTACCTTCTTGCGCTGCGGAACCTGTTCCGGCGTGGGCCGCAAGAGCTAATGCGCATGCCCGATACTGCTGACATGCGTCTGTCACATCTTGGCCTTCCCGTCCGGGACGGCGACCGCAGCCAGTTGTTCTACGCGACATACTTCGGCTTCGACCCGGCCACCGCTCAGACGTACCCTGACGGTACGGTCATCATCCGCAATGCCGACGGCTTTGACCTCGCGCTTCACGCGACGCAGGACACCGGCGTTCCGCAGCCCTTTCTGCACTTCGGGTTCCGGCTCGCCGCCGGCGATGATGTCCGCGCCGCGCTCGCCCGGGTGCGCACGGACGGAATCGAGATCATCGAGCACGACGATGAGCCGGACAACGTGTCGTTCAAGTGCCTGGATCCTGATGGTCACCGGATAGAGGTGTACTGGGAACCGTGATGGACATCGGGACATGACCGACACAGCCCCGGCGTTGTTCGACCGTCTCGCTGACCGCTACGACCAGGTCATCCCTTTCTTCGCCGCATTCGCGGGGCAACTGCTCGACGTGCTCGACCCGGATCCGGGCACCCGGCTGCTGGACATCGGCAGCGGCCGGGGCGCGACCGCCGCGACCGCCGCGGCCCGCGGATGCGCTGTCACCGCGGTGGATGCGGCGCCTCGCATGGTGTCGCTGCTCGCCGCGGCCCATCCCGAGATCGACGTGCGGCTGATGGATGCCCACCGGCTCGATTTGCCCGATGCCTCCTACGATCTGGTCACCGGTGGCTTCGTCATCCACCTGGTCACCGAGCGGCTGCGGGTACTCGCCGGGCTGCGCCGCGTCCTGCGGCCGGGCGCGCGGATCGCGCTGACCACGCCGGGTCCGTGCGAGGACCACGGCCGCTGGAACGCGTGGAACAGCTTGTGTGGCGAGTTCGCGGCCGGGGCCGGCGGGCGGCCCAGGAGCGACCTCGAGGTCGCGCCGTACTTGCATGCCGCCGGTTTCGTCGACATCCGCACCGTACGCCTCGAGGTCCATCTGCCAGTGACCGACCCGCGAACCTGCTGGGATTTCCACATGTCCCACGGATTCGCCGGATTCGTCGAGGCCCTCGATCCCGCGGCCGCGGCCGGGTTCCAGCGGCGTGCGCTGGCGGTTCTGACTCGGATGCATGAGTTGGGTGGCATTGTGCTTGACCGTGGGGCCGTGGCCTATCTCGCCGCAGTCCCGGCTAGTCGGCGAGCTTGAACGCGAGCTCGGTTTTCCACTCGTTCATGTCCTGGCCAGGTTCGTCGTAACAAGTCTCCAGGCGGCAACCCCACTGCTCGCCGTCGGGCGCGGACGTCACGTCCCAGGCCAGGCCCTGCCGCGCGGCCCAGTCGAGCAGCGCCTGAGTCGCGCCGACCAGCCCCTTCGGGTGACCGGTATGCCACAGGGTCGCATACCGGCCGGCCGGCAACACGGCGGCGAACACGCGGTCTTCGCCGGTCACCGGGGCGCCGAGAGGGAAACCCGCCTCGACCTCAAGCTGGCGGTCCATGTCGATGACGTTGTACTTGAAAAACGGCCGTCCGGCCGGCTGCACGCCCCGCGAGCGCAACCAGCCGCGCACCTCGGGGTGCAGCCCGGGCATCACCTCGCCGAACGACTCCATGGTGACAAACGCCCCGATCGCTACGTACGGCTGCGCAACGCGTGAGACGACTCCCGGTTCCGCGGCCATCTCAGGCGTCCAGCCTGGCGACAGGTGCCTGCAGCTCAGTCACCCAGCTCGCCGGATCGTCCGCTAGTTCCAGGTACACCTCGCGGGGCAAGCCGAGCGGCCGGTAGCCATTCTCATCGATCCAGCGCGCAAGCGCCTGGCCAGTCGGCATCACCTCATCCATCGAGCCGTGATGCAAGATCGTGGCCGCTTGCTCGATCCCCGGCAGGTCAAGGACGGCGAAGTCGTACCCGCCCGGCTCCGCGGTCACCGGGATCGCGGCATGCACCAGTATCCCGTCAGGCGTTTCGTCGTAGTAAGCGACACCCGCGCCCGTCACTGCCACACCCGTCGCGTTGATCCTTCCGACTAGGTCGCTGAATAGGGGCCCGGCAACCGGGCCGATGGATTCAGGCTCGAAGTCGGGCGCGAGCGCGGTCAGCTCCGCGACCCGCACCGCGGGTATCTTCTTGATTTGCACTTCGGTGGCTGGCATGGCGCCTTCTTCCCTTTCTATGCTGAGGATTCTCGCCTCGACCTGCCGCAGCCGCGCGCTGTCTGCGGCGATCTGCGATTGGAGCTCGGCCTGGCGGAGCCGGAGCATCCCGTACAGCTCTCCGGTACTGACCTTCTCGTCGAGAATCACCCGGACCTGCGCGAGCGTGAAACCCAGCTCTTTCAGCGCGACGATCCGGTTCAGCCGGGAAAGCTGGCGCGCTTCGTACGTGCGATACCCGGTCACCCCATCGACGTGCGCGGGACGCAGCAAGCCGAGCCCGTCATAGTGCCGCAGCATGCGCACCGACACCCGGCCGGCACTGGCGAACTCTCCGATACCGAACATGCCTATGGTCTATCGCCTGACACCGTGACAGGGTCAAGCCTGCGAAAGTTAAGCGGATTCCTTGTGCCCTTCCGCATGCTCGGCGTGCTCGCCCATCCAGACACCCGTGAACTTGTGCGTGCCCTCGGCGGCGGCGCGGTCGACGACCGCTGATGACGCTGACCGCTGTCCGGTCGCGAGGCGACTTTCCAGCACCGCCAGGCACCCACGTTTTTTAATTTCGTGGTATGGTCGGATCCCCACGGAAAAATTCGAGGATGACTCATGGCTGATGTTGCCGAGCCGGGAGCTTGCCAGGCCTGCGGGCGACCACTCCCACCCCAGCAGGGCAGAGGACGTACGCGCCGGTACTGCGACGCGAGCTGCCGGGACGCAGCCCGCCGCGAGCGGGCGCGCCGTGCGCGCCGCGGATCGCCAACCGTAAAGGAAAATTTGACAGCCGATAGCCGTCATGCATACGTTGACAACGTGGACGGCACGTCCAGCGCGGATGACCCCGTTGCTCTCCGGGTCGCTGAGATGGCGGGCCGCCTTGTCGAGGAGTTCACCCGCGGCACTTCGCCGGCGGATGCCGTGGCGGCGGCACGGGACCTGTCGGCCGCGGCCGAGTCGGCCTTGCAGGCGGCGGTCGACCGGGCCCGGGCCGCCGGGCAGAGCTGGAGGGAGATCGGTGGTGTGGTTGGCACCAGCAGACAGGCCGCGTTCCAGCGGTTCGGGCACCCGGTCGATCCCCGCACCGGCCAGCCGATGACGAGCACCGTCTCGCCCGCCGAGGTCCAGCGAGCAACCGAGTTCGTCGCCCGCTTTACCGCGTGCCAGTGGGACGAAGTGGTCGGCGACTTCGCCGACGCCGTCCGCGAACGCGTCGACGCTAACCGCCTCGCCAGAGGATGGGCGCAGACAATCGGCATGTTCGGGAGCTACCAGCGCGCCGGTGAGGTCGCTCCGGTACCGGCCGGCGACGGCACCATCGTCGACGTCCGGCTGGATTTCGAAGCCGGCGAGGCGATGCTGCTTGTCCAATGGGACCGCGACGGCAAGGTCATCGGGCTCCGCATCCACCCTCCATCCAGCTGATAAGGGAACCTCTAGGAGCCATCATGAACGACACCGGACTGATCATCGGCGGCGCGCTGCTGCTGGCGATGGTCTGCGTCTCCGTCTACGGCGCGTCCGCCTTGCCGCCCGGAGCGCAGCTGCCGGTCCACTTCGGTCCCGTCGGCTACAACCGCTGGGTGTCCAAGAACACCGGCCTGGTCCTCTACCCGGCACTCGGTGCGGTTGTCTTCGCGATCATTTCCATCGCGGTCAAGAACCACTCAACTCATGGCGGGCTCGGCGCCGCCACCGGCCTCAGCATCGCGCTCGGCGTCATGCTCATCGCCCAGATCGGCGCGCTGGCGGTCGCCCTCACCCGAAGCCGTCGGGGATAGACCGTGTCGTGCACCGCTCTGCTCTCCATGGACCTCCAGCTCAGCACCGTCGCCCACGTTCCCGCCGGTTACCTGCCGGCCGCCGTCCGGGCACTGGAAACGGCCCGCGCCGCGCGGGTTCCTGTCATCCACGTCGTCCTCCTGCTCCGCCCCGGCCACGTGGACGCCCACCCCCGCAACAAGATCTTCGGTTCTCTGCCGGCCCACGTGTTCACGGCCGACGACCCCGGCGCCGCCATTCACCCGGACGTCGCGCCTCGCGGCGACGAGATCGTCGTGCACAAGAACCGTGTCAGCGCCTTCGCGGGCAACAACCTCCGGCAGATCCTCAACGTCCAGGACATCGATCACCTGGTCCTGGCCGGCATCGCCACCAGCGGCATCGTCTTGTCCACCGCCCTGCAGGCGGCCGACCTGGACTACCGCGTCACCGTCTTGTCCGACGCATGCGCCGACCGCGACCCTGACCTGCACAACACCCTGGTTACCAAGGTCTTCAACCGCCGCGGCGACGTGCTGACGACGAGCGAGTGGGCCGAGTCCCTGCTGTTATGTGACAGGTTGTAGCACCATCCAGGAGAGCGAGACCCCGTTCGTGTCACCCGGGTAGTGGTCGCCCGAGTAGGTGAACAGCCGTACGCCGTCGAAGGTTAGCTGCAGCGACCCGTCAGCCAGTCGTACGGTGCCTAGCCGGCCAGGCAGCAGCGCCGGCTTGTACAGTTTCTGCCCGCTGGCGACCAGCAGCGGGTGGTACTGGGCGACGCACGCGGAGCATGCGGCGATCGAGTGGTAAAGCGTCATCCCCGCGGAATCCGTGAGCACTTCGCTATAGTTGCCGCTGGTCAGCAGCTCGACTGTCGGTGTCGGCACGGTGGCCGTAGCCGCGGGTGCCGCCGACGCCGGGCCGAGACCTCCGGCGGCCGACGCCGGGGCCCCCACGCTGATGCCTGCGTCCCGGACCAGGTGCACGTCGGTGAGCCCGCCGGTCGCGCCGGTGAACGCGAGCTTGACCGTGCGCGGCAGCGCCACTTTCTGCGCGAGGATCTGCGCCCCGTCGAAGTACACGGTCAGCACGCCGCCGCTCACGGTGACCTCGACGCTGTGCGTGCCCGCGCGCAGGTCGCCGATCTCATTGACCGAGTTCGTGAGCGTCAGCACGCCGTTGCTGCTGGCACCGGTGGCGATGCCGGCGAAGTTGGACGACGGGTAGCCGGTCACCTGGTGGGTGTCGAAAACGACGGCCACGCCGGAGAGTCTGGCGAAGCCGACCCCGGCGCCCCCCGTGCCGTCCGCGGTGCTGGCGGTAGCCGGGTTCAGCAGCGCGAACGTCATGCCGTCGCCTCCGGTCCCGCCGCCGATCTGCTCGTTGAACCGCACCCGCAGTCCGTTAGCGGCCACCGGGGCGGTGTAAACGACGGAGCCGTCCTGGCTTTTGGCCGCGGTGGTCAGCTGCGTGGTGGCCCCGGTCATGTCGGCGCCGCCGTTGTAGGACCAGCCGCCGCCCGGCGCCGGCAATTTCACCGAGCCTGAGTGGATCGTCACGCCCGACACGTCGTGGTCGTCGCTCAGGCCGCCGGTCGCGCCGGTGAACGCCGCCAGCACCATCCGCGGTAGCGCCACGGACGCGGTCACGGCGGACTTGCCATCTATGGTCACCGCGATCTTGGAGCCGGTGACGGTCACGCCGATGACGTGCGGGCCGCTGCGCAGGTTCGGCACCCGGGTGGTCTTCGCCGCGTAGACCAGGCCGGACGAGGTTTGCCCTGTGACGATCCCCACGGACTGCGAGGGGTACGTGTCCAGCGCGACGGCGACGCCCGGCAGGCCGCCGAAGCCGAGCTTGTCGGCGCGGGCCCCCAGGCTGGCCGTTGTCGCCTTGGCCGCGTCGAGCATCGCGAACGTCAGGCCGTCCGCGCCCGAGCCGCCGCCGATGCGCGTGGTGAACGTGGCATGCAGGCCGTTGCTCGGCAGCGGCTGGTAATAGACGGCCGACCCGGCCGCGTCCGTGGCCGCGGGAGTCAGCCGCAAGGTGGTGCCGGTCACCCGCGCGCGGCCGTTCAGCGTCCAGCCGCCGCCCGGCGACGGAATCGCGACGCCGGACGCGGGCGCCGTCCCCGTCCCGGTAACCGGAATCGTGAGCCTTTGCGGCGGGCTGTGGCCGTCGCTAGCGGTCAGCGTGTACGACCCGCTGACCGCGCCCAGGCTCTGCGGGGTGAACGTGACCGGGAGCTCGGCGGTGTCGCCGTCGCCCAGCGTGATGCCCGTCTGCACGGGGACCGGGGTGCCGAACGGCACGGTCGGCGCCGAGAAGCCACTGATCACCATCGACAGGTTGCCGGTGTTAGTGACCGTGACCGTCTGGGTGTGCTGCTGCCCGAGCTGTACCTGGCCGAAGCTGACTGATGCCGGCGCGGCGCTGAGCGTGCCTTGCCCCGTCACGCCGGTGCCGGCGAGGCTCACGGTCGCCACCGTGCCGCCGAGGCTGCCGGTGAGGCTCAGCGAGCCGGTAACCCCGGTCGCCGCGGTCGGCTTAAAGGTGATGGTGACGGTGATCGACCCGCCCGGCTTGATGGTCGTGCCGTTGGCGGGCAGCCCGCTGGCGCTGAACGGCCCGCTGGGCGCGGTCGCGCTCGTCACCGTTTCTGTCGCCGTGCCGCCATTGGTGATCACGGTCTGCAGCCTGAAGCTCGATCCGGTCGGCACGGTGCCGAACTCCAGCGACGCGGGGGACGCGAAAAACCCGGTCTGCGTTCCATCGCCGGACACCGAGACGTTGACCGTGGAGAAGTCGTGCGTGCTGGTGGCGAAGGCGAGCGCCGCCGTCGCGCCGCCAGGGGCGGTGGGCGCGTAGGTAACCGGCACGGTGAGCGTCTGGCCCGCGGTAAGAGTCTGCGGGAAAGAGACAGCCGCCGCGCAGCCGTTCGGCTGATTGACTGCGAACGGGTCCGGAGCCGACGCCGAGCTGGCCGTGACGCCGGTCACCGTCACGGCCGCCGTCGCCGTTACGGTCGCGGTGCTGCACGAGGACGAACCGACGGCGACCGTGAAGGCCAGTGGCGTTCCGCTCAGCGGCGCCTTGTCCGGGGCGCCGAAGCCGAACACATGCCCGTCCGTACCCACGTACACCCGGCCGCTGTCGGTCGCGGGACTGCTGAACTTGGCCGCGGTGCCGATCGGCGCCGACCAGATCATCGTCAGCTGGCCGCCCGCGGTCGGAATCGCGTCGAACGCCTCGAGCGTGGCGTGCGGACTCCCCTCCCCCCCTGAGTTCACTTCCCACATCACCGCGCTCGCCGGATCAGCGCCGTTGGACGTTATGACGGGGGGGCTGGAGCCGATGCGGAACGCGTCGGATGTGTGCCCGGCTTCGGCCAGCGCGGCGGTGGTGGTGTTGAACTTGAAGACGCGCGTGAAGTCGACACCGCCGTGGTAATAGATGTAGTCGGCGCCGCCGGACCCCGCGAACGCCGCCGGATCCCCTCCCTGACCCTCGTACGCGATCGGTGTCTCGTACACCGGACGGTCGGCCTTGCTGTTGCGGCCGCCCAGGCTGTCCCGGTCCAGTATGAATATCCGCCCGTCCTTGCCGGCCTGCATGAGCAGGTTCGGGTGCGCGGATGTGCCGAACGGCAGCGCGATGGGCCCCCCGGAGCCGAGGTCCTGATCATGCACGTCCAGCACCGGGGCGTTGACCGGACTGAAGAAGTCTCGCGCGGCCAGCGAGCCGCCCGGCTGGACGGCGAGCCGCACCACCGAGTCGCCGAGTTCGCCCGGCGGGGACGTGCCGGGGCCGGCCGCCGGCGAGACACCGTTGCCGGTCGCCAGGAAGATCCGGCCGGTCCCGTCCGACATCAGGCCGCCACCGGATTGCCAGATGCCGCCCTGGGTGTCGGTGGTCCCCGCCTCGTCGGTCCACATCGTCAGCGCGTGGGTCGAGGTGTTCACACCAGCGACGTGGCCGACATAGGGCTGCTGGTCGCAGTATGAGGCGAACCCGATGTAGACGGTGCCGTCCAGCAGCAGCAGGCCGGCCCGCTGGCGTTCGGTGAGCGGGTCGAAGGGCCGGGTCGGGTCGTTCACCGGGGCGCCCTGGATCGGCACCTTCCAGTCGACCGTGCCCGAGGCGGCGTTGACCGCGAACAGATCGACGCTCGGCGCGTAGGCGTTGGCGGCATTGTTCAGCACCCCCACGACGTATACGGTCCCGGTGGACGGGTCATACACGGGGGTCGAGGTGACGCCAATGTCCGGCGTAAGGTCCTCGCAGCCGGCCACGGTCGACGGCCAGGTATGGCCCAATGACAGCGACCAGTTGACCGCGCCGGTCTCGGAGTTCAGGCTGTACATCCAGTCGGTCTCCGTCGCCACGATCACCGAACCGCCGACCGCTAGCGGCTGGGCGTAAACCTGGCCGTTCACCGCGGTCGAGAACAGCTGGCCGAACGCGTCACCCGCGACCGCCGACGGGGACAGGAGCGGCTCACTGGGGTCCCAGCCATCGCGCCCCTGATTGTCCGCCATCGTTGGCTCATCCCCGTGCGCGGTCTGGCTAAGGCCCACCGCGCCCGCCGTCATCCCGGCGACCAGCGCGACCACGGCAAGAATGCGTCTCGTTGCCCCCATCGCTCCCCCTAGCCAGTTTCGACTGCCCAGACAAAACGTTGAACGAAAACATAGGACATCGAGATGGAAGTTGGGAAGATACGGGAAAAAGACGGTATTTAAGACAGGTTGGCTTGGCTTCCCAGGTTCGCGAGCCACGCGAGGGCTCCGGGCGCGCTGCGGAAGACGGATATGTGCCCCGCGTCTGCTACCAGCACCAGTTCGGCGCTACCGCCGATGCGGCGCGCGAGCCATTCGCTGTGCGAGCATGGCATCACCCTGTCCGCGGTGCCGTGCACCAGCAGGACCGGCACGGTGATCTCGGCGGGGTCGAACCCCCACGGCCGGACTGAGGCGAGGGCATCGTCCATCATGCCGTCCATCCCCTGGTCGAGCGCCGGGTTGACCACGGTGCCGATCCACTTCCAGTCCCCGTCGAGCGCCGCGTGGTCGTCCGGGGTGAACATCTCCGGGTCGAAGTCGTCTTCGGACGCGTTGAGGGCCGCGAGCGCGTCCTTGCCCGCCAGCATGGCGTCCAGTTCGGCCGCGGAGCCGGGACGCATCCCGGCGAGCCAGTCCAGGCCGTCGGCCGGGTAGGGCGCACGGCCCGACATCGACACGGCGCCGATCACACGCTGCGGCAGCAGTGCCGCGCAAGCCAGGGCGTACGGCCCGCCGCCGGACTGCCCCAGCACCGCGAACCGGTCCAGGCCCAGCGCGTCGGCGATCGCCGCCACATCCGCGGCGCCCGACGCGACGTCCCGGTCCGGCACGGGCGAGGAGCCGCCGTACGCGGGACGGTCATACGACACCCAGCGAATGCCATGTTCGGCGGCGGCGGAGAAGAGCGGCGCCGGCGGGGCGCCGAGCATCGGCGTGCCGTGCAGCCAGAACACCGGCAGCCGGCCGTCCCGCGCTCCCCCGGTGCCGGCTTCGGCGGGGCCGGTGTCGTACACGCGCAGCACGCGGCCGCCACTGGGGCTAACGTCTGTCACCCGCATCGTTTTCCTCGTCATCGTCCCAGCCTCCTGTCGTTCCGGCACCGTCTGAAACGCAGACGCGTCGCTGCCGGGAAAATCATCGGTGTCACCAGCACCTTTGACATGACAGCATCCCATAGAGCTATAGTGCTACGTACCTAGCTAAATGGAGGCCTGGTGATCGAGTTCCACCTGGATGCGCGGTCTGGCGTCGCACCGTACATGCAACTGATTCACCAGGTGCGGCACGGGCTGAGGCTGGGCTTGCTGCGCGAGGGTGACCAGCTCCCCAAGGTCAAGGACGTGGCGGCGGGCCTGGCGATCAACCCGAACACGGTGCTCAAGGCCTACCGGGAGCTGGAGTACGAGGGGCTGGTGGCGGCCCGTCCTGGGATCGGGACGTTCGTGACCGGAACGCTGGACGGCGGCTCGCTGGCGGCGCATGTGCCGCTGCGCCGCGATCTGCAGCGCTGGCTGGGCCGGGCGCGCCGCGCCGGACTGGACGACGAGTCCATCGAGGCGCTGTTCATCAGCACTTTTCGGTCCGCGAGTGAGGAGGACATAGCGTGACCGCCGTCATAGAAACCGCAGGGCTCGGCAAGCGGTACCGCACGCTGTGGGCGCTGGCCGACTGCACGGTGTCCATCCCGGCCGGGCACGTCGTTGGCCTGGTCGGGCCGAACGGCGCCGGGAAGACGACCCTGCTGGACCTGGCCACCGGGATGCTGGCGCCGACCACGGGCGCGATCACGGTGCTCGGCGGGCGGCCCGCGGCCGGCCCGGCACAGCTGGCCAGGGTCGGGTACCTGTCCCAGGACGCACCGCTCTACACCGGGCTGTCGGTCGCCGATCACCTGAAGCTGGGCGCGCGCCTCAACCCGGGCTGGAACGCGGACCAGGCGCGCGACCGGGTCCGGCGGCTGGACCTGGACCCGCGCCGCAAGGCCGGGACGCTGTCCGGCGGGCAGCGCGCCCAGCTCGCGCTCACCCTGGCCATCGCCAAACGACCGGAGCTGTTGATCCTTGACGAGCCGGTGGCCAGCCTCGATCCGCTGGCCCGCCGGGAGTTTCTCCAGGACCTGATGGAAACCGTCGGCGAGCACCAGGTGAGCGTCGTGATGTCGTCGCACCTGATCAGCGATCTGGAACGAATCTGCGACTACGTGATCGTGCTGGTGGACTCACGGGTGCGGGTCGCCGGACCGGTCGACGAACTGCTGGCCACCCATCACTTGCTGTCCGGCCCGCGCCGCGACCCCGCCTCGCTGCCCGACGGGGTGGAGGTCATCTCCGCCAGCCACACCGACGTGCAGACCACGCTGCTGGTACGCACGAGCGGCCGGGTCCTCGACCCGGCCTGGATGGTCTCCGAGCTGGGTCTGGAAGACCTGGTGCTCGCCTACATGAAGCAGGCAGGAGCGAGCCGCAACCGCCACCTGGAGGTGCAGAAGTGATCTGGCTAACCTGGCGCCAGTTCCGCGCCCAGGCCATCACCGGGGTCGCGGCGGTGGCACTGTTCGCGATCCTGCTGGCAGTCACCGAGTCACACATGACCAGCTTGTACGACGCCAGCGGGATCGTCGGTTGCCATGGCGGCGCCTGCACGGGGGCGGCGAACCAGTTCCTCACGAACCTGACCTCCGGGCAAGGCGTCTCCTTCCTGCCCGCCGGGGCCAACGCCTACGTGATCCTGTATTTCCTCAGCGTCCTGTTCATCCTCATCGCGCCTGCGGTCGTCGGCAGCTTCTGGGGTGCCCCGCTGATCGCCCGCGAGCTCGAGACCGGGACTGCCCGGGTGGCCTGGAACCAGAGCGTCACCCGGACCCGGTGGCTGGCGGTCAAGCTCGCGCTGATCGGGATCGCGGCGATGGCCGTTACCGAAGCGCTGAGCCTCGTGCAGGCCTGGTGGGCGGCTCCCATCGGCAAAGCGGTCGGGCTTGGCGGCAGCGCCTCGATCATGGGCGAGGGCCGGTTCGGGCAGTTCGTCTTCCCTTCGCACGGCATCACCCCGCTCGGATACGCCGCGTTCGGCTTCGCTCTCGGTGTCACCGCTGGCTTCCTCATCCGGCGCGCGATCCCCGCCATGGCCGTCACGTTGGCCATCTTCGCCGTCGTGCAGTTCGTCACGCCGCTGTGGATCCGCCCTAACCTCCTCCCGTCCAGCCACACCATCGCCACGATCGCGGCCGCGGGAGCGAACGTCACCAGCGTCTTCACCATCACCAATGTAACCAACGTCACCCACGCTGGTTCGCCCCAGTTCGCGCTCTCCGCCGCCGCTGTCCCTGGCCAGCCGGGCGCCTGGATCACTTCCAGCGGCGCGATCAACGTCGCGGGACAGCCGGTCAGCGGCATGCCGGCGGCCTGCGCGTCAGTGACACCGGGCAACCTGGGCCCTGGCGGCTCAGCCGTGCTGAACAATTGCCTGGCCAGCCACGGCGTCCGGGTCGCCTTGAGCTACCACCCGGTCAGCCAGTTCTGGCCCCTCCAGTTCGCCGAGACCGGGCTCTTCCTGGTCCTCGCCCTGGCCCTGGCCTGGTACTGCTTCTGGCGGCTCAACCGCCGCTTCTCTGTGTGAGGCGTCGCAGCATCGTCGACGACATGGCCGCCAGCTCGGGATTGGCTGGCAGCAGCAGCGTGGTGACGCCCAGCGCCTCGTTCATGGCGGCCAGCTGGTATTCGCGACGCACGTCGGATCTGTTGCGCACACCGCGGATGATCACGCCGACGCCATGCTGCCGGCAGAACGCGACCGTCAGCCCCGCCCACACGGCGACCGAGACGTTGTCCCAGTCCGCGGGAAGTTCCCGCCGCAGCCGGACCGCCCGTTCGGACTGGGTGCTGGCCGGCTGCTTTTCCGCGTTGACGGCCACGAGCACGGTGACCCGCGCGAAAAGATGCCGGGCCCGGTCGATGACGTCGAGATGACCCGGCGTGATCGGGTCGAAGGTGCCGGGATAAACCGCGTGCTCCCCCCGGTCGCGGGACGTGGCCGCGGCGGCCAGGCGGTCCTGGTCATCTGGCACGACAACCACCCCGACGCGCGCGGCCTCTAACCTGCCCGCCGGTAGCGGCCAGGGACCGGCGGGACGGTCTTCGCCTCGAAGATGTCGATGTCGCGTGCCGTCCGCTCGACCTTGCCGTCGCGCTGTAGCTGGTAGTACAGGCCGCGGCGCCGGTCGATGTCGTGGTAGGCCAGATCGGCCTCGGCGACCTCCGGCGCGGACAGGGGCAGGCCGCGTGCCGCCCGGTGCTGCTCGATGAGCTGGTACTTGATGACCCAGTCGATCTCCCGTGCGATCGCGCTGAGGTTCCCCGTGGCGATCGCGTCCAGCGCGCGCTCCCACAGTCCCAGGACGCGCCGGGTAAGCGCGTCCGTGCCGCGAGCATCGCTGAACTCCATTGTCCGGGCCAGATAACCGCGCTGGATCTCGAGCGCGCTCATCTCGCGGCCGCGCGTAAGCCGAACCCGTTGCCGCCCGGTTATGTCGCGGCTGACCTCATTCATGGCCTGGACCGGGCTGTCCAGGGTGAAGTCCGGCAGCGTGCTGCCCGCCTCGGCCATCAGCAGGACGAGGTCGGTGGCGCCCGCCTTCAGCAGCGTGGTGGTCTCGCTCATGGTGGAGTCGCTGACGCGCACGCGCAGCCGCCGCATCCCCGCCGCGGCGGCGAGCGCCTCATCACGAGTTCTGATCAACGGCCTGGACCTGGTGGCCGCGGACGTCCGGCTGAGGCAGTACCCGGCGCCGCCCGGACAGACCGCGCCCGCGCCGCAGATGAGCTGCCTGGTGACCAGGAACGGGATCAGGATGTCGGCCAGCCGGCCGAACTCACCGCCCCGGCCGATCAGGTACTCCTCCTGGCAGCCGAACGTACCGCCCGCGCTCGTCTTGAACACGCGGATGTCGCCGGCGAGCAGCCCCTCAAGGATCCGATCGCCCGCCTTGTCATGCACGACCAGGTCGGGCACGCTGCCGCAGCCCGGCGTCGCGTATTCGGGATTGCTGGCCGCGTCCAGGTGCAACTGCCCGCCGTTGCGCAGCTGCACGGTGCGGCCCAGGCCCAACTGCACGCCGTCGGGGATGACGACGCGGTACTCGTTCCGCAGCGAGAACCTGTCCACATGCCCAGGCTAGGCGCTGACCGTCCCGCCGACTAGGGCGTGGGCGAGAGACTGATCACTCAGTCTTCATCGGGGAACACACAGCGCCGAGCCGTTCGGATGAGAAAATTCTTATATTCAGAACGGTCTCGTGTTTCCTCTTCATCGGAAGGGCGTCTCGATGCAACTCGGCATCCACTTCATGAACTTCACGCTGCCCGGCGGGGCACCGAGCCTGCGGGGCGCGGTCGGCGACACGGCGGTGGCGGCGGACGAGGCCGGTGTGGCCTGGTTCACCGCGATGGACCACTGGTTCCAGATGGAGCACTTCGCTACCGCTCATGACCCGATGCTCGAGGGGTACAGCGTGCTGAACTTCGTCGCGGCGAAGACGGAGCGGCTGCGGCTCGGGCTGCTGGTCACCGGGGTCACCTACCGGTATCCGGGGCTGCTCGCCAAGATCGTCACCACGCTCGACGTGCTGTCCGGCGGGCGGGCGTTCCTCGGCATCGGCGCCGCCTGGTACGAGCGGGAACACCGCGCGCTCGGCGTCCCCTACCCGCCCGTGGCCGAACGGTTCGAGCGGCTCGAGGAGGCGCTGCGCATCTGTGAGCAGATGTGGAGCGACGACGAGGGGCCGTTCGAGGGCAAGCACTACCAGCTCGCCGAGACGATCAACGTCCCGCAGCCGCTGCAGTCGCCGCGACCGCCGATCCTGATCGGGGGCGGCGGGGAGAAGAAGACGCTGCGGCTCGTCGCGCAGTACGCCGACGCGTGCAACCTGTTCGGGACCTCACCCGCGGACGTCGGGCACAAGCTCGACGTGCTGCGCGGGCACTGCGACGCGCTGGGCCGGGATTACGACTCCATTCAGAAGACGATCATCGGCCGGGTGGACCCGGACGGGGACGTCGGCCCGTTCCTCGCCGAGATGGAGCAATACGCCAAGCTCGGCATCTCCCTCGTCGAGGTCGCGCCGCTGCCGCCGGACCCGGCCCGCTTCGTCACCTCACTCGGCGAAAAGGTCCTCCCCCGCCTAGCCCAGATCGGCTAGCGCAGCCCCGGAATTTGGTAGAGTGGGGATTCTGTGTCCACGCACGAAAGGGCGACTCCACTCTTGTCCCAATTCCAAGATAGCACAGCCCGGGAAATGGCGTCAAATAGCGCGGCCGTTCGCTCAGCTGTATCAGGACCGGCGAGCGGAGCTTGACGCCGCGGAGCGGAACCTGTGTTTCGGCCGCCTGGACTTCGACGACGACGACCGGTTCTACGTCGGCAGGCTCGGCCTGCGCAGCGACGATCACGAGCAGCTGCTGGTCGACTGGCGCGCCCGGGCGGCGGAGCCGGTCGACGAGACCCGGCTGACCGGCGAGGCCGCCCTGCTGGCGTCGCTGCGCCGCGGCCGGACCGGTCGGATGGGCGATATCGTCGGCACTATTCAGGCAGACCAGGATCGCATTATCCGCGATGACATATCCGGAATTCTCGTCGTCGAGGGCGGGCCGGGGACCGGGAAAACTGTTGTCGCGCTGCACCGCGCCGCTTATCTCCTCTATACCTACAGAAAGCGATTGGCGCGGCGCGGAATTCTGGTGCTCGGCCCGAACGCCACATTTCTGCGTTATATCGACCAGGTGCTGCCCTCGCTTGGCGAGAACGACGTCGTGCTGGCCACCACCGCCTCGCTGTTCCCCTGCGTCGACGCCCGCGGCACGGACTCGCCGCAGGCCGCCCGGGTCAAAGGGTCCGCCAAGATGGCTGAGGTTCTGGCGGCGGCCGTGACGGATCTGCGCCAGACGCTGACCACTGTCGTTGAGATCAAGATCGACGGCACCGCCTACCGGCTCACGCCCCGCATGTGCGCCCGGGCCCGCGCGGAAGCGGAGGAGCGCCTCGATGCCGATACCGGCGAGCCGTTGCCGCACAACACGGCCCGGCGTGTGTTCATCAACGCGGTGGTGCGGGAGTTGACGCGTGATCTGGATATGCGCGCGGAACTGGCCGCCGACCCGGCCAGCCGGCCGAGATCGAGCAGGCGTCACCGCGCGGGCGGGCGGACCTGTATGTGGCGGTCACCAGGACCACCCGCAGGCTCGGACTAGTCGGTCACGCGCCTATCGGGGCAGGAAGGGGCGGTCCGACGGCCGGCTTCGCGGCACCATCGCCGCCGCGACGACCGGAAGCGCGGCGCCAACCAGGAAGGCGGTGGTGATCGGGTCGTGGGCTACCAGGTATCCGCCCGCCGCGTAGCCGGCTGAGCCGCCGAGGCTGGTGGCGGACGCCAGCCACGCGAAACTCTCGGTCCGGTTCGCGTACGCGCTGAAGGTGGTGGTCAGGGCCGTGACCGCCGGTGCGCACGCGAGCCCCGCGACAAACATCAGCGGGTAGAGCGCTGCCAAGTCCCCGGCCACGGATACGATCGCGTAGCCAGCGGCCAGCAACAGCAGCAAGACTCGCAGCTGCCCGGACGCCTGGCCCGGCCAGTCCCTGCCGCCGTAGATGAGGCCGCCGGTCATGCTGCCGACTGCCCACACGGCGAGGACCGTGCCCGCGGCGGCCGAGTCGCCGAGGTGAATGACCCGCGCGGTCGCGGCGACCTCCACGAACCCGATCGCGGCCATCTGGGCCGAGCCGATAGCCAGCCAGGGCGCGAGCATCGCGGCCTGGCCGGCGCGGGAATAGCGGCCTGTCCGGCAGATCGTGGTAGCCGGAACCGGCTGGCGGACGGTGCGGGCGGCGGCGCGCGTGATGAGCGCGGAACCGGTGACCACGAGCCCGCTCGCGGCGAAAAGGGCGTCAGCGGTCCCGCCGAGCGCCGCGGCGGCGGACACGAGGGCAGGTCCGGCGATAAACAGCAGCTCTGTGGCGATCGCGTCGAGGCTGAACGCCGCGGCGCGGTCGCGTTCTGTCGTCAGCCCGACCGTGATCGTCGCCCGGAGGGCGGCCGTCAGCGGAGGCACGCTGAGCCCGGCGGTAGCCACGGCGATCCAGGACACCGCGGGTGATGCCGTGACGGCCAGCAGCACGAGGCTGGCCGCGTTGACGGCAGCCGCGACCGCCAGGACGTGCGGGCCGCGCCGGTCCGCGAGGCGCGCGGTGACCGGGCCGCCGGCGACGGTCGCCAGGCCGGATACGGCGACCGCGATCCCGGCTTCTGTGAAGCTGCCCGTCCGCTGGCGGACCAGGAGCAAGATCGTCAGCGGCAGCATCGTCTGCGCCGTCCGCGCGATGAGGGTCCCGGTAAAGGCCCGCCGGACCTGGCGCACCGACCAGACCGGCTCGTACCGGCGCCATCCCTGCTCAGTCACCTTCGGGTGCCGCTGGCCGGCAGCCGCTGCGGGAACCCCCGGATAGTCAGCCGGACAGGCCTGGCCCCGGCCGCCGGCGGCCGCTGTACGTGCTCCCTGGTGACCGCCTCGACCGCGAGGCCCCACTCCCTGAGCTGGTCCGCGGACATCACAGCCGTGCGGGTGTGCACGGTGATCGCGGCCCGCCATTGCGCCGGCTCGTCAGGTTCGTCCTCCAGGAAGGCGGTGAACAGGTCCAAGTCCCGCCGCGCGGTCACTTGCATGGCGGCCGTCCGGGCCTGCTGGTCCGCGCCGGTGCCCGGACCCGGCGGACTAGTGATCTCGTCGGCTACGCGACGCCACGGGCGTTCGCGCCCGTCCGCGCTGGATTCTTCCGTCCTGGCCACCAGTCCCTGGCGGGCCAGGACACTCAGGTGATAGGAGCACGACTTCGTCGAGGTCCCGAGCAGCCGGGCGCACTCGGCCGCGGTGAGCTGCTCATGCACCCGCAGCAAGTCCAACAGGTCGAGCCTCGCCGGGTGGGCCACCGCGCGCAGTGACGCCAGGCCGTCCAGAAATGCGGAAGACATGTTCCGTAGTTTAGGTAACGACACCTCGGCGGATCAAGGGGTCACGGGCTCGCGGTAGCCTCGCCCGTTCGCGCCAGGTTCCGGAGCACTTTCGACCAGCGACGAGCGTCACCCGGCGTTCGCGGCTCGGGCACAAAGCCGAGCCGCAGATAGGTGCGCACCGCCGGCAGGCGGAAGTCGTCGGTCTCGAGCACCGCCTGATCCAAGCCCGCGGCGACGAAGTGGACGAGTACCCGCCGGGTGACCACCTCGCCGAGGCGTCGGCCTCGCTCGCTGACCCGAGCGCCCACGTAGTGCACATAGCCCGCCTCCGGGTAGCGGTCGGGCAGGCGGCGGGCAGAGGCGGTGGCAACCACCCCCACCGGCGAGACGACCACGTAGGTGGCCTCGACCCCGTTGTCAGGCGAAAACTCCGCCGCTACCCGTTCGGTGTCCCACCGATCGCCGAACGCTTCGGACAGCAGCTCGGCGAGCTGCCCGTGATCGGTGGGTACCGCCGCACGCAACGCGTAGGAGGGCTCATGCGGCGGGGCAGGAGGCAAGTCGCTCAGCTCGGGCAGTCGCATGAAAAGCTGTGGCTCGCTCACTTCTCCGCTCCCACGATCAAGCCGCTGATGAGGGGCGCTGGAACAGCTGGTACACCATCACCGGCGCCCAGGGGCCAGGACCGGCGCCATCGTGACTACTGTCCGCGAGGTGAGGTGCACCTCGGTCGCTGTCCCCAGACAGTCGCGCATTTCCTGGCTGAATCGCAGGCGCTCGTCTGCGGGCCAGCTCAGCGTAGTCGCCCGGGTGTTCTCCACGCCGATGACCACATCGGCCGGCCGGGTAGCCCGTCGCGTATCTGTCCGGCACACCGGTTTCCCGAACAAGCCGGTGGCCGCCATCACCTCGGCATCGGGTGCCCGTTTCACCCAGGCCCCGCCGGTGTCGCTGCGCGCGGCCCACATGCCGGCCAGTGCCGCGCCGAAGGGATCGTCGTAGCGTTCGTCCATGTCTAGCAGGGCAAGCCAGCCCCCCGGACGCAGGAGCCGGGCGGACTTAACGAACCTAACCTCGGGATCGACCCAGTGAAACGCCGCGGCGGAGATGACGAGGTCGAAGGAGGCGTCGTCCGCTTCCAAGTCCTCAAACGAGGAGACCTGGAACGAGACGGCCGGGTCCTGGACATGGCTCCGGGCGGCGGCGATCAGCGAGGAGCCAATGTCGATGGCTGTCACCCCGAACCCGAAACGCGCCAGGCGCTCGGTCAGCTGGCCGGTCCCGCAGCCGATCTCGAGGACCATGCTGGCGGGGCCGACGGTGTCGACCACGAACTCAACCATGTGGCTCGGGTATCCCGGGCGTGAGTCCTGATAGAGCCGGGCCACGCTGTCGAACAGTGTCCGCTGGTAGAGCCGCTTGCTCCGTTGCCGCCCGGTCTCGACAGTCACGTCCCCTAGCCGCCGGCGTTGAAGTAAAGGAGCAGTTGCTCCATGAAGTGGGTGGCGAGTTCGACGCCCGCGAAGGCGATGGGGACGGCGGCCCATGCCGCGATCCGCGACCTGCGGACCAGCAGCGCCAGGAGGAGGATTAGCCCCGCCGCGGCCCACCAGGCGATGTCGTGGTTGTCTATTGCCCGAGCGGCGCGTGGCAGGCAGGTCGGCGCGCCATTGGCGGCGAGGGCCTGGCAAGCGGAGACGGCGTTACCGGTCCCGTCGAGCACCCCGGGTCTTGTCGGCCACAGAAACCAGGCGAGCAAAGCGGCGGCGATGCCACCGAAGTGCCACCAGCTGGACGGCTCGATGCTGGACGATCGCACCTGCCACCACTGCACGACCGCGAACGCCAGTACCACCACGACCGGGATGCCTAGCACCGTCACCACGACCGGCGTTGTCATATGGTTGGTGACCGCTCCGCCGATGAGCTCGGCAAGGACGGCGCCCACGACGACGATCCACCCGGTCAGCCCTGCCTCAAACGGCCGCGCTAGCAGCGGCATACGGCGCGCCTCGGAGTCGGCCACGGCGGCAAGCCTCTCACTTCTTCGACTGTCGCGTCCAATTTGGAACCAAAACGTCGCCTTCACACTAAGTGGTCATCGAAAACTACATAAAAGTGGATATTTTCAACAGTCCACTTCACGCATAGGTTCGGTCGACATGACCCCGATCGATGTCCCCGTGCTGCGCGGCTCCCTGGTCCGGCTAGAACCCTTGCGCCAGAGCCATGTGCCTGACCTCATGCTCGCGGCGGAAGAGGACCGGTCCGCGTACGCGTACACGCTCGTCCCCCGGGCTGGGCAAACCGCGGAGTACGTCGCGAACCAGCGCGCCAGGGACGGCTTGACGCCGTTCGCGCAGGTACGGCTGCGCGACGAGACCGCGGTGGGGTGCACGTCGTTCTTTAATCCCCGGATGTGGCCGGGCAGCGAGGAGCCGTATGCGATCGAGATCGGCTTCACGTGGCTGGCCGCGTCGGCCCAGCGGACCGGGATCAACGCCGAGGCGAAGCTGCTCCTCCTCACGTACGCGTTCGAGACGCTCGGCGTGGCGCGCGCGGATCTGAAGACCGACGCGCGCAATCAGCGGTCGCGGCGAGCCATCGAGCGCCTCGGCGCGCGCTTCGAGGGCGTGCTGCGCAGTTGGTCGCCGTCGTGGGCGCCCGGTGAGGAGGGCAAGCTTCGCGACAGCGCCCTATTCTCGGTGACCGCGGCCGAATGGCCGACAGTCAAGTCGTCGCTATCCGACCGGATCAGGCGAGCGGCCAACGCTGATCCGGCGGCGAGCCGCAGGCGCTGAGACGGCGGGATCAGCCCTGGACAGGCGAGGGGATCGCGGGCAATCCTGGCAGGTATGAGCATCGGCGGGACGTTGGCCGAGGCGCGGCACGAAGCAGGGCTGACCGTCGCGGACGTGAGCGCGCGCACCCGCATTAGGCAGGCGCTGATCCGGGATATCGAGCAGGATGAGTTCACTAGCTGCGGCGGCGACTTCTACGCGCGCGGCCATATCCGGGCGATAGCCGGCGTCGTTGGCACCGACCCGCGACCGCTGATCAGCGAGTACGACGCGGCGCACTGTCCCGGCGGCCCCGTGCCGCGGCCCGCCGTCCCTTCCGCGCCGCGTGCCAGCAGGACCGTCCAGACCGTCCAGCCGCCTGAGCCGCCGTATACTCCGCGCCCGCCGCACACTCCCGACACGCCGGGCCCGTCGCCCGGCCGGTCCCGGCACGGCTGGCTGGTCCCGGTGCTCATGCTTGCCGTCATCGTGGGGGTCGTCACCCTCGCCTACCGCCTGACCAACGGGAAGGACGGTTCACAGCGACCCGCCGCCTCGTCTTCGCATCGCGCCGCGCGGACCGCCACCACGTCCCCCAGTCACCGACCGAGCCCCAGCAGCACGCGCGGATCAAGCACGCCCACTCCGCCCACGACGAACGGGTTTCCTGTGGCCCAGGTGACTCCGGTCAGCGCCGCGGCGGTCGGCCCCGCGGGCACCTCCGATGGCGACAACTCGCAGAATGCGTCGAACGCGCTATCCGGCGACCCGGCGACGCCCTGGCACACCAACTGGTACACGACGGCACGGTTCGGGAACCTGCAGCAGGGCACCGGCCTCCTGGTCGACCTGGGCCGGACCGTGACGGCGACCGGCGTGACCATCCACCTGGGAAGCATGCCCGGCGCCAACCTTCAGGTGCGCGCCGGGACCAGTCCGGCGGGGCTGCACACGGTGGCGAGCGCGAACAACGCGGGCGGCGCCGTCCGGTTGCCGCTGGCGTCGCACCCGCAGGTCCGGTACGTGCTCATCTGGTTCACACTGCTGCCGCCAGACTCGTCCGGCACCTACCAGGCGGCCATCTCCGCTGTGACGGTGACGGCATCGGTCAGGTAAGCCCCACGCCGCCCGGTTGATCGGCAAGACTGGCGGCATGAGCGACGACGTCACCCCCTTCCGGATCGACATTCCCGAAGCGGACATCGACGACCTCCGCGACCGGCTGCGCCGCACCCGGTGGCCAGAACCCGAGACAGTAGACGACTGGTCGCAGGGCACGCCAGCGGCGTACGCCCGCGAGCTCTGCAAGTACTGGCTGGAGTACTACGACTGGTACGCCGCGCAGGCCCGGCTCAATCGCTTCCCGCAGTTCCTCACGACGATCGACGGCCTGGACATCCACTTCATCCACGTCCGGTCCCCGCACGAGACCGCCGTTCCGCTGATCATCACGCACGGCTGGCCCGGCTCGGTCGTCGAGTTCAGCAAGGTCATCGAGCCGCTGACCGATCCTGTGGCGTTCGGCGGGGACCCCGCCGACGCGTTTCACGTAGTGTGCCCGTCACTGCCGGGCTTCGGGTTCAGCGGAAAGCCGGCCAGGACGGGATGGGGCACCGAGCGCATCGCCGACGCCTGGGACCAGCTGATGGCCAGGCTCGGCTACCCGCGCTACGGCGCCCAAGGCGGCGACTGGGGATCCCTGGTAACGCGGATGATCGGGCTGCGGCACCCCGGTCACGTGGCCGGCATCCACCTGAACATGGTCTCGTTCTCTGTCCCCGCCAGCACCGAGGACCTGACCGAACGCGAGCGAGCGGCGCTGGCCGCCCTCGACCACCACCGCGCACGCGGCAGCGGTTACGCGGCCGTGCAGTCCACCCGCCCGCAGAGCATCGGCTACGGGCTAGTGGACTCCCCCGCCGCTCTGGCCGCGTGGATCACCGAGAAGTTCCAGGTGTGGAGCGATTGCGACGGTGATCCGGGCAACGTCTTCACCAGCGACGAGATGCTCGACAACATCATGCTGTACTGGCTGCCCGCCACCGGCGCGTCGGCGGCCCGGCTGTACTGGGAGAGCTTCGCCAGGCGCGGCACCCCGCCCATCCCGGTGCCTGTCGGCTGCTCGATCTTCCCCAAAGAGATCTACCGCCCCTCACGTCGCCTGGCTGAGCCGCAGTTCCCCGACCTGCGCTACTGGAACGAGCTGGACACGGGTGGCCACTTCGCCGCGCTGGAACAGCCGGCGACGTTCGCGGCCGAGGTCCGCGCCGCCTTCCGCCTGTTCCGCTGACGCGCGGTTAGACTCGGCGCCAGCCGTGGCACCCGCACTCGATTCCGTTCGCGCGGCTGCTGCTCGACCTGTTGACGGAACCGCCCGACGCTAGTGGTGGAACAGCCGCAGGCCAGTACGGACGAGGCTAATGCCGTATTCGGCGCACGCGTCCGCGATGTACCCAGAGTGGATCGATCCGCCGGGTTCGGCGACGTAGGCGACGCCGTGGCGGCTCGCGTGCTCGATGTTGTCACGGAACGGCAGGTAGCCGTCGGAGACGAACGTCACCCCGGTAAGGCCGCGCAGCCATGACGCGCGCTCGTCGGGGGCGATCTCCTCGGCGGGCTGCGTGAGCACCTGTGATAGCTGGGAGCGTTCTGCGGCGGTCAAGTCTGCCTCGATGAGGCGGACCTGCCAGCTGATCTTGTCCTGGCGGCGCACGTGCGGGGCGAAGGACAAGGCCCGGATGGCCGGGTGACGGCGCAGCCACCAGGTATCGGTCTTGGCGCCGGCCAGCCGGGTACAGTCCACCCGGGACTGCTGGCCGGCGCCGATGCCGAGAGTCATTCCGGCGCGCAGGTAGCAGACCGAATTCGACTGCGTGTAACGCAGCACGACAAGTCCAAGCAGCACGTCGTCGATGGCCGCGTCGGGCAGCGGCTCGCCCGCCGCGAGCTCGAGCAGGTCGCGCGAGATCCGCACCGTGTCCCGGTCCTGCGTCAGCCGGACCCCGAACACCTCACGCGACTCCCGTGGCGGCGGGCTGAACGCCGGGTCCGCCTCCATGACCAGGAAGCTGCCGTTCTTCTTCTTGCTGAGCTGGGCGACCGTCCCTGGCTCGTAGCCGGGGGCGATGATCCCGTCGCAGACAACGCCGGCGAGCAAGCGGGCAAGCTCCGCGTCCACGGGAACCGAGACCGCGGCGAAGTCGCCATAGGAGGACTTTGGGTCGGCGTCGCGGGCACGCAGATAGGCGCTGGCGACGCCGCTGACGCCGCTGACGCCGCTGTCGGCGTCGTACAGCCCGGCCGTGACCTCGTCCACCGGACCGGACAGGGCCGCGCCCGCGGGCGAGGTGTGCTTGAACGACGCGGCGGCCGGCCTGCCAAGTAGTCCGTCCGCCTCGTGGACGAGCTGCCAGCCGTTCAGCGCGTCCAGCATGTTGATGAACGACGGCTGCCCGTTAATCACGCGCGCCGGCCAGCTTCCAGGCGTAACAGGAGCCGCGTGCGCGGTCGCCTGCTGGGGGTTCATCCCGTAGCGCAGTTCCATGTGGCCTTCCTCCTCAGGAGCCCTGGCCGGCCGCGGCGCGTGCCGGGTTTGCCTCGCGGAAGGCGCCCGGACGCAGCGGGGTGCCGAGCAGGCGGCTGACGAGGGTGCGGTGCGCGGCGTGCAGTGTGCGGACGGCCGCCGGGGTGAGGCCGGGCTTGACGGGCGGGTCGTCGCCCCGGGGGCGGCCGGGCTTGAGCGGGATCCACAGGTGGCCGGGATCGCTGCCCTGCAGCTCGCCGATGATCGCCGCGCGGGCGACCAGCCACCGGCTGAGGATCTGCACGGTCGGGTCGCTGAGCGGACAGCTGCCGTCGGCGAGTTCGACCGTCGCGTCGCCGTCCAGGTGCAGGGCCATGACCCTCAGCCGGGCCAGCTCGGGCACCGTTCGGTCAGTGTCGGCGACCAGCGCGGCGAGGGCGGCGGTCCGCAGGGCATTCGCATGGTTGGCATAGACGGGCCTGCGCACCGTCAAGTCGTGCAGCAGGCGCTTGGTGTCATCGGCGGTCAGCCGGTAGCCGGCGGCGGGCGGCGCGGTGTCGAGCCGGTCAGGAAGGCCGAGGAATTCGGCGAAGGCATTGAAGGAGTCGGTCCGTACGCGCATCGAGTTGGGCTGGGCCGCGGCGTCGCGACCGCGGGTGGGCTTTCGGGTGCGCGTCCGGCCGGCCGCCGCGTCCTCAAGCCACGCGGCGGCTCGCGCGGGCTCCATCAACTCCCCCGCCGTGATGTCGACCGCGTCGGCGTCGCGCAGCGCATGACGCAGGTACTCGTCGAGGAAGTGCTTGCGGATGCGTCGCGTGCTGGCGGCGAAGCCCTGTTCGCCCAGGTGACGAGCGAAGTCGTCGATCGCGGCTCGCGCCGGAGTGTCGGCCTGCGCAGCTGGCATGCTTCCAGGATAGCCTCTCCGGCTGATAACAGCAAGAAACGGCAGTGGCGCGTGCCTCGGCGTGTTTGTCTGCGTGCTGTACTGGCGCGAGTGTGGAGCCTTCGCTTCTTGCTGTTATCAGCCTCACAGGGGCGAACAGCCATTCTCGCCCGGTGCGGGCGATGCACCCGGGCACGCCAGCCGGCAGCCTGGGGTCAGGGCCAAATCCACTACGCGGAGGTAAAGCGTGTATGTCGTGATGGTGGCGCCGGAGTGCGCGCCAGCGGCTAAGGCAGGCGGACTCGGTGAGGTGGTCTCTGGGCTGAGCCGGGAACTGGAGATCAGCGGAAACAAGGTCGAGATCGTCCTGCCTAAGTACGCCAACATGCGCTATTCGGATATCTGGGGCCTGGCGCCCAGCTATCACGATTTGCGGGTTCCCTGGTACGACGGCACCATCACGTGCACGGTGTGGTCCGGGCAGGCCAGCGGCCGGAAGTGCTTCTTCATCGAGCCGCATGGGGCGGGGTTCTTCACCCGCGAGCGCATGTACGGGTACCACGACGACGCCGAACGCTTCGCGTTCTTCTCGACCGCGGCCGTGGAATTCCTGGTGAAAGCCGGTAAACGTCCCGATATCGTGCATTGCCATGACTGGCAGACCGGACTTGTCCCAGTCTTGCTCCGCGAGCAGCCAGCTGCCGCGGCGGCGCTGCCGGACCAGAAGATCTGCTACACCATCCACAATTTCCGCCATCAAGGCAGCGGCGACGAGTGGGTGCTGTGGGGCACCCACCTCGGCCGGACCGACTATTTCCTGGACGCCGACCGACTGGGCGACGACTTCCGGCACCGCGGCCTGAACCCGATGAAGGGCGGGATCGTGTACGCGGACTACGTCACCACGGTCTCCCCCAACCATGCCGACGAGGCGATGTACGGCGACGGCGGATTCGGGCTCGGCCGGACCTTGAAGGAACACCAGGCAAAGTTTCGCGGTGTGCTGAACGGGGTTGACTACGAAGCGTGGAACCCGCAAACAGACCCGTTCGTTGGTGTCCATTTCTCTGTCGCCACCATCGAGCGCAAACAACGCGCCAAACAAGCGCTGCGGGAAAGGTTCTGGCTCCGCCACAGCCCTGGTCCGGTCGTCGCGTATGTCGGCAGGCTAGACGACCAAAAGGGCATGCACCTGGTCCATCACGCCCTTTTCTACACCCTGGCCAGGGGCGGCCAGTTCGTGCTTATCGGTGATTCTCACTACGATGACGGCATCAACACGCATTTCCGGCACCTCAAGGGGTACCTGAACGAGAATCCCGATTGCCATCTCGAGCTCGGGTACCAGGAAGAACTGGCTCATCTCATCTACGCCGGCGCGGACGTGCTGGTCGTGCCGAGCATGTTCGAGCCGTGCGGGCTCGCCCCGCTGATCGCAATGCGATACGGGACCGTCCCCGTCGTGCGCGCCACCGGCGGCATGATCGACACCGTGTTTGACCGCGACCACTCGCGCCGCCCGCGGCCCGAGCGCAACGGGTACGTCTTCCATCACACCGACAACGAGGCCATCGAATCGGCGCTGGGCCGGGCGCTGCGCCTGGCGACGACGAAGCCGCGCGAATTCCGTGAGCTCAGCGCGGCCTGCATGCGCGCCGACTACTCCTGGGCCGGACCCGGCGCGGAGTACCTGGACATCTACGCGACCATCAGGAAGGGCGGGCCCGCGTGACCAGCGAGCAGACCACCACGGTCCAGGTTCCCGGCGCCCGCGTCGCCCCGGAAGCGACAACCGTCGCGGCCGCGCTGCCGGGCAGCCCGTACCCGCTTGGCGCGACCCCCTGCGAGCGTTTCGGCGAGACGGGGACGAACTTCGCGCTGGCCTCGAGCATCGCCGGCGGCGTCACGTTGTGCCTGTTCGACGAGACGGGAACGGAGACCCAGATTCCGCTGCGGGACAACGACGCCGACGTCTGGCACGCGTTCGTGCCCGGCGTGGGGCCCGGCCAGGCATACGGCTACCGGGTCAGCGGCCCCTGGAACCCGGCGGAGGGGCTGCGCTGCAACCCGGCCAAGCTCCTCCTCGACCCTTACGCGCGAGCCGTGAACGGAACGGTCTCGTTCGGTCCCGAAGTGCTCGCCCAGGACCCCGACAGGCCGGACGCCCCCAGCGCCCTGGACTCCGCGTCGCACGTGCCGAGAAGCCTGGTGGTCGACCCGGCGTTCGACTGGCAGGACGACCGGAGGCCTCGGTACTCCTACGCGGACACGATCGTCTACGAGATGCACGTCAAGGGCTTCACCATGCGCCATCCGGGCATCCCGCCGGAGTTGCGCGGCACCTACGCCGGGCTGGCCCACGAGGCGGCGATCGCGCACCTGGTCGACCTCGGCGTCACCACCGTCGAACTGCTGCCCATCCACCAGAACGTGCCCGAGCAGTTCCTTGTTCAGCGCGGGCTGACGAACTACTGGGGTTACAACACGATCGGCTTCTTCGCACCGCACAACGGCTACTCGCTCATGGCGCGGTCCGGCCGCCCGGGCGGTCAGGTCAGCGAGTTCAAGGCGATGGTGGACGCGCTGCACCGGGCCGGCCTCGAGGTGGTGCTCGACGTCGTCTTCAACCATTCCGCGGAAGGCGGCCCGAACGGTCCCACGCTCTGCTTCCGCGGCATCGACAACCCCGCGTACTACCGGCTCGCGCCGGGCGACCCGCGCGACTACTACGACACGACCGGCACCGGGAACTCGCTCAACGCCGGCGACCCGATCACCTTGCAGCTCATGATGGACTCGCTGCGCTACTGGCTCGAGGAGATGCACGCCGACGGTTTCCGGTTCGACCTCGCGCCGACCCTGGCCAGGCAAGACGGCGGCTTCGACAAGGTGGCCGCGTTCCTGGACATGGTCGCGCAGGACCCGGTGGTGTCCCGGGCCAAGATGATCGCCGAGCCGTGGGACGTCGGCCAGGCCGACAGCTACGACCTGGGCCGTTTCCCGGCGCTGTGGCGGGAGTGGAACGGCAAGTACCGCGACACAATGCGCGACTTCTGGCGCAGCCACCCGGTCGGCATCGGCGAGTTCGCCGATCGCTTCGCCGGCTCGGCGGACCTGTACGCCACCGTCGGCCGGCGGCCCACCTCGTCGGTGAACCTCATCACCGTGCACGACGGCTTCACCCTTCGCGACCTGGTCTCCTACAACGACAAGCACAACGAGGCCAACGGCGAGGACAACCGCGACGGCACCAGCGACAACCGGTCATGGAACTGCGGCGCCGAGGGCCCGTCCGCCGACGCGAGCATCGAGGCGCTGCGCGCCCGCCAGTCCCGCGCGATGCTGGCCAATCTGATGCTGTCCTTCGGGGTGCCGCTGCTGCTCGGCGGCGACGAGATGGGCCGCACCCAGCAGGGCAACAACAACGCCTACTGCCAGGACAACGAGCTGACCTGGTTCGACTGGGAAGGCGCCGACAAGGACCTGCTCGACTTCACCCGGCGCCTGATCGCGTTCCGCCGCGCACACCCGGTGTTCCGCCGCACCCGGTTCCTGGCCGGCGCCGAGGCAACCGAACTCCAGTGGTTCACCCCGCGGGGCACCATGATGGACGACGGCGACTGGGCCGACCCCAGCGCGCTGGCGATCGGGATCTACCTCGACGGATGCGACGACCCCGACCGGGCGGAAGACGGCACGCCGCTGGTCGACGACGACTTCCTCGTCCTGGTGAACGCCTGGTGGGAGCCGCTCGACTTCACCGTGCCCGTCACCCGGCCCGGCGCGGCCTGGCAGCCCGAGATCGACACGTTCGACCCGGATAGCCCGGCGGCAGCGCCACGGGGGGCCGGTGATCAGCTCCCTGTGAGGCCCCGCTCGGTCGTTGTGCTGAAAAACCCTCATTCTTCTGAACGAACCGGGGCGCCTCCCCAGCCGTAAGATTCGGCCTATGGAGCTTCTGGTGCCAGGCGGCCAGGTATGGGCCGACGACAGCGGCGGCGAAGGGCCGACCGTGGTGCTCCTCCACCCAGGCTGGGGCGACTCGGGCATATGGCTGCCCGTCATGGAACGCCTTCCAGCGCACTATCGCGTCATCAGGTACGACGTTCACGGCTACGGTAAGTCCCCGGCCCCGGCTGCCCCGTTCACCCAACTCGGCGACCTCATCGGTGTGCTCGATCACCTCGCCGCGGACCGGGTGCTGCTCGTCGGGCACAGCGGGGGCGGCGGCACCGCCATCGGCCTGGCGCTCGCCGACCCCGCCCGCGTCAGCGGGCTGCTGCTGCTCGCCCCCGGCGTTCCGGACTATCCGTGGCCGCCCGACGATCCCTACTTCCTCAGGTTCGCCGAGTTCTACGAGGCCGACGACCGAAACGGTCTGACCGAGCTTGGCCTGCGGACATGGGCGCCCGCGGACCCAGGCCCGCCGGCGCGGGACCAGGTCCGGGGCGCGGTCGACGCGTTCTACGCGATCGCTGGTTTCGAACAGCACGATCCCCCGGCCTGGGCCAGGCTCGCCGAGATAGACGCGCCCTCGGTCGTGGTCGTCGGCGGCCTGGAATACCCGATGGTCGTCCACTGCGCCGAAGAGGTCGCGGCCCAGATCCCTGGCTGCCGCCGGGTTCTCGCCAAAGGCGCCGACCACCTGCTCCCCCTCCGGGTCCCGGACCTGATCGCCGACCTAATCGCCAACCTGGCTGGGTAACCCCGTCCGCTCCGGTCTCCCAGCGGCCCCGGTCTCCCAGCGGCCCCCGTGCGACACAGGAGATCGCGTGGTATCAGCCGCATATCAGCAGGGCGTCGATGGCTCCGTCCGCGCCGACGGCAAGGACGAGGGCGTCCCACCATCGAACGCGGCACCTCGGGGTACGCACTCACCCCACGCGGTCGTGACTTGCTGCCCCGTCTAGCCTCGCTAGACGCCTGGGCGACCGCCTGGTCGAAGGAGATCGGCTGAGATCAGCCTGCGCGCAGCGTGGGTGGCGAGTGGCTGTGCAGGACCTGTCCGTTTCAAGTCGGGTTGTGCGCACGCGTATGTAGCGGCGGATCATGCTGGCCTGTTCCTTGTGGGTGGCGTGGTCGGTGCCGTGGAGCGCGGGGTACCGTAGCGCGGTGAACTGCTCGCCGCGGCCCAGTGCCCGACCCGTGCGTCCCTGGCGGTGCCCAGGTGGGGGCTGAGGTCGCAGATGATTGCGATCCGCGGGCGGGTAGGGGGAACGGAGGTGGCGGCAGAACTCCGGGAGGCCAGCCTCGACGATCAGCCCCCGCAGCCAAACCCGGGCTGGGCACCCCAACCGACTACGGCACCAGGGCGCGTCTTGTGGATCTTGAAACCGTCCGCTTGCCGTTGGCTTGACCCTCACGCAGGGTGAGGCCGCATAGTTGCGGCATGGACGCGAAGGATTTCACGGTGGGCGCAGTCGCCGAGCTTACGGGTGTGTCGGTGCGGACGCTGCACCACTATGACGAGCTCGGGTTGCTAGAGCCGAGCGGGCGTAATGCCGCGGGCTACCGTCTGTACTCGCCGGAGGATCTGCGGCGGCTGCAGCGAGTCCTGTTTTACCGGGAGATCGGCTTCGGCCTTGACGTGATCGCTGTCATCGTGGCCGACCCCGGGTCGACCGGCGGTGACCACTTGCGGCGGCAGCGTCAGCTGCTGGCCGCCCGGATCGCGCGCTGCCAGGCGATGGTGGCGGCTATCGACAAGGAGCTGTCGGTGCGCAAGGTGGGCGTCTGCCTTACTCCTCAAGAGCGGCTGGAGGTTTTCGGCAGCCTCCACCTTCGCCTGGAAGATCTCGCAGACGAGGTTGGCGCTGATGTGGATTGGGCGCAGCGGCAGCGCATGCTCGGCTATACCGTGCAGGACTGGCAAAAGCTAGCTGACGAGTCGGCACGCATCCACGGGCGCATGCTGGATGCCATGAACGCCGGTGTGCCCGCGGGCGATCCCGCCGTGATGGCTCTGGCTGAAGAGCAGCGTCAGCACTTCGACCGCTGGTTCCACGACTGCGACCATGAGATCCACCGGCGATGCGCCGAGGGCTGGCTGGAAGCGGACGACGACAGGGACCGCGCCCTATGGCAGTACATCCGCGATGCCGTCATCGCCAACTGCCAGCGCGCCGCCGACGGCCAGGACTATCCATGACATGCAGATCCGTCGGTTGGATCGCTGGCTGGGATACACGGTTACGAGCTGCCGTGGTGTCGCCCGGTGCGCGAACCGGTACCACTCGAGTTCGTGCCTGCCGTGGGCCCAGGGCATCCGCCAGGTTTTGCTATCCCGCTCGGGCGGTGGGAGGTGAGTGGCTGTGCAGCACCTGCCCGTCCGGGCCGAACGCCGAGGTGGTGCCGTCGGGGTGCAGAACGATCTGCCAGCCCCACCGGTGGATGCAAACATCGTGATGAAACTGGCACAGTAGAATACACGAGCTAATGCTGGTCTTGCCGCCGTCTTCTTTGTGCACGATGTGGTGGACGTCGCAGTAGCAGGCGGCGCGGCCGCAGTGCGGCCAGGCGCAGTGCTTGTCGCGCAGGGTGACGGCGCGGCGGATGTGCGCCGGGACGGTTTCTGAGTACCCGATGTCCAGTGGCAGGCTGGGGGTGTTGAACGGGGCCTGCAGCAGGCCGGTGCGCAACGCGGCGGCCAGCCCGTTGGGGCCGGACAGGAAGTCGATGGCGAGCCGGGCGATGGCGTACCGCAGCAGCGCGGCCCAGGCTTGCGGGGACAGCGGCTTGGGTTTGGTGCGCTGGGTGCCGTGGTCGGCGGCGGACCAGGCCAGTTCGATGATCTGGTCGATCACCTGCATGTCGGCGTGCCCGGTGACCAC
>Ga0210390_10000152_pt1 | contig 73420 bp, 72 predicted proteins | sample IncBWH11OmetaG_FD_161050 | JGI IMG/M metagenome (GOLD analysis project Ga0210390, IMG submission 161050) | Forest soil microbial communities from Barre Woods Harvard Forest LTER site, Petersham, Massachusetts, United States - Inc-BW-H-11-O ...
ATGCCCCCGCCTGGGGAGCGGACCCGGGCCACGAAGAGCCTGGTCCCCTCGTCGCTGCGATTTTGACTTTCCCGTTGGATGCAAGTCCCCTGATGAGTGGATCGTGCATCAGGCGGGATCACCGCCGCGTCTTCCCAGATCACAGGGCTGGAATCAGGGCGATCGGAACACCGTTCCTGCGATCCTGTGAGCTGCTGACCTGCGGCTTCTCGCCCGTCTGATGCAATTCCCGAGAGTTGGTATACACAGCTGTCGTCGATGCCCACGAGTGCCCGGCCTGCTGCTGCACGAACAGCGGGTCCGCGCCGTCCTCGATCAGGTGCGAGATATACGAATGCCGCAGGCAGTGGACCGATAGCTCAGCCGGGAGCCCGGCCGCGGCCCGCCATTGCGCGAACCGGTCGTCGATCTGGCGGGGCGAGATCCGCCCGCCCCGCTCGGTCAGCCACAGCGCCGGGTGGCGGGCCGCCTCATGGCACGGCCGGACCTCGCTGATGTACTGGGCTAACGCTCCGGCCGTCCACGGCAGCACGGTGGCGACCGCCCGCCTGCGCGGCGGGCTGCCCCGCATCGCCTTGCCGTACCGGACATGGCAGATGCCCAGCCCGCCAAGCTCAGGGGCCGCCGGGTTCACGGCGAAATCAGCCACGTCGAGCATCGCCGTTTCCCGGCGGCGGAGCCCCCACCCGTAGACCACCTTGAACAGCGTCGGGTCGCGGAACGCCGCCAGCCGGCCCTTGCGCCGCGAGCCCGCCGCCCGCTCCACGTGATCATCGGCGGTGTCCAGGAACGCCTGCAGCTCAGCCCGGGTCAGCGGGCGCCGCTCCGGCCGGCCCTCGTACTCCGCCGCGTGCACCGCCGTGTTGCCCTCATGGCACACCTGAACCGGCCGGACGCCGACCTGCTGCTCACACTCCGCGATCCAGCCGTACCGCGGATCGCAGACATAATCCAGGAAGACTGCCAGCGCGCCTTCATAAGAGCGGATCGTCGAATGCGCCCACCCGCCCGACGCGACCCACTGCTCCACCTGCTCCGGGATCCACTGCCACGGCCACGCCCCGGTGAACCCGGCGAACCGGCGCACCAGCCGGACCCGGCCCTCGACCAGCGGCCCGCTCAGCCGCCGCGCGGCCTGCTGGCGGCGCCAGCCCTCGAGCATCGCGTCGAACAGCGCGGGCTCAGGCCGCAGCGGCACCGCGCCATCCACCAGCACTAAAGCAGCCGACCCCGCGGCCTTCCGCATCCCGGACACCAGCACCCCCCACAGATCATGCACCAAGCGCAGTCAGGCAGCTACCAGATGCAATCGGATCGGATGCCACATCCTGGCACCCGCCGCAACCGCAACGATCGACCCGCAGGTCAGCAGCGTGTCGCGATCACCCCGTCCAGGCCACGCCCGCCAGGACACCAGCAGGCGCCGCGACCACGCAGCAGCCCCCACGCCCCGCAGGATGCACCCGATGCAACCCCGCCGCTCCCGCCGCCCGATCCTTACCCCGGATGCATCATCGCGGCGCCCGACGCAACGACACCAACTGCATCATCGTTGCATCTCACGCGGCCAGCCGATGACATCGCAGGTCACGCAAGCCAGACCGCCCGTCACCGCCTCGGGCCCGCCGCAGGGCCGCACGCTGCGCCGCAGGCAGCGCGTGTCCACGCGACCTGCCGAATGATGCACCAGACGCAATTCTGCTCACTTGCCAGTTGTGGCTGAACGTGTGCCGGAACTTGTGTGGATTAACCTCAACGCCGACCTCCCGACCGCGCCGCTCGATCATCTGGTAGACGCCGCTGGCCGTCATCGGCCCGCCGCGCACGCCGAGCCACAGCGCCGAGACTCGCGCCATGGGGTGCTTTGCTCGCTCGCGCGAGTAGCGGTCAAGCGCGCGGGCGGTGTCGTAGGTGAACCGCACAGTTCGCTGCTTGTTGCCTTTGCCCGTAACGGTCGCTTCGCGGCTCGCCGGGCTCACGTCGTCCAGGCTCAGGCCGGCCAGCTCGGACAGCCGGATGCCGGCGTCTTTGAACATCGAGATGATCGCGTAGTCGCGGCGGTTCGGGAATCCTCCTCCCTTGCACGTGGCAAGCATGGCGGTCAGCTCGTCCCCTGTGAAGACCGGAACGAGCTTGTCGCCGACCTTCGGCGGCTTGAGGTTAGCCATCGGGTTGGGGCGCGGTTCGTCGGGGTCTTCGGTGGCGTGCCACCTGAAGAACTGCTGGAGCGCGCGGAACTGGTTGTTGGCGTAGGAGTCGGAGTAGCGGTCCAGCAGGATGACGGTCCATTCCTGGACGTGCCGCGCCGTCACGTCGACCCAGAACTTGATGCCGTTGGGAATCAGGTACTCGGCGGCGAGCCACTGGGCGGCCTCGATGTAGGTGCGGATCGTCTTCGGTGACTTTTTCTCGGCGCGCAGGTGCAGCTCGAAACTGCGTACCATCGGCTGCAACGGGCCGGCGTCTAGGTTGCGCTCGAAGCCGCGGCCGACGACGCGGCTAGACATGGCTAGCCTTCCGGCTACACCGGGCAGGGCCGACGGGTTGTCTCGGCGCTTGTCTCTCCGGCTGTCTCGGCGCGTTTACGTGCAGACACGCGCGAGGGAGAAACAGAGACAATCGCGGGAGACAATTACTCATCGTGAACCTGCCCGGGGGTGATCGCGCGCCAGCGACCCCATCCGACCTGGATGGCGCGGCCGGCTTGGGCAAGCTGGGCGAGGTAGCGGTACAGCGTGGAACGTCCCATGCCGCTGGCCCGCATCAGGTCGCCGATGTCGGCTCCCTCCTCGGGTGCCGCGCACAGAGCGGCCCAGAGCGCGCCTTCGGGCGAGGTGACGCCGGAATCGGCCGGGGTGTCGCCGGGCTCGCCCACATCGCGGTGGGAGTTTCGGAGATACCACGGTGCCGGTTCGGCTGGCGCGTCGTAGTCGAGCGCGACGCGCGACACGTCGTCCAGTGCGGGCCGTGTGTAGGTGAAGTGGTCGACGGTGCGGGCCACATCGTCATCGGTGACGAGGTACGCGCGGGCGCGCCGGGGCGTGGTGTGCTCGGGTGCCGACACCAGGAACTTGCCGGGTGCGTTGAGCGTATGCGCGTTCCATCCCGCTGCGAGCATGCCCTGCCCGAGGACCAGGTCCACGTCTCGCCGCTCGCGGACACGGAAGCAGATCCGGGTGTCCATCTGCGAGCGCACCGCACCTTGCCCCATCGCCTTCTGCGTCGGCCGCTGGGTCGCGGCGACGAGGGTCACCGCGACCGCGCGGCCCAGGCGCGCGATGGAGTCGGTGTCGCTCATCGCCTCGGGTGCCTCGTCGGTGAGTTCGGCGTACTCATCGATGATGATGACCAGCGCGGGCATGGCGGGTGAGGGTTCCCAGACGCGGCGCCCGGTTGCCGCGAGGTGCGCGGCGCGGGCCTGGAGGATCGCCACGGCGTCGGCGAGCAGCGCGGCGGCTTCTTCGGGCGTGGTGGCCAGGCGGTCGATGCACGGTGCCCAGGGGCCGAGTTCCATGCCTTTCTTCAGGTCGATGGCCCAGATGACTACGTCGCCGCAGGCGGCCAGGGTGCCCATGAGCGCGTTGAGTCCGCCGCTCTTGCCGGCCCCGGTCGTGCCGGCGAACAGCGCGTGCCGGCGCAGGAACAGCAGGCGGCACGGTTCGGCGTCCTCGAACGGCCCGAGGTCGATGGGTTCGGTGATGGACCGGGCGGACGGCCCGGGCCAGGGGATCGCCTCGGCGTGCGGGTCCGTGCCGAGCACACGCAATTCGCACCGGTTGGCCTTGTCGTCGCGGGTCGGGTAGACGCGCACCGCGCCGCGGAACGTGCCGAGCGCCGATTCGATCGCCGGTATTCGCGCGGTCACATCCGCGATGGTCTGCCCGCGAGCCAGGCGGAGCCGCGTCCGCCATCCCCACAGGTCCACGTCCGCCGACATGACCTGCGACCCCGGCAGGCCGATAGCGCGTGAGATGTCCGGCCACGCCGCGAGCGTTCGTTGCACGCGCACCTTCGCGCGGCGGCGCCGGTGCGCCCACCACGGAACCGCGAGCGCCAACGCGCCAACGCTCAGAACCTGAGGAAGCGGCGGCGTGAGCGGGCCGAACATGTCGGCAGCCGCCAGCCAGCCGGCCACCGCGGACACCACCACGCCCGCATAGACCCGTTCGGCGAGCCGGGGCAAGCCGAACCGCGCACCGAACGGCACGAGCACCCCCGCAGATGCAACGGCGACGCCGAGCAGGTACGGCCACCAGGTCGGGTGCGCGAGGTGTGCCCACCAGGCCGCCCCGAACTCGCGCCCGCCGTGAAGACGGGCGCGAGTTCGGAACGGTAACGCCACGCGACGTGGGCGAGGACCACGGCCATCGGGGTGGGGAACTGGCCGTCGGTGTTGATGACCATGATCGGCTGAAGCCCGACCCGGCGGGCGCGGCGTCCGTTCCGGCGCAGCTGGCGATAGCTGGTCATGGGCGCCGCCTGGTGTCCGCCGCCGGGGTTCCGGCCGTGCCGAGTTCGGCGCGCAGGTAGCCGAGCGGGTCGTCCTCGGCGTCGGCGTCCGCCGCGAGGCAGGCCCGGATCGCGGCGAGCAGGTTCGCCCGGTCCAGCCGCACCGCCTCAAGTTCCGCCCGTACCCGGCCGAGGTCGGCGAGCACGGCGGGCACGTCGGCGAGCGCAGCATCCACGAGCCGGAAGACGCCCGTCAGTGTCGGCGTCACGGACGCGAACCCGGCGATGATGTCTCGCGCGATGTCGTTGCGGGTCGTGATCCGCTTGAAGGTATCGGCGTTCACCGGGCCCCCGCCTCCTTGTCGGCCACGGCCCGGGCGATGCGCTCGGCGGCCAGCCGCGCGAACTCCGCTGACAGGTCGATTCCGGTGAACCGCCGGCCCAGCTGGATCGCGGCCAGCCCGGTCGTGCCGCTCCCGGTGAACGGGTCCAGGACCACACCGTCCGGTTTGCAGCCCGCCGCGATGCAGCGCAGCGGCAGGTCGATCGGGTAAGCGGCGAAGTGCGGCCCGCGGTAGGGGCGGGTGGGGATCGACCACACGTCGCCGGGGTTGCGCCCGTTGGGGTGCCCGCGGCTGTGCCGCCGGCTGCCGTAGCGGCGGGCCGTGGTGACCTCGGGCGTGTCCGGTCCGTACTTCGGCCGACGGGTACGGCCTGAGGGGTGGCCGGGCGGGCGGGTGTGCTGGCCGCGTGTCGTCAGCGGTTCGTGCCGCCTGACTGTCTTGTGCGGTTCGCGGATCGGGTCGAGGTCGAACCACTAGCTGGGCGACTTGGCGAGCAGGAAGACCAGCTCGTGCCGACAGGACAGTCGGTCACGTACCGATTCGGGTATGGCGTTCGGCTTGTGCCATACGATCGCGTTCCGCACGATCCAGCCGTCGTCTGCAGCGCGAACGCTACCCGCCACGGTGGGCCGAGCAGGTTTTTCGTGTGCAGTCCGGCCGCGCGGTGGGTGATGAGGTGCTCGCCGAGGTAGGCATGCATCCCGGTGGCCCCGCCTCCGCTGGCCGAGTAGGAGTCGCCCAGGTTGAGCCAGCACGTCCCGTCGTCGGCCAGCACCCGGCGCGCCTCGCGGAACACCTCGCGCATCGTGGCCACGTAGGCGGCTGGGCTGTCCTCGTGCCCGTACTGGCCGGCCACGCCGTAGTCCCGCTTGCCCCAATAGGGCGGGCTGGTCACGATGCAGTTCGCCGACCCCTCGGGCATCCCGGCCAGCACGGCGCGAGCGTCGCCGACGTGCAGCGTGAACGGTGCGGCGTTCATCGGCCACCGCCCAGCCACCGCACGATTGCGGTGAGGAGGTTGTTGATCTGCGGCGCGGCCCCGGTCGCCGCGAGCAGGAAACCGAGGATCATGCAGGCGACCGCGTGCCAGGCACGCAATCCCATGTTCCGGTACGCGACGTAGACGACGATGGCGATGAGTACGATTAGCGGAATTGATATGGTCATCTGGCATCACCTCTTCCGGCCGTGGTTACGGCGGTTCGGGTTTTTGCGGGTTCGCCATGCCTTGCGCCTCATCCAGCGGGACCGGGCGCGGCATTTCCGGCAGTTGATGTCGTGGCAGTGACAGCCGGAATACACGGCAGAGGAAAGGTCGGTAATCCTGCTCACTGGCCCTCCTCCGTGTGATCGCGGGAGTCGCAGCCGCGCGAACCGGTCAGCACTCGCTGGGAGAGCATTTCGGAACGGCCGCGCGGTTGGCCGGTCAGGCGCTTTCCCCGGTCGCCCCGGCGGACGCCGAGGTTGAGCAGGGCCAAGACGGTGGCGGACGCACCGGTCAGCAAGGCGACCGCACCGAGGATGACGTGCAGGAACATGGCCGTCACCCCTCGCTGCTCTCGTCGTCGCGGTTTGGGATGGCAACGGCGCGGTAGCGCACCGGCCCGAAATCGCGTGCGGCGCTGTAGTGGCCGGCCGGGCTGTCGGCACTGCTGGCCGTCGCGCCGAGCTGCTGGGCGACCACGTCGACTTCCGCGAACATCTCCGCGTTGCTCCTGCGAGCCGGGAACACAATCACCTCGGCATAGCGCGGTGCGGGCACGTTCGGGTTCTGGCCGAGGAAATCGGCGAGCTGGCGCAATCCGGCGATAAGCCGTTCGCGTTCTTCTGAATTAGCGTGGTAGATCATCGGGCATCACTCCCTCGGAGCTGCGGTTGCTTTCCGTGCCTCGATTCCACCGGTAATCAGTCCGGTTTCCCATGCATTGGTAATGCAGTCGCAACGCAACTCAGGAATAGGTGATGCACTCTTGACGCAAGTCAAATTTCGTCAGTGCAAGCTCAATGCAAGTCGACGCAACAACAGTGCAAAACGCGGATAAGGGCATGCAGGAGCGCTGGAGGTCGGCTTTTATCCGGGGTTTTAGCTCACTGGGTCGATGCAGGTCCGGGCGTCTGCGAGGGGCGCGCCGAGCGCTCCCCCGGCCCGTGGATCAGTCGCCCGGTCGTGGCGCGGGAATCTCGGGCGCGGCTGCCGACTGATAGGCGTCGAAGAAGTCGGCGACGCTAGCTGTCCCCCGGTACGGGGCAAGCTGGCGGCGAGGTAGCGCAGGCGGGCGTCTGTCCGAGCGGATTTGGTATGCGCGGCCAGGGCTGCCATCTGGGTGGCGATACCTGCCGCGTGCTCAATCTCGCCGAGCCGGACATAGTCTTCCGCGAGCCAGCTCAGATACAGCGAGTTCTCCCGGACAGATTCCTGGCCGTATCGCGCCATGGCACTTGTCAGCAGCGCTTCAGCGCGGGCCGGCTGCCTTAGCTCGGTATAGCAGCGGCCGGCCATGATGTCGACTTCTTCCCGGTTAAGCCAGTAAAGCCAGTCCGGGTCCTGATCGCTCGGCCCGGCGGAAAAACTCTCCTCGACCATTCCGAGCGTCCGCTCGCAGTCGCGCAGGTCACCAGCTCGCGCGGCCGCCCAGGCGACCCGCTCTAGCAGCAGCGCCCGTGTCACGGGCGTAGCGTCATGCCGAGCACCCTGATACGCCGTGTGGGCAACGACCAGGGCCTCGTTCGGATTCCCGGTATTGGCGAGCTGATAGCTGAACGTGGAGATGATGTTGGCAGCAAGGGGCGCATTACCCGCAGCGCGCGCGGCTAGGACTCCGCCCCTGACATACCGCGCGGCCTCATCAAGCAAGCCGCCGTCACCGGCTACCCATGCGCCGAGCTGGGCCAGTTCACCGATGGCCGTGAGAACGCGGCGGGCCTGGTCCTCGGTGAGCGTGCCCTCGGACAGCAGACGGACCGTTGCGGACAGTTCGGTCTGCATGAGGTCCCGGCTGGCGGTACCCGTGATGAAATCGTCGGCCCGCCGCAACTGGATAACCCGGTGCTCCACCGCGCTCACCAGAGCCTCGCCGATCCGCCGCCCGGCATTCAGCTCGATGACCTGCGGAGGGTCGCAGATGAGCCACAGGTGCGCGAGCCGCTCGATGTCCTCGACCGCCGACCGCTCAAGTGCGGAGTCGAAGCTCAGCGACAACCGGCGCGCGTCGTCGCCGGACCACTCCGGGCTCGTCATGTCTTCCAGTGAAACCGAAAACGGGCCTCCGGTATACGGCTGATCGCCGGGACCATCGATTGTTTCGCTTACCAGCAGGGAAAACTGTGCTTTAGCGCGGTCAGGGGCCTGGTCCAACGCAGCGTCAAGCACCTCTTGCAATTTCTGCTGCGGAATCATGCCGGGCCGGTTCCGCCAGTACGCGACCGTCCTGACCGCGACACCCAGATGATCGGCGAACGATTCGTTGGTCATGCGCAGCGCCTGCCGAAGGGCGTCCGCCTCGCCGCCCGTCCACGATGCGATCACCTGCATGAGCAGGTGCCCTTCGAGCAGCCCGCGACCATCATCAGAGCAGCGCGGGAACCCGGCTCAGCCCTGATGGACCCAGGGCGGAAGCCATCGCGCTCGGGGTGCGCCTGGAGCAGACGCCCGGGTCCGTCCGGGCGCGCGTGTACGCGGTCGCCGGTCGCCCGCATGCCTGCGGTGGTTAATGTCATCGGCGTGCTGCCCGTTTCCCTTTGGTCGCTCGCCTGGCCCGTCACAGTGTGCCCTTTCATCACACTACGAAGTGGAACATGCCGAAAACGTCATAGTTTCGTCAGGAAACGGGGAAGTCTGGCCGGGCCACGGAGCGCCCACGGCTGGCCTACCTCAGGGTTGCGCACTTCCTGGTTCGCGCGGTGTCACGAAGGTTCCCCGGCCGTGGACCGTAACGATGATTCCGCGCTCGCGCAGCAGCGCCATCGCGTGCCGCACGGTGGTGTAGGCGACTCCGTATTCTTCGGCGAAGCTCCGCTCGCTGGGGAGTTTCCGCGTGATCTCGCCCTCGGTGATCCGCCGCTCGACGTCCGCCGCTACCTGGACATAGGAATATTCAGCCCCAAAGGGATCAATAGGACGCGCAGCCACAAGATCAACATAGGGTGCTCGCTGAGCTGCAAGAACACTGACTAGCTCTGTGAGCTATAAGAGCTATCAGTGCTCTGCTATTGTGAAAACGGTCCGGCAGGGTCGTTCGGTCGCCAAGACGCCCGTTTCCCGCGGCCCTGCCGGGCCACCCTGGCCCAGGAGTCCGCCGATGAGCGAATGCACAAGCAACCCCATCCGGTACTTCGGGCAGCACGTCCGCAGGGCACGGCTCGCGGCTGGGTGGACGCTCGCGGAGTTCGGGCAGCGGATCGGTTACGACCCCGGGCAGATATCCCGTATCGAGAACGGCAAGCGTCCGCCCACGGAACTGTTCGCCCAGATGTGCGACCGGGCGTTCCCCGATCGCGGCGGGTGGTTCAGCGAGTTCTACGCCGAGTCCCGTACCTGGATCGCCACCCCGCCATGGTTCCGCAGCTGGGTCGAGCACGAGCAGCACGCCGCAACCCTGCGCCTCTGGCAGCCATGCGTCCTATCGGGACTGCTCCAAACCGAGGAGTACGCCCGCGCCATCCTGGCCGTCAACCCGGGCGTGACCGATGACCAGGTGAGCGAGCGTCTCGCCGCGCGGCTGGCACGTCAGGCACTCCTGACCCGGGATGACCCCCCCTCCGCATGGTTCCTGGTGGACGAAACCGCGCTACGCCGCCGCGTCGGCTCACCAGACATCATGGCCGCCCAGCTAGCCCACCTCGCGGGCGCAGCGCGCCTGCCGAATGTCACCATCCAGGTAGTACCGAACATCGAGCACGCCGGCCTGCTCGGCGGTTTCGCGATCGCCGACCGCGCCGCGTACGTCGAAACCGCGGTAGCCGGTCAGGTGTTCGAGGACTCCGATATTATTGCTGGGCTGCTCACTCGTTTCGATACGCTCAGGAGCGAAGCGTTCCGGGGGTCAGAGTCCCTGACCTTGATAGAGCGGATGTGCGAGGAATGGAAAGCAGCTGGCGAAAGAGCAGCTACTCAGGTGACAACGGCGGGGAATGTGTAGAAGTCGCTTCGGCCGCCGGGTTGGTCCTGGTCCGCGACACCACCGCCCGGAGCGGCCCCGCGCTCGTGTTCACCGCTGACGCCTGGCGCGCGTTCATCTCGACGGTGGAGTGAGCCGCAGCCTCTAACCTTGCCGCACGGCGGAGCACCCTTTCGCTGACCTGCCTGGGCGCGGTATCCGCACGTCAGCCGGGATATGGGCTTGCCAAACGTGTTTGCGATTTGCCATCTGCCACCGCTTGCCTACCGATCATCTCTCCGACCGTGCAGGCTCCGACCACGGAGGTACGGAAGGAACGAAACCCATGGCAAGGACAGCGGTAGAAGTCGATCCGCAGCTGATCGCGTTCATGCTGCCGAGCATCCCGGAATCAGTGTCGATAGCGCGCTTCCATATCCGCGCCGCGCTCGGCTTTCACCAGCTAGACGAGTACGCGGACGATGCGGCAATTATCACGTCCGAGCTAGTGACCAACGCGATACAGCACGCCTGCGGAGACGGCACGGGAACCGTCAAGGTCACGCTCCTGCGGGTCTGGAACCCGAAAGGCGTGACCGTCGTCGTAGCGGACTGCTCGCGGGAAGGCCCGGTGACTCGCATGGCGCCGGACGGCAGCGAACGGGGCCGAGGGCTGCGGATTGTCGATGAGCTGTCCGACTGCTGGGGGTGGAACCCGGAAGACGGCGGGAAAGCGGTCTACGCGGTGCTCGCTAAGCAGGCGAGCGCGTGATGGGGAAACGGCGCGGCGCGGCAGGCAAGATCCCAGAGGAGCTGAGCGCCATCGTCGGCGTGAACATCCGTACCCTCCGCCAGCGCAGGGGATGGACCCAAGCGAAGCTCGGCGAGCTGATGGGCTGGCCAAACGCCTCCACCGTATGCGCTGCAGAAGGTCACCGCGACGGCCGGCAACGAGGATTCACCACCGAGGAGATCGGGCAGCTGGCCGCTTTGTTCGGCGTCTGCCCTTCGCAGCTCACGATGCGGTGCGCGGACTGCGGCGGCCATCCGCCAACCGGGTTCGCCTGCATGGCCTGCGGAGCCACGCCCGGCAGGGACCGGCCGACTGCGTCCGCTCTCGCTTACCCAGGGCGGCAGGGTCAGGCGGCGCGCGGATGAGTACGCGGGTCAAAGGTGCGATGGTACTGGTCACGGTGACCACTCATGCCACGCTGAGCGCTGGGCCTGTGCACTTCTCGCTGTCCGCGCGCGAGGGACCGGCGCCGGGAACCTGGCAATACAACCTCAACGACGGCAAGGACGCCCGCGCGGCTACCGGGCGCGTCGCCGGGATGACGGACCACATGGACGTGCTCAGGTACGCAGCTGGCATCAGCGCAGCCGGATACGAACCAGGGACGGTCGAGAAGGGCTTGCTCGAGCAATTCGCCGCTGGCGAAGTGGGGTGCAGTTCGCCGAGGACCAGGTGACGTAGTTCACGCATGAGCGCGTGCAGCCCCTGCGGCCCAGCACGGACTTGGATCTCTCGTCGCAGTCGCCGAATAATTGGCTAACTAAGCCGAACTAGAAGGTGGGTCAGGATGTCCCGGCACAGAGGCCACTTCCCAGATACGCTGAAATTGAGAAGTCCAATAGTCATACCACTTTTGAGAGTCCCGGCGCGCGAACTCGATGTGCATCCGCGCCGAAGTCGCCGTATTATGGAATCCGTGAAATTCAACTATAACACGGCCACCACGAGAAGCGGGATCAATCACAACCAAGCTAAATCCTGGGTTATAGTCAAGAAATCTGAAATCAAAACTTCCAGCCAAGCTCCACGTAGACATCACCTGGAGTTGCCGCTCAGTGGAAACTAGAGACTCTCTGAAATCTTGCAACGGATAATCCAGAGAATTGTCCAGCTGTCGAATCGCCAGATCAACCGCTTGCTGATTGGAGGGATTCAAGATGACGACTCGCAAGGAACCGCCAGATTTGCTGAGCACATTAGTCCGGATCAACTCACAATTATGCGCGGACAGGACGTTCACTCCTGTTGGAGCAAACACCCAGATCTCGGAGGCAGCCGAGATTCTTTCCGACAAAGCAAGCTTATCAAAATCGAATCGGTCCTGTAGAAGTTGATCTATGTCTCCAGCGCCCATTTCTGGTACAGTGATACGCAAGACAAGGAGCCCCACTCCTCCTAGGATGGCTGCCCACTTCAGCGTATCCGGCACCAGATCTGGGACTAGCGAAAAGACGGCCAGCCCGAAAGCGACACATGCTATGCTGTAAGCATCTATGTATTGCCGCTTCTTGATATGATCAAGAAATCTTCGCCAAGCCGATCGAGTCAATTTCTGTCTCACCGCCCTCGCTTAGGATCCAAATAGAAGAACTCATCCCAGTAACAACTGGCGGCTTCCGCCTAATGACTAGCGTCAGCCGGACTGTGGACGTCCGATCGTCCGTCACCACCTTCAGGTCAAAGCTACTCGGTTGGACAGTGCAGCAAGAAACCCATCAGCGCTATCTACGATCAACCGGTCGCTTAGCGTTATCCCTCTGGGGGTCCAGCGAGGCTCACGCTGTGCCGTAAAGAAGTCATCCAATGCCTTGCCCGGCATTGGATCGACCCACCACTCGTCTAGCGCGTTCGCGCCTATACCGCCAAGCCACAGATTCATGTCGCGATCTCGCATGCTGCATCCAATCCAAATCCAGGTCAGCGGTCTTCCCGCATTTTCGAGCATCCCGTTAAGAGCCTCCAGAACGTACTCGTTCAGACCAGCAGATGTAGAATCGATGGTGGCGATAAGCGAGTCAGGCTCTACGATTGAGCCGTGAAGTTTAAGAATCGGAATAGGTTTGCTTGCGTTTCCCATAACATAAGCAATGAGATCGTCGCGACGATCCCGGTAGTGTTCTGGCCGATAGTAGACCGCACAATCAACACCCAGACCTTCTTCAATTAGCTGATCAAAGTTGACCGTCATTATGATGAGTCGACCAGACAGTTTCGCTGCTAGCTCACGAATTGATCTTCGCCCAGGTCGAATGTAGCCTAGAGCCGCCTCACAATCCTTGACAAGCTCTTGAATGACCGGAGCCTCTGTACGAGGCCTAAATCCGAGACTGCTAAAGGTCTCGAGCAGCACCCGCTCGAGTGTCAACTCCGCGGCAAAAATGCTCCTAGAATCATTATCGCTGGGCAAAGAATGCCGACGGTCGTGCAAGAGATCAAAGAATACCTCTCCAGCGGCCTGTCCACTCCGATGTGGGCCCACTAGACCCTCGAGAGCTAGGTCCCGATATGCATTCCCAAGTCGAATACCCGCTGACGCAGACGCGCCTGCGCCGAGAAACAAGACCAGCGGCCGGTCGCCGAGATTAGCGATACGCTGGACAGCGAGTGCCTGATTCACGCTAGAGCGTCTGATTACCCGGTCCCAGCGAACCAAATAACGGATCGCGGGGGTGCGCATGTAATCAGTTTGGGGATCAAGATTAACGCCGAGAATTGGCACCAAGGTTGTCGACTGACCTTTAAGGGAAAGATCGACCGGATCGATAGTTAGCAGTTTCCACATTAGCTCCCGCCGCTTCGGGTCGGCTGGTGCCAACATGGTGGCTAGCAGGACCAAGTTGAACTCGTCGTAGGTGCTGCTCGCAATAACAGAAGCTGCATGGAGGATCGGCGACAGCGATGGCTCTACAGGGAGCTTGCGACCATCAATACGTGCCCGGATTTCGTCGCCGACCTGCTCCAAGATAACCTTGCCAGGCAGTGCATCGCCTGCTGAAGCTAGCAACCCCTCCACCAACGCTTTCCGATGGTGTGAGATCGGGCCCCTTGGCGGCTCCCACTCGTCTTCGGGACTACCCAAGAAAAGGAGGGTTCCGCCGAAGCGCTGTGCACCTGCTCGAAGAAGATCAACGTCCTTATCCAACTCCTCATGGAGGCAAGGCACAAGGAGTGGCACACCCCCTCTATCGACGAAGTGATCATCGATCAGATCGACCAACAATCGGAGCCCGGGTGGACAGTTCATGACCTGTCCTCCGGCGCGAGAAGGTATTGTGTGATCCTGCGAGTCGTGGTAGGGTCTTCGTGCATTTGTCCCCTGGCCGCTAGTGATCCGCGGATGCGACGATACCCCTCAGTAAAATCTGTGATTGCAATATAGCGGCTATTAGGTCCTGCTGCTCGTTCAAGGCGAAGCGCCAGCTCTTCGAGCAAGTTGCTCTCCCTGCCAATTCGCACATAGATCGCGGTCCCTTCTTCCACCCGATCCCTGGCGATGTCCCGTCCTAGGAGGCGGGAGAGCTGGGTGAAGGCCCAGTGCTGCCTAATGCCTGTATCCGTCTCAGGCGCGTTTCCCCCAAGCTGTCGACTAAACCGCGCTATCAATGGCAACACAATCGCTCCAAGATCGCGATCACGCTTAGAGTCACTGGGCGCTAGGAGAGCATACGGCTTCCCGACCGATCCGTTGATGAGCAAAAAGAGCGCAGCTCCAAGTACTGGTGGACTCATGGAAGACTCGAACTGCTTGCGCAGCCATCGCGCATACCATTCGCTGCGCAAGGCCGTCGCGGTCGACAGCGCTGAGAGCTGTCGTTCGACACCAATCTCTTCCTGTCCGGTCCGTTGCATGTCTAGAAGGACCTCCAGCAGGATTCGCCCTTCAGGGGTAATAACCGCACAGCCATCAATGATTAGTACGACCTCCTGTGCCAACTGGCGAGTCTCCGAGTCGGCTTCAGGAAGCGAGTAGATTCGAGCTTTAATCGCCCCAACCCTCGCACCGTTTCCGAAGAGTGGCGCCAAATCACTCAGGTCTTCTTGCAACAAATACGGCGGTCGACCCATCAGGGCCTGCCAGTTCTTGGTGAGAAGGCGGATCCACCACTGCAACGCGGATGAATCGAGACGAGTCGGAGCACCAAACAACGTAGACTGGCTCATCCGGTGAACGCTTCGGTGAAGTACCCGTGATCTGCTACTTCGTCCGCGCGTCGCGCGTACTCCTCGTGCAGGCGCCCAGTTGTCTGGTCGAGCTCGTCGGCGTAATCGGTTTGCAACGGTAGCACCACAACAACCTGCTCACCGAGTGATCGCAGCTCCTGGCTGGTGAGGAGCTCCGCGAGAGGTCGCCGACTATCGGCGGAGATAAAGGCGCCGAACTCGTCCAGGAAGACCAATCGGTTGGCCGCCGGTTGAACCGCGATCTGTTCTAGACGAGCACGCATGAAGCCGAGCGCTTGTTGGCCCGAGGAAAAGGCTGCAAGAGGCCTTGTTCGTATCTCTCCAGAAGGCGTGGTCCATGTGATGGACTCGTCATCAAAGCTGATTCGCCGCACGCGGCCACCGTCGAAGAGCGCCTCTCGAATGGGTTCGGACGACAACTCCGCAAGAGCGTCGGCCTCGACCACGTTTTTAATCGCTGTTGCCATCGCGTTAGTTTGCGAAGGAAACTCACTTGCTAGGTTCTGCATGCCCTCAACGTCGCCAGTTAGCTTATTCAGAGCATTTCTGGACGCCGCGACATGGTCGGCCAAGCGCTGCCAAGTTGCATCCGGCCAATCAATAATGTTAGTCTCAATGCTCTTGTCTGGCGTGAGGATCTCGGCGAGCTGGCTAAGCCACCTTAGATTGTCATCGCTTTCGCTGCGGCGTCGAAGGGATTCGCGTAGGACTCTTCTACGCGCCTCGCTTGCTGCCAGGCGCTCATCCTCGCTCTGAAGCTTCTCGGCTTGTGTCTGTAGATCCAGGAGCTGCGCCTGAGCGTCCGGGAGTGCCGCCGAAAGTGCATCTGGCCCGACATTATGCTTTGTCAAGAGGTCCCTTATTATGGCTTCAACGTCAGCAACATCAGCTCCGCCGAGAACCGACCTGCTCATCGCCCCAATTTGGGCTGTGAGCGAGCGCACTTCAGCACTGGCTGCGTCTAGGACGGCGCGCGTCTCAGCCGCCTTGTTACGGAGCTCATCATGCCCAGCGGCCTCAGGTTCCAGACGCTCTAGTTCGAGACGCAGGTCCGCATCAGACCTCTGCAGAGATGCCCTGCGCTCAAAGATGTCCTTGAGTTCCGACATTTCTGCGAGATCCCTTGTGGTGGCAGCGAGCTCCTCCAGGTCATTGTCCGCCGGCCCGTCCAGCAGGCCCAGTCCATCACGGAGGTCAGTGACAGTTATGTCCAGGTCGTTGATCCGGGCTACGACAGTTGCTCCCAAATCTTTCCCCACGGCGTCGTCTAGCACGACACGCATGTCGTCGAGCAGTCGATTCTCAGAGTCTGTACGGCGGTTGCGGGCAGCGAGCAACTGCAGGCGTCGCTGTCGCTCAAGACCTAGCTTGAACGCATCACCAAGCACGGATCTTTGCTCGGCGGTTAGCTGGTCGACAGCAGTAGGGATGCCCAAGGATTCCAGGCGGCCGCCCAGCTCCTCTTGACGGACCAAGAGATTCTCCGCCGTTTTCGCGATACTGCTAAGCTGGCCCTCAACCTTCGCCACACGTCGCTGCGCAGTCGTTCCCCTGCCCAAAGCGGCAACGGCCTTGCTGTGGTTGGTTTCTGCGGCATTTAGGCGACGTTTGGCGCTATCGAGCTCTTGCCGCAACTCGCGCAAACGGTGCTGATGCTCGGCGGCATCGCCAGTTTGAACCATAGCTGTCAGCGCATTCGCTCGATTCAGATCTTCGAACAGCGGCCGCGCTGTCCGAAGCTCTGATTCGGCTTGGCGCCGTTCCGCGGCAACTTCCTCTCTAAGCGCTCCCTCAGAGGCTGCTTGTCCGGGAGAGGCAAATTGGAGCTGTTCGGCCAGTTCGCCAAGTTCTGCGCGTTGGCTTTCCAGACCGTTGAGCTGCTCTTTCACTTCGGTGAGGTCACTAGCAAGACGCCCCGTCTGCTGCTTTAGGGTGTCAATCAATCGTTCCGTGCCTGAGAGATGGATGACATCTAGCAGATGAAAGAGCCTCTCGATGGGGGCTTCCTGACCGTCCAAGGTTAGTTCGCCGAGCCATTCGCCGATCTGCGCTGGCGGCTGTGCGGGCCAATGATCTGGCGTTAGTCGTACAATCGCTGAAGAGACGTCGCCGGACAGACCGTCGACAGTGATCATCGTCCGCCCGACCAAGCTACGCAACGACTGCCAAAGAGCTGCTTGACCCAGGTAAGGCTGAACACCACTAATCAGAACAAGTAGACGAATCAGTACAGATTTCCCAATACCGTTCCGTCCCTCAAGGCGACATGGTCGTATAGAAGGGATATATTTGATAATCTTCAACCCGCCAGACGCTGCACTCACGACCCGTACCTCAAGCGTCATTAGCCGCACCTAGGATCGCTGCGGTCAGATCGAATCCGTTCTCGACTAGAGCCTCAAGTAGGGCGACCTCGGTGACCCCCGCGCTGGACGAGGTTTCACCCGTCTCAGGGTCCTGCTCCAGCCGCTCAAGTTCCCTGAGGAGCCGAAGGGTCTGCTCCGCGTTACTCATGCTGTCAACCTACCGCCCGGGGCTGGATCGGGTTACCACAACGTGTAGACAAAGGCACCGCACTTAGGCATCGTCTTCGCAGCGCTTGTTCAGGACGATGAGCCGCTCTGTCAGCGGTACGTTGTGCCGATCGGAGTTTTGTCCCCACCGGTTGCCGCGGAGGCGGAGCCTTACGTCCTCGACGAAGTCAAGTCCAACTTCTGAGGCAAGATCACCAATTAGGCGCGGCGTGTCGATGTAGACACCGTACGGCGCACTGTCACCTACGAGCCACAATGCGGTAGCGCCAGGCCTAAGGTGGTCGCTGAGGTTCCGAAGAATCTTGCACATTGCCAAGAAATAGGCCGGGACTACTTGGTCGTACTCCTTTGATCGGCGCCCGCGTCTGCGTTTCTCTTCGTTAATCGATTCGACGAGTTTAAGGATCTCTTCGACTGGGCCGCCAAGTCCAGACGCCCGACCTCTGAGCTCAGCGATTGCGGACGTTTTCTCCATCACTGAAGACTGCTGCGTAGTGGCGGTGAGCATGTCGCCACGAACCTCCCGGCACATATCTCCCCACGTCGATATATCCCCCCAAAAATAGAGCTCAAGACGAGTCGCGTCCGCATAGTCAAAATTATTGAGGTACGGCGGGGACGATATGCATGCAGCACCTTCGGCGGTCACTTGCTCCCAGACGCCCCTGTCGCGCGAGTCACCAACAATGACCTGTTGAGTGGCTTGCATCGCGGCCGTAGGGGTGCGGTACGTGAATAGATCCGTTTCGCTCACAGATTCGATGTCATCAGCCATGGCTTGAATTCTTATACCAAATCGCGCGATCGGATCATTGTGCGGAGGCTTTCTGGCGACGCCCGGGCGCTGGTAAGGCCAGCCGACCTTCACGTCTGCTACATCGCGGAGCGTGGCGAGGAGAGCCCACTTCAGATACAGACTCGCAGGCTCTGATTTGCGCTCCTTAATCAGTTCCCTGAGATGGAGAAGCGTTTGCAAGGTGTCATTGGCAAAGCTGCGCCGAATTAGATCCGGCTCCAAGTCGACAAAGGCTGGAGGTGACGACCGAGACATACGTGCGACTTCGGAAACTTGGCGTCCCATCGTGCGTATCTCGGCCGCATTCGCCCTTGGGTTCAGCTTAAGGCGAGCCAGTTCTGCAACGAACGGATGCGCTTCGATGCCGACGAAGCTAAGACCGCGCGCGCGCGCAGCGGTTCCAGTAACCCCTGAGCCCGCGAAGCAATCAATGACCATACCCTCAGTGAGTCCCAGGCGGTCAAGCAAGAGCTCTACGTAGTCACTCGCAAAGCCTGCAGGGTACCTGAACCAACGGTCGAAGGGCTCTCGGCTACTCGTGCCGTGACTCCGACCACGCCCCGACCCGGGCTCGCTGGGCCACGCGGGACCCATCTGAAGGGTTGACATCGACATGAGACCATTCCACCACGGCGGACCATCTGCCCGCCACGGTGAGGCGAAGGTTCGTACAGATTATTATCTTTTCTACCCTGGACAGTGATCCTCATCCAGTCATAGGTCGCCTGCCGTCTAGCCCGTCTATGTGCCCGCGGGAGACCTTCGCTCAGAGGAGATGACCGGCATGCGCTCGACACGCATCCGTGCACCGCTGAGGCTAGAAGCCAGCTCCCGGAAAATGCGGATGGTCCGCGTGACCGCATCGGTGAACTAGGGAGCGGCCTCGAAGGTCCAGGCGACGAACGAGAACGCGGCAGCGGCGGTTGACCACCTGGCCGCCTTGTCGGTGCCGATCATCGCGTCAGGCACCCATGACGTCGTCGTAATGACGGCGTGCTCGCGCGCTGCGGGCGCTGCGACCATACCGGGCGAGCATTTGCGGGCTGGACCACCCGTTCAGCTCCATGAGGTCACCTTCGGCGCCGCCCCGGTCGAGGAAGACATGGCTGAAGGTGTGCCGGAACTTGTGCGGGTTGACCTCGACGCCCGCGTCCCGACCGCGCCGCTCGATCACCTGGTAGACGCCGCTGGCCGTCATCGGGCCGCCGCGCACTCCCAGCCATAGCGCGCTCACCCGGGCCATCTTGTGCTTGGCGCGCTCGCGCTGGTAGCGGTCGAGCGCGCGGGCCGTGTCGTAGGTGAACCTGATCGTGCGCTGCTTGTCGCCCTTGCCTGTGACGACGGCCTCACGGTCGCGCGGTGAGACGTCCTCCGTCGTGACCCCGGCCAGCTCGGACAGCCGGGCGCCGGTGTCCTTGAACACCGAGATGATGGCGTAGTCGCGGCGGTTCTGGAAGCCACCGCCCTTGCAGGTGCCCAGCAGCGCGGCCAGTTCGTCGTCAGTGAAGACGGGAACAAGCTTGTCGCCGATCTTCGGCGGCTTGAGGCCGGCCATCGGGTTCGGGCGCTGCTCGTCGGGATCCTCGGTGGCATGCCACTTGAAGAACTGCTGGAGGGCGCGGAACTGGTTGTTGGCGTAGGAGTCCGAATAGCGGCCCAGAAGGGTGACCGTCCACTCCTGGACCTGCTTCGCCCGGACCACGTCCCAGCCCGTGAACCCAGCCGGGATCAGGTACTCAGCAGCGAACCACTGCGCTGCCTCAAGGTAGGTGCGGATCGTCTTGGCCGATTTCTTCTCGGCCCGCAGGTGGAGATCCCAGCTGTCGATCATGGGCTGGAACTGGCCGGCATCGAGGTTACGCTCGTAGCCCCGGCCGATCTTCTTGGCAGATTCCCCGGACATGCAGCCTCCGTAAGCGGAAGCTCGATAAGCGCTGTGCGCATCGAGCGGACGGCGCACCCGGTTCCGTAAGGCGACGTTTCCGCAGGTCAGAGACACTGTGTGGTCAGGGACAGGATCGAACTGTCGACCTTCCGCTTTTCAGGCGGACGCTCATACCGACTGAGCTACCTGACCTTGACGAGCCCGTCAAGGGCCGACCTCAGCGGTCCTGACGGGATTTGAACCCGCGACCTCCACCTTGACAGGGTGGCGAGCACTCCACGCTGCTCTACAGGACCATCGCTACCGTCGACTCTAGCCGACGGCAGGCCCCTACGGGGCCCGGGCACATCGGCTATCGCCTTCGCCCGACTGAGAATACCACTGGCACGATCGTGGTTGAGTCGGCTTATGTCGCACCGCGGGCGAAGCGGCGGCAACCTAGGCTCGCTTCGGTCAGCCGACGTCGTCTTATCCTTCGTTACATGGCTGACAGGCCGTCTGACGAAGCGTGGCTGCGACTCGGCGTGGCGCCGGGCCTCTGCGAAGCGTGCGGCCACGCGAAGCTCAACCAGACACGGCGGGGAACCGCCTACCTTCGGTGCACACGCGCCGAATGGGACAAGGCACTTGTCCGCTACCCGCGTCTGCCCGTTACGGAGTGCGCGGGGTTCGAGCACCGTCCTGACAACCCCTAGCAACGCGGCGAAGGCGTAGACGCGCCCGGTTGTCGTCCACGATCGGGCGATGGAAAGATCAGATCCGGATCAGGAGGCGTGGCTGGGCATGACCGACGAGAATCCCCCGGAGGGGGGCATCGACGTGACCCGACCGAGCGTCGACCGGGACATAGGCTGGCGCATGGCCGAGGTGAATCCGGCGCTGCCTCAGTTGGTCCGGCAGAACCGCGAGTTCATCTGCGCCGCGGCGGCCCGTGCGGCTGCCGCGGGCATCAGCCAGTTCCTCGACCTCGGCTCGGGGCTGCCCTCGCACCCGGCGGTGGATGAAGCGGTGCGGGAGGTGATTCCGGACGCGCGAGTGTGCTACGTCGACACAGAGCCGAACGCCGTCCTGCACGGGGAGGCGCTCCTCGCCCGCGGCGAGGGGCTCGCCGCCGTCCAGGCCGACCTGGCGGACCCAGATGCCGTGCTGGCCAACCCGCACGTGCGCGCGGTCATCGACATAGCCCAGCCGAACGCCCTGATCCTGGCCGCCGTGCTGCACTTTATGTCAGCCAACGAAGCTGCCGCGTTGTGTGCCGACGACATGAGGCGGGCGGCTCCGGGCTCGTGGCTGATCGTGTCCTCCGGGCACTACCAGGACAAGGAACTGGGCAGCCGGCTTCAGGAGACCGCCACGCATACCCGGTTCCGGAACCATAGTGCGGCGGATCTCGCTTCGATGCTGGGCGTGCTGGAGCCCGGCGAGCCCGGCCCGTCCGGCCCGTGCGGCGAGCCGGGGTGATCGCGTGCGCGTCGTGTCCCTGTTGCCGTCAGCGACCGAGATCGTTTACGCACTCGGCCTGGGCGACCAACTGGTCGGGGTGACGTTCGAATGCGACGAGCCCCCGTCGGCCCGCACGGACAAGACGGTGGTCGTGGGCGGCCGGGACACCTCGGGGATGACACCGGCTGCCATAGACGCCTACGTTCACGCCCAGCTTGACGCGGGCGAAGATCTGTACACGCTGCACGCCGATGCGCTCGCCGCCTTGGCGCCCGATCTGATCCTCACTCAGGACCTGTGCCGGGTCTGCGCACTGCCCGCCGGCCATGTCGAGGAGGCGCTGGACTATCTCGGGTGTACTGCCGAGGTCATCGCCCTGGATCCGCATCGCCTCGACGACGTGCTCGCGACGATTCTGACCGTCGGCCAGCGCACGGGCGCCCAGCCGCAGGCCGAACATCTCGTGGCCGCCCTCCGGCGACGGCTCGCGGCGATCGCGGTGCGGGTGGCGGGCCGGCACCGACCTCGCACCGCGGTCGTCGAATGGGTCGACCCGCCCTTCACCGCCGGGCATTGGGTCCCGGATCTCGTCACGGCCGCCGGCGGCCAGCCGGTCGCCGCCCGCGCGGGCAGGCCTTCGGTGCAGACAAGCTGGGACCAGATCGCGGCGACACGCCCGGAAGTGGTCGTGGTCGCCCCATGCGGCTTCCACCTCGACGCCGCCGCCGCGCAGGCCGAGCTAGTCGCCCGACAACTGCCAGACATTCCGGTTTGGGCGATCGACGCCGACGGAATCATCGTGCGCCCCGGCCCCCGCCTGGTCGAAGGCGTGGAAGCACTCGCGGCCATCCTGCATCCGCAGGAGCTTGCCCAACCCGCACCCGCTGGCCGGACCCGCCGCATCGCCTGAAGGATCAGAAGTCGTCGTCGAAGGAGACCTCGCCGGTAACACCGACTTGGTAGGCGGAGACACGGCGCTCGAAGAAGTTGGACAGCTCCTGAACGTCCTGGAGGTCCATGAAGGCGAGCGGATTCCGCGCGCCGTACATCGGCCCGAGGCCGAGCTGGGCCAGCCTCCGGTCGGCGACGTGCTCGAGGTAGCCGCGCATGTCCGACAGTGACAGCCCGGCCACGCCCGGCCTGAGCAGGTCCTCGGCGAACCGCACCTCGCACTCCACCGCCTCGGCGAGCATGTCGCGGACCTGGCCCGCCATCCGCTCATCGAACAACTCCGGTTCCTCGCGCCGGACGGTCGCCACGACGTCGAAGGCGAACGCCATGTGCATGGACTCGTCACGGAATACCCAGTTGGTCCCGGACGCGAGCCCGTTGAGCAGGCCGCGGGACCGCAGGAAGTAAACGTAGGCGAACGCGCCGTAGAAAAACAGGCCCTCGATGCAGGCGGCGAAGCAAACCAAGTTGAGGAGGAACGCGCGCCGTTCGGAAGCCGTACGCAACTCCCGTAGCGAGAAGACCGAGTCGATCCACTTGAAGCAGAAGTCGGCCTTGCGCGCGATCGAGGGGATGTTCTCCACGGCCGCGAACGCCGCCGCGCGCTCCTTCTCATCCGGCACGTAGGTGTCCAGCAGGGTGAGGTAGAACTGCACGTGGACGGCTTCCTCGAACAACTGCCTGGACAGGTACAGCCGTCCCTCCGGGGAGTTGATGTGCTGGTACAGGTTCAGCACGAGGTTGTTCGCCACAATGGTGTCCCCGGTCGCGAAGAACGCTACCAGCCGGGACACCAGGTGCCGCTCGGCCGCCGAGAGTTTGGCGAGGTCGGGCAGGTCGGAGTGCAGATCGACTTCCTCGACCGTCCAGGTGTTCTTGATCGCGGAACGGAACCGGTCGTAGAACCCCGGATACCGCATCGGCCGCAGCGTCAGGTCCATGCCCGGGTCGAGCAACGAGTGCACTGGGCGCGCGTGGGTCTGAGTCACTGGCACGCCTCACAGGTCTCGGGGTTCTCCAGGGAGCAGGCCACGGCTGCTTCGGCCGCGGTTTCGGGAGAGGCGACGGTGACAGTGGCCTGCTGGATCCGGGTGGCCGGCCGGGAGCGCAGATAGTAAGTGGTCTTCAGGCCGGACTTCCAGGCGTGCATGTACATCGACGACAGCTTGCCGATCGTCGGCGCGGCCATGAACAGGTTGAGCGACTGCGACTGGTCGATGAACGGTGCGCGCGCCGCCGCCAGGTCGATCAGTGCTCGCTGCGGCAGCTCCCACGCGGTCCGGAACAGTTCCCTGACATCCTTCGGTAGCGCCGTGATCTCCTGCACCGATCCGTCAGCCCGCTTGATCGCCTCACGCGCCTGCGGCGTCCACTGCCCGTGCGCCTTGAGCTCGGCCACCAGCGCGGCGTTGACCTGGAGGAACTCCCCGGACATGGTCTCGCGCTTGAACAGGTTGGACACCTGCGGCTCGATGCACTCATAGCACCCGGCGATTGATGCGATCGTCGCGGTCGGCGCGATCGCGATCAGCAGCGAGTTGCGCAGCCCTGTCTCGGCGATCCGCGCGCGCAGCGCCGCCCAGCGATCGGCCTGGGTCACCTCGGCGCCCCACAGGTCGGGTTGCAGTCGGCCGGCGGCGGCCCGGGTCCGCGCGAACTCCGGGTGCGGCGCGTCCTCAGCGGCGAGGTCGGCCGACGCCTCGAGCGCGGTCAGATAGATCTCCTCGGCCAGGGGCGCGGACAGCTCACGTGCCTCAGCCGAATCGAACGGTAGCCGCAGGGCGAAGAAGACGTCCTGCAGTCCCATGACCCCCAGGCCGACCGGCCGCCAGCGCGGATTCGACGTAGCGGCCTGCTCGCTCGGGTAAAAGGTCAGGTCGATGACCCGGTCCAGGAACGGCACCGATGTGCGCACCGTGTCGCGAAGCTTGGCCCAGTCAACCTGCCAGCCGCCGTCGGCGCCCCTCGTGAGGTGCCGGGCGAGGTTGATCGAGCCGAGGTTGCACACAGCGGTCTCGGTGTCGCTCGTCACTTCTGTGATCTCGGTGCACAGGTTCGACAGGTGCACGACGTGCCCGGCCGCGGCGGTCTGGTTGCACTTCGTGTTGCAGGCGTCCTTGAAGGTCATCCAGCCGTTCCCGGTCTGCGCCAGCGTCCGCATCATCTTGGCGTACAGGTCTCTGGCCGGCAGCTGCCGTATGTACCTGCCCTCGGCCTCGGCCGCCCGGTACGCCGCGTCGAACCGCTCTCCCCACAGGTCGGCGAGCTCAGGCACCTGGTCGGGATCGAAGAGCGACCACGCTTGCCCGGCTTCGACCCGGCGCATGAACTCGTCGGGCACCCAGTTCGCCAGGTTCAGGTTGTGCGTCCGTCGGGCGTCCTCGCCGGTGTTGTCCCGCAGTTCGAGGAATTCCTCGATGTCCGGGTGCCAGGGCTCGAGGTACACGCAGGCGGCACCCTTGCGGCGTCCGCCCTGGTTCACCGCGGCGACCGACGCGTCCAGCGTCCGCAGGAACGGGACGATCCCGTTGGACGCGCCGTTGGTGCCGCCGGATCAGCGCACCGCGCGACCTCACCCGCGACCAGCCGATGCCGATCCCGCCTGAGAACTTGCTCAGCCGCGCGACCTGCGCGTACCTGTTATAGATCGAGTCAAGTTCATCACGCGGTGAGTCGACAAGGAAGCATGAGGACATCTGCGGATGGCTCGTCCCCGAGTTGAACAGCGTCGGCGAGCTCGGCAGGTACGCGAGCGAGGACATCAGCCGGTAGAACCCGATCGCTTCGGCCGGGGTCCGCGACAGGCCGCACGCGACCCGGAGGAGGAAGTACTGCGGGCACTCGATCACCAGCCGGGAAGCGGGGTGCCGCAGCAGGTACCTGTCATAGACGGTCTTGATGCCGAAGTATTCAAACTCCCGGTCCGCCTCATGGCATACCGCGTCATCGAGCTTGCGAGAATTATCCTTAACGAACCGTGCCGTCTGCTCCCCGATAAGTCCTTCCGCGTAGCCCAGGCTGACCGACTGGCTGAAGGACGCGATGCCCTGGCCGCGTACCTCCTTGCCGATGTAGGTAGCGAGCAGCCGGGCCGCCAGCCGCGAGTACTGCGGCTCTTCGCCGGTCATCTCCGCCGCGGTCTGGATCGAGAGCCGGTCGAGTTCGGCGGTGGTCGCCCCGTCGTACAGGCCGCTGATCGTCTTGGTCGCCACTCGTAGCGGGTCGACCTCTTCGAGCCCGTCCGCGCAGCGCTCTACGGCACGCACGATCTTGTTCACGTCCACCGGCTCGGTGTCTCCGCTCCGCTTGCGGACGTGCATGGACGTTCTACTGCGCAAGCCTGCGCTGGGATCGCCACTTGTCATGGACGACACCATATGTGGGGGGAACTTGAAGCCCAAGCACCATATGTCGTGCCGGCGTGTCGCGCGCTTTCGGCGCGCGGTGGCTAGCTACCGCACTCGCGTTCGGTGGCTGCCGCCTGGATCAGGACCGCCTGAGCAAGCTGCCGGGCCTCGTTAACCGTAAGACCGGCCCAGCCCGTCTCGTCGCCGCCAGGCAGGGCCCCCAAGTCCAGGAAGACCCGTCCGGCAGGGCGCAGGGCATCGCCGAGGGCGAGCCTGCCGACCGTGAGTTGTCGCCCGCAGCTTGTCCGCACGTGCTCATGCCGCCCCTGCGCGCCGGTCCCCGTGTCTGCATATGGCCTCATCAGAAACCTCCTGGCTACTGCGCGGGTCGGTCCGCGCCGGGCCTGTTACCCCTGCCCGTATAGGCACCAAACGGGCCGTCATTATTCCTGGTCTGGGCGACGCTCTGTGAACAGTGGGTAGCGACTTAAGAAAAAGTAAATTGTTACCTTGTGCGTTGTAGCCGACATATGTGGATGCATGGTAGGAACGTCAGGCGTGGTACACGGGGGCTTGCCACGAATTACCCGACGGGCCACCGCTGCTCCCGCTTGTCGGTGCGCCCAAGCGATGGAGCATGGCATGAGCCTGTTTTCCAGTCGGCCGCTGGCCTTGGGCGCGGTAAGCCTCCTCGCCGTGTTCGGCCTCAGCGCCGTGCCCGCGACGGCGGGAGCGGCCACGTCCCCGCCGCCCGCCCACGGCAGCGCCGCACCGTCGGCGGCCGCACCATCGGTAGCCGCACCATCGGTGGCCGCACCATCGGTGGCCGCGAAGTCGCTGGCAACAGCGTCCGTTACCCCGCCGACGTCGCCGCCGCTGCCTTCAGGTACCAAACAGGCCTGCGCGGCGCCCACCAGGATCGGCGAGGAAGCGTGCATGCTGTTCTTGCGCGGCGCGGCCGCCAAGTCCAGCATTACCCCGGACCTGGCGCCAGTTTCCGGCGCCTTCGCCCCCGCTGACCTGCAGAGCGCGTACAACCTGACATCGCTCTCCACCTCTCCCACGGTTGGCGCGGGTGAGACGGTGGCGATCGTGGACGCCTACGCCGACCCCGACCTTGCGGGCGACCTGGCGACCTACCGCGCGCAGTACGGCCTGTCGGCCTGCACGACCTCCAGTGGCTGCTTCACCATGCTGAACGAGCACGGCGGCAGCACCCTGCCGACCACCACGGACCCCACCGGCGGCTGGGAGGCGGAGCAGGCGGCCGACGTGGAGATGGTGTCGGCGATCTGCCCCAACTGCAATATCTTGATGATCGAGGCGAATTCCACCTCCATCACCGACTTGGGCGCGGCGGAGAACACCGCGGCCAGCCGCACCAGCTTCGTGTCCAACAGCTGGGGTGGTCTCGACTACCCGGGCGAGTCCTTTTACGACTCGCTGTACTTCAATCACCCAGGCGAAGCGGTCACTTTCGCGTCCGGCGACCTCGGCTACGGTCCCGCTTACCCGGCGGCGTCCCAGCTGGTCACTTCGGTCGGCGGCACGTACCTGACCAAGACGACATCGAACAGCCGTGGCTGGGCCGAGTCGGTCTGGAACGACCAGCCAGCCACCGTGGGCGGCGCCACCCAGTCGGGCTGCTCCGCCAGCGAGGGAAAGCCGAGCTGGCAGACCGATTCCGGCTGCGCGAACCGTACCCAGAACGACGTGTCCGCGGTCGCATCGGGCCCGGAGGGTGTCTCGATCTACGACAGCTTCGACAGCTGCGCCGGCGCCCCGACCGGTTCCTGGTGCTCCGGCTACGGGACGAGCCTAGCGACGCCGATCATCGCCGCGGTGTACGCCCTCGCCAACACGGCGCCGGCGATGCAAGGCACGTACCCGTCGTCCTACTTCTATGAGAGCGGGCAGGCCGCGCATCTGTACCCGGTCACGACCGGTTCTGACGGCAGCTGCGAGAGCAGCCGCCTGTACCTGTGCAACGCCACGGACTCGCTGTCGAATGGGTACAACGGGCCGGCCGGCTGGGGTACCCCGGACGGGGTCATCGCGTTCCAGTACCACCTCACGTCGAACTTCGTCTCGATCTACAACCCCGGGCCGATCGACATAGAGAGCGGCATCGGCTATTCCGACATAGTGTCAATCTCGGCCCTCGATTCCGCGCAGCTGGACCTGACGTACAGCGCGAGCGGCCTGCCATCTGGCTTGGTGATGGGGTCGACCGGCGCTATCGGCGGGAAGACGACGGCCGTGGGCACCCACAAGGTCACGGCGACGGTCTCGGATTCGAGCGGCGCTAGCTCCACCGTCTCCTTCAACATCTCCGTCGCGTCGTCGCTGGACTCCGCCACCTACCATCCGGGAACGGGGGCGGTGCACCTGGACTGGGCCGGCAAGTGCATGGACGACACCGGGAACAGCGGCAACAACGGAACCAAGATCCAGATCTGGGCCTGCAATGGCGGGACCGCGCAGAACTGGACCTACTACCCGGACACCGACCCTGGCGACGCGGGCGAGATGGTCATCCACGGCAAGTGCCTGGACATCGTGAACAGGGGCACGGCCAACGGGTCCAAGCTCCAGCTGTGGAGCTGCACCGGCGCGACCAACCAGCAGTGGTACATCGTCGGCGCGGCGGGCGAGCTGTACAACCCGGTCTCCGGCAAGTGCATCGACGACCCGTACAACAGCACGACCAACGGCAAGCAGCTGGACATCTGGTCCTGCAACGACGAGCCGTGGCAGGCCTGGACGCTGCCAGCCAGCCCCGTGGTGTCGGGCATCGCGGGCAAGTGCATCGACGACGCCGGAGGCAGCAGCAAGAACGGGAACAGGATCCAGATCTACAGCTGCAACGGCGAGGCCACCCAGCGCTTCACCATCGGACTGGACAGTTCGCTGCAGATCGACGGCAAGTGCCTGGACGCGACGGGCTACGGCACCCAGGACGGGACGAAGATCCAGCTGTTCACCTGCACCGGCAACGCGAACCAGGAGTGGGTGGTCGGCTCGTTTGGGATGCTGGAGAACCTCAACGCTGAGAAATGCCTGGCCGATCCGAACGACAGCACCGCCAACGGCACCCAGCTGGTCCTCGAGGACTGCTACGGCAACCACGGGGAGGTCTGGGCCGAGTCCTGACTCCGGCCGCGGCCCTGATGCGAGGACTCTGCCGGCGGTCGACCTCCGCCGGCAGAGTCGGGCCAGCCCGCCAGCTCCCCGGCGAGGCGTTTACCCTAGTGCGATTCCGCGGAACCGTCCGACGAGTCCCGGGCGCTTATTATGATGTCGATCTTTTTATCGATCCTGTAAACGACATCCTTCAGTACATCTACGTCTTCTCGCAGCGCGCCGATTTCGGCTAGTTCGCTGACCATCTGTGCTAGGCGCTGCTCCATCGGGGATTCGGCCAGGACGCTCACGTCCGCTTCGCCATCCAGAACTTTGAGAAAAGAATCTGGCATGAATTCCAGCGCCCCGCACAATGCCACCCACGAGGATTTGTTATGGGACTTCTTGCCATCGACCATATCGCGAACGATGTTCTCTGAGAGACCCGAGCGTTCCATGATCTCTGGTACGGAAAGCCTACGGTCTCTTATCCGGTTACGGATAGCCGAGCCCACCGCCTCTCGCCCATCGCCTCTCGGCGCATCCTTCGACAACGAACTCCTCCGGGCTCCGTCTCAGCGCACAGGCTAACGGATCGCAGGCCATTCACGGGGTAACGCGGTGGTTTGTTCGCGACGGTGAAGACGGCGGTCTCAAAAATGATGAGAAACACCTCATAAATGAGGATTATCGTCTATCGGAATAGATGATCGACGGTGGTCGACTAGCATCAACGGCTGTGTGAGTGATGAGCGAGAGATGGAGGCGACCTCATGTCGGCAGCACCACGAATGAAAGCTCCAGAAGGATGGGCGTTCACGACAGCCCTGACCATCCTTGGCGGTCCGGCTGACCTTCGGGTAACCGATGCTCCTTGGTGGGTCCTGTATTCGCTGTGTGTGCTGGGAATCCTTGTCATAAGCTTGCGCACCGTCTTTCCGCAGGACTCCCAGGACAAAGTGACCTGGTGGAGAGAGCACTGGCTAATGAGACGGCACTACCGGTGTCGGGACTTGCGTCGCATGCCCCGTCGCGACGCGGGCGGCATCGGGCCGATGGAAACGCGCCGCGCCGGACTTTGACTTAGCGCACTGTATGACCAGAACATATCGGATATATCAGTATATATGTACCCGGCAAAATGGTCGTAACGTACGCTAAGTCAAAACCAGAGGCTGATGTGACTGCCGGGATCACGCGGTAAGGAGCCCGCGCGGGGCCGGAGCCGAGGCCGGCGCATCGCCGCGCCGGATGATGGACTCGACGCCATCGACGAAGCAAGCCGCCCAGCTCGAGCGCCGCAGTTGCCATGACCGTTGTAATTTCAGTCGGGCGAGATTGCTGAGGTGTCCCGCCTTCTGCGTGCAGGCGCAGGTCACCGGGGCTGTCGGGCGTGGTCCCGCGAATTGAGCCGGTGCGTCGGCAGCCAGGGTGTAGCGGCAGGCCGGTGAAGGCACCATCCTTCTGTTCGTCGTAGCCGGTGCGGCCGAGCCCAGGCCGAAGTCGCGCGGTCAACGTCACGAAAGTGCCCGGTGAAATCCACGTCGGCACGGGAGGCCGCTACTTCTGTGGACAATGATCATGGGGGTAGCAGCCTGCGTCTGGCACGCATGAGTACTGCGGCCGTGTTTTTCTATCAGGGGCTTATCATCGCGAGCTGGGCGTCGCGTATCCCTGCGATCAAAGCGGCAGCGGGGCTGAGCGATGGCCTGTTCGGCCTGGCTCTGCTGGGGGCGCCACTGGCGTCAATCGCGGTAATGCGTCCGGCCGCCAAGATCCTCGCGAAGCACGGCAGCAGGGGGCTGATCCGCGCGTCCGTCATCGCGAACGTGGCCGCGATGATCTTGCTCGCGACCGCTCACAACGGGGCCAGCCTCGCCTTCGCCCTGGCCGTCCTTGGCACTGTCGGCGGGACGCTTGGTATCGGGATGAATGCCCAGGGAGTACAGATCGAGCGTCGCTACGGGCGACCGCTGATGATCGGCTTCCACGCCGGATACAGCTTCGGAGGCCTAGCCGGGGCTCTGCTCGGATCAGCGGCAGCTCGAAGCGACTATTCTCCGCTGCGCCACCTGGCATTGACCGCGATAATCTCGGCGGCACTCTGCCTGGCCGCCAGCCGCTGGCTGATAACGGGAGCGGACCAGCCGCCCAGCCCTGGCCACCGGTCCCGCGCGGCCCGCCTGCTGCGTGACACGCCGGTGCTGTGGGTGCTGGGCGCGATCGTCTTCTGCATGCTCCTGTCCGAAGGCGCCATGGCGGACTGGAGCGCGTTGTTCATGCGCGACACACTCGGGACGACCGCGGGAACGGCGGCGCTCGCGTATGCGGGGTTCTCGCTCATGGAGGCGGTCACCCGGCTCGGGGGAAACCGTGTCATCGCGAGGCTCGGGGCAGTAGCGACAGTGCGCGCCGGCGCTGCACTGGCCGCGGTCTCGCTGGCTATCGCCCTGCTCGTGCCGAGTCCCGCCGTCGCCATCGCGGGTTTCGGGCTCTTTGGGTTCGGCATGGCGGCTATCGCCCCTATCGCCTTCAGCGCCGCGGGGAACAAGCCCGGCATACCGAGCAGCAGTGCGCTCGCACGGGTGATGTCGGTCGGCTACACCGGGATTTTCGTGGGTCCGGCGCTGATCGGCGTTGTGGCGCAGGCTGCCGGGCTGACGGTAGCCCTCGGTATCCCTGCCGCGCTCGTCGCCGGCATCGTGGTGCTCGCCCCTGCTGTCCGCGACGCCAGTGACGGCAGCAAAAACGCCGCTGCCCCCGGCTATGCCGTGTCCGGTTCAGTGCACTCACAAGAAGGGAGCTGACGATTGCCAGAAGAAGGGCAACCGCTGACTGATCTGTCACTGACTGAACGGCACCTGAGCGTCGACGCGGCAACGGTGGCAGAGTACTGCCTGGATTTCGTCCCGGACATGCCGGCCGCCATCGCCGCGGCCGTGGTGCGAGCGTGCGGAGGCCCCACGGCGGTACTCCTGGTATCGAGCCCGCAGCCAGCGCCGGCCGAGCATGCGCTGTGGGAAGCACTTGACGCGAACCGGCCAGCCGACGGTCTCAGAGCCGTGACACGGATGCAGCTGCCATGCCGCGATCGCGGCTTCGACGCCGTGCAAGCCGTCGTGCGGGCGGCTATCAGTGCCCGCCTGGCCCGCCACGATGCCTTCGTCACATCCGGCGATCCACACACGGTGCAGATCACCACGCTAGCGGCAGCGATATTTCGCAGGCATACGACAGTGGTGCAGGTCATCACCAACCTGGCCGCACTGGCCGACGTTCTGCTCCGAGGATGGCACACCACTCTCGCCGGGGAGCCGGTGGCACTGCTTGTTCAGCGGGTCGTCGCGCTGGCAGACGCCGACTCACTGGCCCGCGCCGCGCCAGTCAGTCGCGCCGAGGCCGACGCCATCGGCGCGCTCGCTGCCCGTATGCCCGGCATCGGTGGCCTGGGACGAAAGCTGGCTGGCGTGGCGGACCCGGACGAAGCGCGCCGACTGCGCCTCGCGCTGCTTGCGGTCATCAGCAGGGACTGGCCGTCGGCCCTGCCGACTGGTCCAGACCGGTCCCCGGTGCGGAAGGCCCGGGCCACGACGCTGCCCCGGCGCCGGCCGGATTCACCGCAACGCATCGTCCACGGCGTTCGGCCGATGTCCTTCCCCGTGGTGATCAACGAAGGAATCCTCGATCCGATGCGATCATCACTTGCTGATCATCTCCCGGTCGGCGCACGGGTCCTCGCGGTGGTGGACGACTACAGCGCCGCCACGACCGCCGCGGTTGGCTTTCTGCTCGGCACGTATCAGCGAGAAGGGCATGTGCGCGGCTACGAGGTCGACACGCTGAACGCCTCGCCCGCCACGAAAGTACTGCCCACCGTCCGGACGCTGCTTACCCGCGCGGAGCGCCTCGGACTCGGGCCAGACGACCGGATCATCGCGGTAGGCGGCGGCACTGTCATGGATACGGTCGGCTTCGCCGCCGCCCTGTACCACGGCGCGACTTCGTTCATCCGCATCCCCTCGACCCTGGTCGGCCTAGTCGACGCCGGAGTGGGCTTCAAGGTAGGCGTGGACGCCGAGGGGCACAGGAACCTTCTCGGTGCGTATCGCCCTCCAGCCGCCTGCCTGTGCGACCCCGGATTCCTGCATACCTTGCCCAGCCCGGAACTGCGCTGCGGGCTCGCCGAGATGATAAAGATCGCCGCGGTTCGCGACGGCGAACTGTTCGGGCTCATCGAAGACGGCTATGACGAAGTGCTCGAGCGGCGGATCGGCCCGGCCGTGACCGACCTTATCTACCGGTCGATCGTGGCAATGGTGACCGATCTAGTCCGTAACCCGTGTGAGACCGAGTTGCGGCGGCTTCCCGATTTCGGGCACGAGTTCGGGCACATGCTGGAGACCGCGTCGGGCAGGCGGCTTCGCCACGGTGAAGCGGTAGCGATTGGCATGGCCCTGTCCTGCGAGCTCGCGACCTCAACGGGGTGGCTCGCCCGTGAGGACGCCGATCGGATCATCGGCCTCCTGCAGCGCGCCGGGCTTCCGGTGTACGACGCTTGCTGCGATCCGGTGGCGCTGTGGCACCGACTGCGAGACGACGTGCTGCCGCACAAGGGCGGTCACTTGCATCTCGCCGTGCCGACCGGGATCGGATCCGGTGGCTTCATCGAGCCGCTGTCCGCGATCGAGTTGCCGCTGCTCGAGCGCGCTTGCCAGCAGCTGCGGCTGCGCGCCGATGCCTGGGCGGCCCGGCGATGTGTGCGGCTGCCATGACCGGCGTCGGGATAGCCGTCGATGTTGGCGGTACGACGACCAGAGTCGCGCTCGAAGCGGCAGGCAGCCTGGTCGGCGACGTCCTGCGGTTCGGCACGCCAAGCCCGCGCAGCTGCGCCGGTATGACGCCTGGCCAAGCCGCGAGCACTTTTTGTGATCGACTTGCCGCGGAAATCGAGCGAATCAGGCTCGCCCGGCCGGACAGTCGCGGCGTGGCCCTCGCGATCGGCGCTGTCGTCGGTACCGACGGCGTGCTCAGGAACGCGAGCACTTTGTGGCTTGCTCCGCTGACCGGGCTCGATATCCGCGGTGAACTCCTCCGCCGCATGCCGTGGGCCGAGGTGCTCGTGCTCAACGATGTGTCCGCGGCGGCCTGGCATTACCGCGCACATGGGCGATTCGCGATTGTCACGGTGAGCACCGGCGTCGCGATCAAGGTCTTTGACGTCAGCGCATCAGGCGCCGGCGGGCTGGTCCTCGACCCGGATGGACTCGGCGGCGAGAGCGGGCACACACCCGCGGGCCCGCCGCGTCTCGACATCCTGTCTGACGGCGCGCCGGCCACACGCCGACTCGGGCGTGCGGCCGCCGCGGGGGATGCCGCGGCTCGGGCGGCGCTCGACGCGATGGATCTGCCGTGGTGCGAATGCGGTGCCGTCGCCGACCTGTGCTCGTACGCGTCCGGGCCGGCAGTCGCACGCGCCGCCATTCGGACCGCCAGGCTGGACCCGCGAGGCTTCGCGGCTTCCGCGCTCTGCCGTCTCGCCGATGGTGACCCGGAGCGCGTTAACACCAGGCTCATAGCGTCTGCGGCACGGGAAGATGACTTGTTCACCAACGGTGTGCTGGCCGCCGCCGTCCGCCCGCTCGCGGCGCGGATACTGGCCCTCGCTGCTGACCTCGGGCTGCGCAAGGTTGTCGTCGTGGGTGGATTCGCGCACGGCGTGGGCGGCCCGTGGCTGGCCGCCCTGCGCAGTGCCATCAGGGACGCCAGCGTGGATGCGGGCTGGTTCACCGGCTGGGGTGATGCCGATTTCGACGACCTGCTGGTCTTTCCTGACGATCAGGACATCTCCCCGCTCAGCGGCATTGCCGCTTATGCACACGCCAGGCGCGACGTGACCCGCGAGACGGTCAAGCCTGTGGGCAGCGGGACGCTCACCGTCCGCAGCTGCTCGCGCCCCCTATGCGGCCGCGAACAGTTTGCCGTCGAGGTGGCGTTCGCCGGGATCTGCAGCACGGACCTGCAGATCCTGAGAGGCGAGCGCGCCTGCGAGCCAGGCGTGCCGGGCCACGAGTGCGTCGGGCGTGTCACTGAGGTCGGCGCCGCGGTGGCCGGCTCTCTCGCGGTCGGGGACGTCGTGGGCCTGAACCCGAACGGCGCGGAGGACGGCTACGGCAAGCTCGGCCACGACGTGCCGGGGGTGTTCCGCGACGTCTTCATCGGCGATCTCGGGCTTATCGCCAGGGGACAGGTGATCAAGCTGCCCGAAGCGGGCCGCAGCGAATGGGTGCTGCTCGAACTGCTGGCCGGCGTGATCCGGGCTCAGGACGCGCTTGGCGATCTGACCGGCCGCTCCTTGGTGGTCCTGGGTGCGGGTGTGGCGGGGATGCTCCACGTGATGCTCGCACGCCTCAGGAACGCCTCCACTGTCCTGGTCGCGACCAGGTCCAGGCGGCGCATTGACGACGCCGTCAGGCGCGGAATCGTCGCCCCGGATGAGACGCTTCCCTGGGGAAGCGGCCTCGCCGCCGCCGTCCGCGCCCGCACCGATGACCGCGGCGCCGACGCCGCGGTCATCGCGCTGGCAGGGGCGGCGGGTCCGGACGCGGCGGCCTGGCTATGGCCCGCTCTCGCGCCCGATGCCGTCGTACACTTGTTCGGCGGTTTCCCCTCGGGGAGCGTGCTGCGACTTGGGAACGGCGGGACAGTGAATGCCACCGCCATCCGCTCGGCCGCCGCGCGGCAGGAGGCTGTCAGTCCGTCCGGCGTGCCTGTGGTGCTGTGCGGGACGCGCGGGGGCCGTCACAGCGACCTGGTCGCCGCCCGCGACCTGTGTACCGCTCCGGAACCTGCGCTGGACCTGGGACGCCTGGTTAGTCACGTGATAACGCTCGATGCGCTGCCCACGACGGCGACGGAGCTGGCCGCGAACGGGACCATCGGTGGTGCCCCGGCCTGGCGCGCCGTCATCGACATGAGGCGCCCGGGGCCGTACGCCGGGCCGGTGACCGGCCGGCCGCCCGCGCTCGCCGGAGAGTCACCGGCATGACGGCGCCAGCAACGAGGCCGGGCGCCGCACCCGGAATTGCGGCAAGACAGTCGGCAGGTGAGTGGCTGCCAGCATCACCGGCGGATCTGTTCGGCTTCGACCCGGCGGAGCCGCCGCGAGTGTCGATGCGTTCGCAAGCGCCGCTAGGCGTCACCCTGGTCGTGCCGACGTGCACGGACCCAACCGGGGCGCGGGCTGCCAGCATGCTCGCGGCCTTGCAAACCGTCACCGCCTCGGCGCGGCTATCCGGGCTGCCCGTTGCGGTGATCGTGGCAGCGGACGGCCTGCCCGCCGACGATGTGACGGCAATCCGGTCGGCTACGGCCCGTCTCGGATGTGCGTGCGAGGTGACGACGACCTCCCCGATGCCAGCCGGGGCCACGCGATCGCCAGCACGGACCCGCAACCACGCTCTTGCCCTGCTAGCGTCGCTGCCCGCGCGCTCTCCGCTGCGTCAGCGCTATCTGCTGCTCCTCGACGACGACAGTGCCCTGCCGGCCGGCGGCGCTGAGGCACTGGTGTCGGTGCTTGAAGCAGAGCCGACGGCGATCGCGGCCTGCCCGGATATCGTGCCAGTGGCTGACTTGGCTTCCTGGCGCTCGCCTCCGCTGCCACGGCGGCCGGCCGGCACCCGTCTGCCAGGTCCGTGGCGTGACGGGTATTACGATCTGCTCAGCGTCACCTCCCACGGCAGCTTGGTCACCGGACGCATCGTGGGCTTGCTCGTGCGGATGGAGCCGGTACTCAGCTGGGTCGCAGGCGGGGGTCGCATGTTCTGCGCCACAACACCCCGGGCCAGCACCGAAGACATGCTGGCACTGGCCGCGCTCGCCAAGCTGGGTCCGGTCCTGAGCGTGCGCCAGGTGCAGGCAGCCGACCAGGCCAGGCAAACGCCAGCCGCCACCCGGGGACAGCAGCTGCGGTGGGGATACGATCACGCCTGGCTGGTCCGGGCGCTGGCATCGGTCGGTTTGCTTCCGCCTGGCGTCCGTGGCCTGGTCTGGCAGCAATCGCACGGCTGGCACGAGGTCCATGTCGACGCCAGCGACCAAGACGGCCATGGCACGATGGGTGTGCTGGTCAACCCGTCGCAGCTGGGCGTGCTCGCCGGGGTCCTTTCCGCCGTCGCGGCCGAGCCCGAGACCGCTGCCGCCGTAGCCGGCCAGGACGCTGGTGAGCTTGCCGCCGCGGCGGGCGCCCTGACCCGGGTCCTGCGCTGGTGGTCGACAGCGGCCGCAGCTGGCGAATGGCGCCACCGGCCGGACCTGCCTGGGCGGGTGCCTGACGACTGGGCCAGCCTGCGCGACGGGCTGGACAGCCAGCTCGCCCATGTCGCGGGCAACGCTGTTGGCAGCCGGCGCTCGGGCCTGAGCAGTTCAGGAATCCCGCGGCATCTGCTTTTCGGTATCCGGCAGCGCGCCGCGGGTCCCGTCCGGACCAGGGACGCGACCTGATGGACACCCGGCGCGTAGTGCTTCTCGACGTGGACGGCGTGCTCCTCGATTCGACGGCCGCGCATCAGTCGGTGTGGCGCCAATGGGCGCGCTCCCACGGACTGCACGTCGCAACGGTGCTGGCGGCCTGCGCGGGACGGCGTCCGGAGGACACGGTCCGTGAGGTGGCTCCGCATCTAAACCCGGATACCGAACGGCAGGCGCTTGACACGCTGACCCGGAGCTGTCAGGTCGCCGTGCCCGCCGTCCCAGGTGCGGACCGCCTGCTCGGCTCGCTGCCCGCCGATCGGTGGGCGATCGTCAGCTCCGGCTCGGCCTGGTACGTGCGAGAAATGTTCGGCCGCGTGGGGCTTCCGCTGCCACCGGTCCAGGTTTACGGCGAGGATGTGGCGAGGTGCAAACCCGCCCCGGACGGTTACCTGCTCGCGTCCCGCGAGCTTGGCGTCGATCCCCGCCACTGCGTGGTCGTTGAGGACTCGCCCGCGGGCGTACTGGCTGGCAAGGCGGCCGGCTGCGCCGTCATCGCGGTCGGTACCGAGCATCCCGTCAGCGCACTGCGGGCGGCCGACGTTCACGTCGAGGCCCTGCCGGCTGCCGCGAGCCTGGTCCACGCGTGGCTCAGGGGTGAGTGGCACCCCCCTGCCCGCGAGCCAAGAAACTGCCACTAGCGGAGGTCCTTTCATGCCAACAGAATGCCGCGACCTGAACGGAACGGTCGTCGCCGTCACCGGAGCGAGTTCCGGCATCGGGGCCGCGACGGCTCGGTTGCTCATCGACGCCGGGGCCAAGGTATCGGTGCAAGGGCGGCGGGCCCGCCAACTGCAGGAGCTGGTCTGCGAATACGGCGACAAGGAGGTGCTCGCGGTCCCCGGCGACGTGCGGGAGGCGGAGAGCGCCACCCGTCTGGTCGGTGCGTCAGCCGGTCACTTTGGCCGCCTGGACAGCATCGTGATCAACGCCGGAATCGGCCGGTACGGCGGCATCCTGGACGGTACCGACGACGAGCTGCGAGCCATGCTCCGCACCAACGTCGAGGGCACGTTGTGGGCGGTACGGGCGGCAGTCCGGCAGTTTCGTGACCAGGCCGACGGTGGTGACATCGTGATCATCGCTTCGGTCGCGGGGTTGCGAGGCGGCGCGAAAGAAGCGGTCTACGCCGCGACCAAGTTCGCTCAGGTCGGGCTGGCGGGGTCACTCGACCGCGAAGTACGCCCCGACGGCATCCGGGTGACCGTGATCTGTCCCGCCGCGGTGCACACCGAGTTCGCCATCGGAAACGGCCGGACTGACGGGGACCCCGTCTTGGACACCTACTTGCGGCCATCAGATATCGGAGCAGCGGTCCTGACCGTGCTGCGGCAGCCTCGGCGCATGCGCACGACGCAATGGTCGATGTACAGCATGGTCCAGGGAAGCTAAGGAACTGGCGCGTTTCCGCCGCGCTATTCAGGCGCCTTGCTTAACCGTGTCCGCTTGCCTGATCGCGTCCCCGAGCGCGCCGTGCGGATGGCCGATCCGCAAGCATACACGGCGTTCCGCCGCGGTTGTCGCTCGCGCTATAAGCGAATAACCAACCCTGAGGGTCTCCATGACTGACTCCGCGGGAACACCGGTCAACAGCGTATCCGCGATGGGCTCACACTCAATGAGGTGATCAGGAAAGCAGGGCAACAGGCCAGACCTTGGCCCGGTTATCAGTACCGTGGCGGCATCCGTACGTGAGATGACCTCAACGACCGACTGCGAACGGCCGCTCCAGGAAACAGCGATAAGCGCATCCTCGGCGCGTAGCGAGCTCAGTTCGCCGTGCAGCAGATCTTCGGCGTGTACATACCTAGCTGACAGGCCACACGTAGCGGCAGTGGCCGCCAGGAGCCTGGCCGCATAACCCGATTTGCCAACGCCAGTCCACACGGAAATGCATTCGCGGACCACCAGTTCGGGCTTTTCTTTAATATGCGTCATGTCGTTATCATGCGTCATGGACCCGCCAGCTGAGATGTCCCCGGGGCGGGGCTCGCTGGAGCCTACGACGCACCACGGACAGTGTCAACACCCAGCCTTCCGCTGATAGCAGATGGCCACCCCCGAGACGGTGATCGGATGGAAATTTCAAGGCGCTTCGATCGGCGCGGTCGCGCGGACCGGCCACGCCGAAACAACGGTTGGGTCCAGGCCAGTCTTTACTTGACTGCGCGCGCCCCCGCTGCCCATCCTGAGCCCATGGCAGAAGAATCCGTGACCTGTATCCTGCAGACCGACGGCGACGAGATCACCGACGGCGGGTTGCCTGTGCGGCTGCGCGGGATCGGCATCGCCGGATGGCTCAATATGGAGAACTGGATAACCGGATATCCAGGCCACGAGCAGGGCCAGCGGGAGGCTGTGACCAGCGTGCTCGGCCGGGAGCGGGCCGATTTCTTCTTCGAGCGCTTCTGTACGCATTTCTTTGACGACCCCGATGCGGCGCTCATCGGGCAGCTGGGCTTCAACGTAGTGCGAATCCCTGTCCACTACCGGCTCTTCGAGGACGACGACCGCCCTTTCGAGATCAAGGAGTCGGGATTCCGGCACCTTGACCGGGCAATCGCTGCGTGCGGGAATCACGGCATCCGGACGATTATCGACTTGCACTCGGTGCCCGGCTGGCAGAACCAGGACTGGCATTGCGACAACCCGACGCCCACGACGACTTTCTGGCAGCACCGGAATTTCCAGGACCGCGTGGTCAATCTATGGCGCGAGATCGCCACCCGCTACCGCCACGATGCCAGGATAGCCGCCTACAACCCAATGAATGAGCCGGCCGATCCGACCGGGACCGTCGTCGGTCCGTTCTTCCGCCGTCTGGTGGAACAGATCAGAGACGTGGACCCGGAACACATTATTATCCTTGAAGGCAACCGGTATTCTCACGAATTCGAAATGCTCGGTGCGTCACTGCCGAATGTGATCTACTCTTTTCATGACTATCCGCCGCCCGCCTTCATGCAAGATAGCCGCTATCCCGGCTACACGCACCTGACACAGTTCTGGGAATCGACCGACGGCGAGACACGCGAATATGGTGCCATGCGACCCGGCGATTCCAGGGACCAGTACTTCGACAAGGCGGCGGTGGAGCGCGGGTTCTTCCAGCGCAGCGAGTACATGCGACGCACCAGGACACCTATCTTCGTCGGTGAATTCAACGTCGTTCTCACGGGCGATCCTGTGACCGAATCTGAGCGGCTCACCCTGCTCGGCGACCAGCTAGACATCTATTTCAAGAATTCGGCCAGCTGGGCCTACTGGCCATACAAGGACATCGGCATATGTGCGCCTGTCAATGTCGATCCGGACAGCTTGTGGATGCGGCGTATCCGGCCAGTGCTAGAGAAGAAGAAGCGTCTCGGGGTCGACGAGTGGGGCGGCAGGCGTGATCAGATCATGGCCGTAATGAGGCCTGTCGAGGAGCTGTTCGACCGCGAATTCCCTGACTTCCAGCCCTTCCCGTTCGGCCGCGACTTCCTCATCCGCCGGACGATACCCGAGATCCTCTTCGCCGGGGCGCTGCAGCCTGAGTTCGGCGAGCTCTTCAGGAACATGACGGACGACGAGATCGACGACATGATGCGCTCATTCCGGCTAGAGAACTGCACGCTGCGGCAGCCGCTCGTTGACTTGCTGCAAGGGGCATGTACCCGGGAGCGGTGATGGCCGGCGGCGCTGACGGGCTCTGGGAGGGGCTGGTTGCCGCGGCCCGGGGTGAGCCGTCATCGCCGATGGCCCGAGCCGCGCTGACACTGTCGGCCGACGACGGGCAGCCGTGCCTGGGCTGGGTCACACCCGTGCCCTGGAACGGAGTTGAGCAGCGACTCGCGCAGGCACAGTGGACGCCGCCAGGCCGCGACGGGCTGCTGATCGCCGCCACCGGCGGCTGGGCTTTCGCGGCGCGCGCAGTCGCCGAGAGTGCCGGTCCGCCGGGCCGGCTGACTGTGGCTGACACGCTCGACGCGCCCTCGCTGGCCCGTGTCTTCGCCGCTGCCGCCTGCCGTCACGAGGCTGCCGCGATCACCATCTCGGCATCCGGGCAGACGTACGAGACGCGCCTCCTCGCCCATGTGATCAGCCTGGCCTGGGGGTCCCGCGCGGGCATTCCGCACCCGATCTGTGCGGCCACGGTGCCAGGCGGGCTGTCACTCACACCCAAGACGAGGGTGAACGCGCTGTTCGGAGCGCCCCTTTCTGTTCCGTTCGCGCTGGCCGGCGCCGCCATCGGGACGCGCCGTTTCGGCGCCGCTTACGCCTCCTTCGCCGAGATGGCATACGAAGTGGGTCGTCGTGCTGCCGCCCTGGCCTGCGCAATCCCCCTCGCTCCCGAGCTCAGGCTCGACGTCGTGCTGCCCGCGTGGGCCGGGGAAGGCGTACGACTCTGGGCCTTGCAGGCACTGCGGCAGGGACTGGGGGGCAGGTCCCATCGTCCCATCTGGTCCGAAGTCAGGACGGATGGCGATCGTACCTGTCCCGCCGCCGACCCGGCGGCACGGCGGCTGGACCTTGCCGGGGTGCTGCCGGCCGGGATGGTGGCCCCGGCCTGCGGCGCCGCCGAGTCGCTGGCCGCCGCGATGACGGTCATGTACGCGACGGCCGTATTCACCGCCTGCCTGGGAATCCGTACGGGAATCGTGTTCACCAGCCACCCAGCGGTTCGCAAGTACAAGATGCTGCTGAACGCGCATCCGGAGTGCGCCGAGACGACGGTACACAGCGATGGCGTGACGCGCGCGGCGGCACAATGGCTGACCGCGCGGACCGGACTGGCCGGTGCCCACCTCGTCTGGTACATCAGCGGTCCGCCCGGCGTAGCCGCGACCCGGCTGACTGAACTAACCGGACTGCGGTGGGAGGTGCACGCCGGTAGCCGGTGGAACCACCATTCCTACCAAGCGGTCCAGGGCGAGAGCCGGCTCGGGGTCGTCGCGGTGGTGCACCAAGAGCCCCCGGTCGTGCGGACAGGCGATGAAGCGCTCGATGCCGCCCTGCGTGCCCTGAACCACCACCAGGCCAGCATTGCCCGTGCCACCTGCGCGTCGCTGGAAAACCGCGCGCTTCTCGTGCGGGTTGCGGGCGAAGGGATGCCAGCCGAAGGGATGGTTGCATGAGATACCGCATCGGCCTCATCGGAGCCGGCTTTCTCGCCCAGGCAGCACTGCTGCCGGCGCTGACCGCCGTAAGCGACGTGTTCACTGTCACGGCTGTGCTTGATCCGAGCGCCGAAGCGCTCGGATCAGTGCGCGCCGGGTTTCCCGACGCGCTAACCACGGGCGACGCGGACGACTTCTTCGCCTCCGGGCTCGATGCCGTGCACATCGCAACCCCGAACGCCAGCCACGCCCCGCTCGCATCGCGCGCGCTGGCCGCCGGCCTGGCCGTCCTGGTGGACAAGCCGCTTGCCGACACGGTCGAGGCAGGCGCCAGCATCGTCGCCGCCGCGCGCGCGAGCGGCGGGGTCGCCGTGGTCGGTTACATGTCCAAGTACAACGCGCACAACCGGGCGGCCGCGGCACTGATCAGTTCCGGCGCGATCGGTGAGCCGCGCAGCATGATCGGTGCTTTCCTCGGACATCACGAGGGCGACAACTGGCGGATGCGGCGGGCAGAGAGCGGCCTCGGCTGCCTCGGCGATCTCGCGATCTACCCGGTTGTCACCGCGATCGACCTCTTCGGCTGCTTCCCTGAGGAATGCGAGGCTACTTCATACCCGGCCGACGACCCGGTGTTGACCGAACTGCACGCGCAAGCCACTGTCCGTTTCCCCGGCCACCGCCACCTGCACCTGGAAGTCTCCTTCCTCACCGAACCGGTCAACATCGAGTCGCGGTATACCGTGATCGGCTCGGCCGGAACTCTGGTCGTCCGCAGCGCCTGGAACATGAACGGCGGCGGTCGCGTACTGCTATGCGACGACACCGGACGCCGCGTGGTCAGTGTCCGCGACGTCGACCCGTACGTCGAGCAGTACCGGCAGTTCGCGGCCTGCATGGACGGCGCACCGGTGCCCGAACAGGTCAGCGCCGAGCGCGGGCTGCGTGATCTCGCCATTCTGACCGCCCTGCAGCGTAGCGCCGCCGCCGGACGTCCGCTAACTCTCGCCTCCGCCACCACCCCGTCATGACCCGCACTCCCTGGAGGATCCATGGAGCTTTTCCTGCACAGTTATTCGTTCCGCTACTACCCGCTCGATCACGTCTTCGCGATCGCCCGAGAATCCGGCTGGGATGGCATCGAGCTTGTGACATGGCACTACGACCAAGAGCGAGTCGAGGAGGAGCTCGATGATGCCGTGGCCCTCGGCGCCCGGCACGGCGTCCAGGTGCGCTGCGTCGACTACATCGGGGCCTTCACTGACGACGACCCAGAGCTGCGAGCACATTCGCTGCAGGTAGTCGAGCGGGTTATCCGGGCCTGCGCGCGGCACGGGATATCGCTGGTGAATGGCTGGGCGGGTGCCCTGGTCCGCGACCCGGCCGACTGGCGGCTCAACGGCAGCGCTGCCGCCTCGAGCAGTCATTACGAGCTCGCCGCCGACGCCTACCGGCAGCTGGCCCGGGTCGCATCAGAACATGGCGTCCGGATCGCCGTGGAAACACACCCGGCCGCGGTCCATGACACGGTCGCGGCTACGGCGCGGATGCTCGCCATGGTCCCGGATCCCGCGGTGGTGGCGAACCCGGACCCGGGCAACACGTACATCCTCGGCGAGGCGGAACGGGATCCGGCCATTCTTGACACACTGGCGGGCCGGATCGGTTACTTCCATATGAAGAACTGCCTCCCGGGCGACGGCCAGCCAAACTTCACGATCGACACGGCGCACGGGTACATCGACAACGTGGCGTGGATGACCAAGCTGACCGAGCTCGGTGGAGTACCCGCGCTGTGCGTTGAGTACTGCGGCGAAGGCGACCCCCATCCGGTGATAGCCGCCGCACCGGCATACGTGCGACGGTGCCTGGACCTGGCCGCCGGGCTCGCCAAAGCGCACGCGTGACGGAGCAGCTGTGACCACCACCCGCCCCACCAGGTGGGGCATCCTGGCGACGGGCCGGATCGCCGGGATGTTCGCGGAAGACATCCGCACACTGGAGGGAGCGGAGCTCACCGCGGTGGCGTCCAGGAGCAAGGAACGGGCGTGCGCGTTTGCCGACCTGCACGGCATTCCCCGCCGCTACGGGAGCTGGGCCCAGCTCGCGGAGGACCCCGAGGTCGACGTGGTCTACGTCGCCACGCCGCATGTGGCCCATCATCCGGCGGCCAGCTTGATGCTGGAAGCCGGGAAGTCCGTACTGTGCGAGAAGCCCATGGCGCTGGACGCCGCGCAGGCCGCCGACCTGGCGGACCGGGCACAGCGCCACGGTGTGTTCCTGATGGAGGCGATGTGGACTTTGTGCCTGCCCGCCATCAGGAAGATGACCGAGATGATCGCGGCCGGGGCGATCGGCGAGCCCCGGCTCGTCGTGGCCGATTTCGGCTTCACGGGATCAGACGATCCGCGGCACCGACTGCGTGATCCCGCGTTGGGCGGCGGCGCGCTGCTCGACATTGGCGTCTACCTTGCCGCGCTGTCCCATCTCGTGCTCGGCACGCCGACGGCGGTGACCGCGGCGGCCACCCTCACGCCTCAGGGCGTCGACGCCGCGACGGCATTCACCCTCAGCCATGCCAGCGGCGCGCTCGCGATGCTTACCTGCTCAATTGTCTGCGAGACACCGCGAAGCGCGGTCATCTGCGGAACCAACGGGATGATCCAGCTCGGCCATTTCTACGCCGCGTCCGGCTTCGACCTTTGGCAGAGCCGACGCCTAGCCGAGCAGGTGTCCGCCCCGTATACCGGCCACGGGCTCGCGTCCCAGGCAGCCGAGGTGATGCGCTGCCGTCGTGACGGGCTCACGGAAAGCCCGCTGGTGCCGCTGAGCGCGACTGTTGCGGTGCTCAGGACACTCGACCAGGTGCGCAGCCAGGTAGGCGTGCGCTATCCGCAGCTGCTCGGACCCAGTGCGGTGCCGCGGTGAGCCCGCCCGCCGACAGCCGTGGGCCGCGTCTGAGCGTCGTGATCCCGGTTCGGGACGGGGCCAGAGCGCTCGACGAAGTCCTCTCCTCCCTGGAACGCCAGACTGCCGACCGCGGTGAGTTCGAGGTCATCGTGGTCGATGACGGCTCCGCGGAGCCTGTTGCCCTCGTCGTCGACAAGCATCAGCAAATCGACGCCTCCTGCGTGCGGCTGGAGATCGGCCGCGGGCGGGCGGCGGCCCGCAACGCCGGCGCCGAGCGCGCCACCGCGCCGAGAGTGCTGTTCCTTGACGGTGATTCCTGGGCGCTGCCGTCGCTGGTGCGGCGTCACCTCGACTTCGGCGCGTGCGATAAGGGGCGCACAACACTGCTCGGGCGGCGCCTGGAACTCGGCTGGGACCGGCTGCGCCGGGTCATGGATGACGGGCAGATCGGTGAAGGGCTGCCAGCCCACGAGGATGACCTGCGCTATGCGCACGCGCACGACGTCGATATCGTCGACCTCCGTATCCACCGCGCCCCGTGGATGTGCGCTTACACCCACAACATGTCGGTGGACCGCGAACTGTTCCGCTCGCTCGGCGGTTTCGACGAGTCCTTCGTCACGTGGGGCCACGAGGACATCGAGCTCGGCTACCGGCTCTTTCTCGCTCACGGCCGACGCGGCGGGTTCGCCTACGACCGCGACGCCGTCTGCGTGCACCTTCCGCATTTCCGCGACTTCGCGGGCAACTGGCGCATGGGCGAGCGCAACCTGGAACGGGTCAAGCGCAAGCATCCGTTCTTCGACGTCGAACTGCTTGGCAGCGAGGTAAACGGCGGCATCGAGCAGAAGATCGCGCACTACGAGTCGGCGCTCCAACTGGCGTGCCTGCACGGGCTCGGGGCCTCGGCCGCGGACGTCAGCGCACGCATACCCGCGCTGCGTGGCAACCGCCGCCTGCTGTGGATCGGCGCGGGGCTCGGATTGCCCGATAACCAGACCCGTTACGACCACGCGCTGCCGGCGTCTGCGACGAACCTGCACCTACTCGGCATCGATACCCCGCACGACGACGCGTCGTTCGAGGCCGTCGTCAATATCGACCTGTGGCGCCAGTACACCGTGCCCGACCTCTCACTGGCCATCATCGAGGGCCTGCGGATCGCACCGGAGTTGTTCCTCGTGCACACCGCGGTACCGAGCGGCACCGACAACACGCTGATGCGGCGCGGGGCCTGGGATCCCGCCTGGATCGCCGACTCCTTCGGCTCGTCATTCCCGGCGTCGGTCATCCACCATGACGAAACCGTCACGGTCATCCGCTTCCAATCCCGGCACTCGGCTTAGCATGTCGGGCGCTCGCAGGCGCTCACCGGCTTGGCCGATCCACTGCAGGCCGAAGTGCGGGCAAGCGGCTGGCTCGGTCAGGCATGGCTGAACAGTGCCATAGGGCCCGCGCAGAAATAACACGTCAGTTCCCGCCGCGGGACACCTGACGTTGCCGGCTACGTTGATGATCGTCCGCCGAGGAGGGATCTGGCGCACATTCAAAGGTGTCCAAGCGTAATTTCCGATTGTGCTGAAGGGTTTACCGGTCATGGCCGGTCAACCCTTCAGCACTACACTCTATCTTGCTCTCGGTGCAGGAAGAAGCAGGCAGTAGTGTAACCACCGGGATTGAGGTTGCCTGCGGGCTAGATGCGGCGCGGCACTGAGTCCAAGAAATCTGCGTGTTATTTCTGCGCGGACTCATAGGCGAACGTGCAGTCGAACACCAGCTATGCATGGAGGTGTGCGGCCGGGACAGCGAACGTGTGCTGCCCTAGACAGCGCCAGGCCCTCCCTGGCACCCTCCGGCAGTGGCTGACCTTCGCCCTCACGCAACGCGGTACCGACTCCGATGGATCGCACCCGTGGTCGAGGCGGTCGACCCCCGCCTCCTCGAATTCCAGGATGCCTTCGACGATCGCGCCGCCTGTGGCCCCGCCAGAGTAATCACGGCAGCCCTTGTCGAGCGAGGTACCGACCTCGCCGACCGGCAAGCAGTCGAAGAAGCCATCCATGCACTGAATGCAGAAAGACGTTAACCGATCAGCACGGCGAAGTCCGGATAGGTTGCCGCGAGTCCTTTGTCGAAGGTGGCGACGTGCCCATGGTGGTGCGCCGCCAATGATGCCAGGTAAGCGTCGGTGACCTGGCGGTGCCCGCGGACCGCCGCCAGGTCCGCACGGGAATAGCACAAATCGTCAGGCCAGAACCGCACCCTCGGATCACGGACGAGGCTGGTGAGGTCGACCTGCGCGGCAGTGGCCCCCAACCCTTCGCGTACATAGGCACGCACGAGGGCGCCCTGCGTGATCGGGCAGATTGCCATCGGCTGATCGTCGTCGCGCTTGGCGAACCACAGCTGGGCAGGCTCGTGATGCACGTGCTCAGCGATCATGAGCGCGATGAGCACATTCGCGTCTGCCAGGGTGGCACTCATTCGTCGTCCCACAGGCTGGCAACGTCCTCGCTGGTAAGAACGCGGCCGATGTGGCGGACGGGAAGGCCAGTGATCGGACTGGTCTCAGCCTCCGATTGGGGCTGCTGATCGCGGGGGGCAAAGTACTGAATGACGATCTCGCCCAGGGTCGCCGACAGACTGGCACCACGGTCATGGGCGAGGGCCTTGGCCCGAGCGTGAATCGCCTCGGGTATGTCGATCGTCGTCCGCATACTCACATCATAGCATCATTGATGCAGGGACACCCGCTCGCGGAGTTGAGCATTCCCGCGCCAGTAGACGGTCCACAACACCTTGCGGAGGCGCGCGTCGTCGTGCGGCGCCATCGCGGCGTAGAACTCGCCATGGTTATCCGGGTCGCTGGCACGACGCCCGATCGTAGGGCTAGACGCCAGGCTCCCGCAGGGCCAGGCAAGGTCACGCCATCCGCCGCCATGCTTCGGATACGGCGCGTGGCCACCCACACCCAAGCGATCCCTGGGTTCCCGAGGCCTCGCCGAGGGCAGCATTCTCCGCCCTCCGGTATGGCTTGGCGGCCCAGCGCCTGGCTGGTCATTCAGCTGCGGAATGCCGCTGCCGGATGAGTTCCGCCGTCTCGCGCGGCGTCACCTCGACGGACAGATCGGACTTCTCAATCGCGATGCCGCGAATACCGCCCATCACGTCACTGGCGTTAAGAAGGAACCTGAGCTGCCCGGCCGGGCCCTCGGCGATCTCGTCTAGGCCCTCCGACGCCACCGCGAGATAGGCGAACTCTCCGAAGTCGTCCGCGCCGAGGGCCTGGGCCATGGCCCGCTGCGCGTCGGCGGCGTATTTGCGAAGGATCTCCGGCCTGGTGATACGGACGACAAGCTCGGCGGTCACGGTCAGCCGAACGTCGTCCGGGTTGTCCTCGAAAGCGGCGATGTCTTCATCCGCTCCAGGCAGCCCATACGAGCTGGGCAGAGGACTCCGAGGCCGCTTGCTTCCGCTCCGCCCTTGCCTTTTGCCGCTGCTGCGCTTGCGTGACATCCCCTCACGATAGCGGTCCAGTGCCGCCTCGTCGGGTTCGAGGACCGTGCCCCGGTGCGGTCAGTCAGGGGCCGACACGGGGGCACCACAGCACTTCTTGAACTTCTTGCCGCTTCCGCAGGGGCACGGCTGGTTCCGTCCGGTCTTCCCGGTCGGCTGCTGCTTCCCGGCGCGCGACCCGCCTGCCTGGGCGGTCGGCACCGCCCAGGCCGTGGCGTTCGTCGTCTGCCGCGCGGCGCGCTGCGAATCCCTTTCCGCCTGCCGCCGGAACTCCTCGGCCTCGCCGGGCCGACCGGTCCTCTCACAGATGTCTTCCAGTCGTCCCGCGATGTGCTCGGCTTCCTGTACCCCGGTAACCGCGTAGCCACGGCGCAGGATGTCTTCCGCTCGCGCGTAGTCCTGTGTCGTGCCGGGACCATAGGGCGCGTAACAGTCGGCCCAGCCGATCCATCCCCATCCCCAGGCGGGATCGTCGTCCAGCCACGACTGGTACAGCTCGTCCGCCTTCCGCTGATGCCCGGTCTCGAAATAGGCATCGGCCACCGCCCGGCGGAAGTTCCCGGTGATCAGCGCGTCTTCATTGGGAAACCTCCGGAGCCACTCCGCGGCCATTTCGAGCCGCGCCGTCCGCAACTCCGGGTCATCTTTCCCGCCGTTCTGCAGCACCATCTCGAGGTCCTGGCACCAGTTGCACAAGAACTGCGTCATAGGGAAACGGGCGTCGAACTCTCCGATCGACCTGGCGCCGACGGCATCGCACATCCGCAGCACTTCCGACCAGGCACCAAGCCATATCTTGCTGCTGGCGACGAAGTCGTGGCGCTGGGTGGCGACGTAGCCCTCCTGGACCTTATCGTCGAGGAGCTCCAGGCACACCTTCTCCGGCCACCACCGCCGCCAGAGCTCAGTCAGGCAGATCCAGGCCCAGTCCGCGTCCCAGTCGTGCAGCCCGATCCGCTCGCTGACGACTTCCTCAGCGGACAGCGCTCCGTCGCATAGTCCCGCCAGCTTCTCGCGGTCCGTGTCCACCCCGAGACCACGGAGCTTCGCGAGCAGGTCTTCGTCGCTCATGCCGGTGGCGTGCAGCCGCAGCGGCCTGCCAGTTTCCGCGACGCAGTGCCGGAAGTCATCGTCCCGGGAAATCCTCTCCGAGACGATCCGGTCTAGTTCGACCCAGGACATCGTCACGCCTGATCCTTCGAACAGCGCGTCCGGTCGGTCGTCGTTCAGTTCCGACACAAGGGAAAAGCGTACGCGGCGAGGGGTACTCGTGCAGGCCGCTCAACGTCGGGAAAGTATGCCTGCGTGAATCTTCCGGAGGGCCTGCAGTCCGGTGCTCTCGACCGTAGCGCTGGCTGCGAAGTCCGCTATGCTCCGGCGTGCGGCCCCATTTGCGCGTGCTGACCTGCGGAAACTCCGGTGCCCCCAACGGGATTCGAACCCGTGCCGCCGCCTTGAAAGGGCGGTGTCCTAGGCCACTAGACGATGGGGGCTTCGGCGGGGAAGCCCGCCGGAACCGCGACTCCTGCTCCACAAGACGATACCGCTTGCGGCGTACCACTCGGTCAAGACCTGCGGCCTGACCGTCCGGAGTCACACCGGTCCGTTCCGGATAAGTGTTTTGGTGAGCCTTGGAGCGGCGCGGCCGTTTGGTTACGGTCTTCTTGGCTACGACCGGCGCTTGTTGATGATGGACTCCAGGATCGAGCCGTCCTCGTCTTCATCCGGGAGGATCACCCAGGCGATCAGGTAGCCCAGGATGCCCAGCCCGTAGAAGACCGTGAGCACGCCGAACGCGAGCCGGACCAGGTTCACGTCCACTCCGAAGTAACGGCCAAGCCCGGTGCACACACCGGCGACCATCCGGCCCTGCCGGATCCGGACCAAGCGTTTGGTCCCGTTGCCATTGTTTCCGTTCATGTGTGTGATCATGCCCACTTCGCCACTGCGCTGTCATCAGGAATGTCCCCGGTTAATACCCTGATCGGTAGGACATTGATAGGAGTCGCCATGACCGCCGAAACCGACCTGCTGCGCATCGACGACCAACTGGACGACGAAGAGCGGCTCATCCGCGACACCGTCCGCGCCTTCGTCAACGATCAAGTGATCCCGCATGTTCCTGACTGGTTCGAAGCGGGCGTGCTGCCGCGGTCCGTGCTGACCGAGCTCGGCAAGCTCGGGTTGTTCGGCATGCATCTGAAGGGCTACGGCTGCGCCGGTACCGGCCCCATCGCCTACGGCGTCGCGTGCCGGGAACTCGAGGCGGCGGACTCCGGGCTGCGTAGCGCGGCCTCCGTCCAGGGATCGCTCGCCATGTTCCCCATCTGGAAGTACGGCAGCGAGGAGCAGAAGGAGAAGTGGCTCCCGGCCATGGCCAACGGCTCCGCCATCGGGTGCTTCGGGCTCACCGAGCCCGATCATGGCTCCGACCCGTCGTCGATGCGCACCAACGCGGTGCGGGACGGCTCCGACTGGGTGCTGAACGGAAGCAAGATGTGGATCACCAACGGCTCGATCGCGGACATCGCCGTGGTGTGGGCTGCCACGGAAGCGGGCATCCGCGGGTTCCTGGTGCCGCGCGGCACGCGCGGGTTCAGCGCCCGGGACATCCACAAGAAGATGTCGCTGCGCGCGTCCATTACTTCTGAGCTGGTGCTCGACTCGGTACGCCTGCCGTCCGACGCGGTGCTGCCGGGGGTCACCGGGCTTCGCGGGCCGCTGTCGTGTTTGACCGAGGCGCGATTCGGCATCGCGTGGGGGGTAACCGGCGCCGCGCGCACCTGCCTGGAGAGCGCGGTGGACTACTCGACGACGCGGACACAGTTCGGCAAGCCGATCGCTGGCTTCCAACTCACGCAGTCGAAGCTGGCCTGGATGGCGGTCTCGCTGTACCAGGCGCAACTTCTGGCACTGCACTTGGGGCGGCTCAAGGAAGCGGGCACGCTGACGCCGGTGCAGGTCAGCGCGGGCAAGATGACCAACGCGCGCACCGCGATCGACATCGCGCGCCAAGCCAGGACCATCCTCGGGGCCAACGGCGTGACGCTCGAGTACCCGGTGATCAGGCACGCGAACAACCTCGAAGCCGTGATCACATACGAGGGGACCGAGGAGATCCACGCGCTGGCGCTCGGCCAGGCGCTGACGGGCATATCCGCCTACCGCTGACCTTCGGTACGCTTCTGAGTGCCGCCCGGCGTTAGCTGGCAGGCGCGCCTAGCGCCGCGCGGTGTTCGAGGGGTGCTAGCTCAATGGCAGAGCAGCGGACTTTTAATCCGTTGGTTCAGGGTTCGACCCCCTGGCGCCCCACCTGCGGTTATAGCGTCCCGTCCGGCAGGGCCGTGGACCGGAGTGAAGTACTCTGCGCCTAGGCTGACGCGGACGGCGCGTGATCGTCACGAGCTTGAACCGGCATTCTGCGCTTGTTCAGCGAAACGGGATCCCTGGCTTTGGCGGCTAGCCGATGGACTATCCCCGAATCTCAGCGAGATCCTCAGGCGACGCCTCCCGGAGGGTGGGCCAACCAATCCCATTGGTGCCGCAGAGGAACTCCCGCTCCTCGCCCTCCTTTAGGGACATCCGCATCTCATCGGACCTGCGCAGAAGGACGAACCGCATACGCAGGCGATGTTCCCCTGGATCCACATTGAAGACCCTCACCTGCCCGTTTCCGATCTTGCCCGCGGAGTGGTGGTCGAGCACCACCGTGTAGTTCCAATGAAGCCCAAAGAGGCGAACAAGCAAGGCGGTAGGGAGCACAGTCGCGAGCGACACCGACCGGTTTCGCTTCGATCTCGCGATCCTGATTACTGACATGGTCCAAGTTCCTTTTCGTAGTGGAGGGCGTTGGCCTCCACGGACCTCGCTGCGGAAGGCAACCGAAGCCAACGGTACGCCTATCGGAGATCGCTCCCGAATGTCTCGTTCGCAGCACAACTGCGGGTCCGAGACCGACGGCGCTTCCACCCGGGGACGGGCCGCAGGACGAGGCAGGCTGATCCGGACACAGTGCGGGCGGCTCACGTGTTCGCCGAGCATTCGATCAGGTGCTCGGTCCACGCGGTGTGACGTTTGCGGAGTACTTGAGCGGTCAGGTCGGAACGGCCAAGATCGCGGTAGTTCGGGACCCATGACTCCACTGAGGTGTGGGAGCGGGCGGCGGCCCACAGGTCCGCCAACAGCGGATCAGGGCAATCGACTCTGCTCGCCGCTTGGTAGGACTCCAGGAACTGGTCGGCGACGTACTGGTCAAACAGCAAATAGAGGTCCAGTCGGCACCAGCCCAGATCGAAGCTGCGCGGGCCGAGGCCAGCACCAGACCAGTCCACAACGCCGGTGAGAGTGCCGGCCTGCCACACGGTGTTGCCGGACCAGAAGTCGTAGTGTGTCAGCACAGTCGGCTCGGTGGCGAGGGATTCCCATCTGGCCGAGACCAGACTGGCTGCCGGACCGTGAAGGGCCGCACGGGACCCTCCTGGCCGGTCGGACACTCGGGGAAATCCAGCCAGCCGGTCGCTGGCCGTCGCGTGGATGCGGGCGAGGGACTCGCCGAGTTGCCGCGCGAAGCCCGATGGATCGGCCGGGGTAATGTCGGCGAGACCCGGCAGGCGGGAGATCAAAGTCCACGGCCCTTCCAGAGGCCCGCCAGGGGCCGTAGCCAACAGGTGCGGGGCCAGGCCGCCGAGTCCGTCCAGCGCGCCGAGAACCCGCGTCTCGTTGGCGACCGCACGATCGCCAAGAGGGAACTCGCGAAGGATGAACTCCCGCTCAGGATTGGCTGTCCGGATCAGGTAAGTACGGGCGTGCGTCCCCCCAGCCAGGGCAAGCGTTCGTTGCACCGTCGCGTTCGGCCCGGCGAGCGCTGCGGCTCTGTCAATCGCCGCGGCTGACAGTGGTCGACGGCTCATAGCGTGTGGCGCATCCAGACGTTCGGCTCCCAGTAGCTGCCGCGGTCGCGGTCGATGTTCACCGTGGCAAGCCCGCCGGGGAACCAGTAGTCGCCGCTGTCGGGGAAGGTCATGCCCGTCCAGTCTTCCCAGTCGGTAGTGGTGCCGGTGATCCGCAGCGAGTGCGGTTCGGGTTTCAGGACGGCGGCTCCGATCCGCTCGTGGACGCGCATCCAGGGGTCGAACAGCCAGCCGTCGGGGCGCCGCCAGCGGGCGTACCGCTCGATCGGCACCAGCGGGTAGCGTTCCTTCCAGCTCGGCCGGACTGGCGCGATCAGCCCTTGCAGGCCGTGGCGGCGGGCGATGTCGGCCATCGCGCGCACGGCCGCCGCGCTGATTCCCTGGCCCTGGATGTCCCGCGGAACCATGATCACCAGTGCGCAGAGCACGTTGGCGCCGGGCTCGTCGAAGCCGCGCGCGATCGCTCCGTCGATCCCTGCGGGCAGGTCCTCCGGCGTGCCGTCCCAGCGCAGCGGGATGGAGCGGGCACGGGCGAGTATCTCGCCGCCGTCGCCAACGAGGTGAAACTGGAAGTCAGGCCGCTCCTCAGTCAGGCGCGGCCAGTATTCGTTCAGCACGTCGCCATGGTTGTTGTACTCGGGCAGCGTGTCCTTTGTCGCCTCCCAGGCGGGCCCGAGAAGCTCAGGCCGCTCGGCTGCGGACGCGATCTGCATGCCGCTCCCATCGTCGCTCCGGGTTGATAACAGCTCGCTGACCGGGCCGGGACAGCCAGTCAGTCAGGGGGCCACCACGGAATCATCCGGTGCTGTGGCGACAGCCAAAGATCACGAGGTGGCCGCTGCGGTCATGGTAGAGGCCGGGCAGGCTGAGAAGAAACTCGCCCAGCTGACGGGGCGCACGGGTGCGCACTTCGCCCGGGTCGAGCCGTTGTCCCAGGCTGGCAAGTACGTCCTCGGTCTGATGAGCGACCTGCCGCGCAAGAACTGCTTGACCCTCTCCGAGCACGTCGGGGACCGTACCCCGGACCGGATGCAACGGCTGCCGGACCGCGCCCGCTGGGACACCGTGGCGGCGATGGGACGTCGTACCATCCCGTCATGGAGACGTCTGGGATTACGGCAACGCTGCCGGGACAGAACCTGAGCCGAGCCAAAGCGTTCTACGTTGAAAAAGTGGGACTTCGGGTAATCGAGTCCCCTTCTCTCAAGGCAAGAGATGGTCAGGTGGGCCTCACAGTTGGAGATGGTCTCAACCAGCTCTTCGTGTATCCCGCCCGGGTCAGGTCGTCAGGGGAGTTCACACAGGCCGTCATCCATGTGACCGACGTGCGCGCTGCCGTCGAAGAGATGAGAGATCGCGGCGTGGAGTTCGAAGAGTACGACACGCCAGAGACGCGGACCGAGAACGGCATTGCTCGGATGCCAGGTGGAGGCGAGGCGGCGTGGTTCAAGGACTCGGAAGGCAACTTGGTCGGCGTTGTTCCGGCCTGAGGAGAGTCGACCTAGAAAGGCCCGCGCGCTCCGGATCCCGGCGCGGTGTGACCGGTAAAGCCGACCGTCGGCTGGCTTCCTGGCTGTTAGCTGGCGGGGTTTTGCGCTAGTGCGGCCAGGAAGCCGAGCAGGCGGGGCCATAGCAGGGCGCGTGCCTGCTGGTCGGTTGCGTAGTCAGGGTCGGCGACGGGGGAAGCGGGCTCGTAGGGCACCAAGTCCCCAACCGGGTGTCCGGCGCCGGGGTAAGCGTATAGCACGTGTGCCCAGCGATCATGGTGGGCGTCCAGCAGGCCGATGATGGCCTGGGCGTACGGGCAGGAGCTCCATGTCTGGTCTGCCTCACCGCAGTCTAGGAACACCGGGCCTTGAATCCGCTGGTCCGGGATGACCGCGGCCGGGGCGTCGGTGGGGCTGGGGTTGTCGAATTCGCTGGTGTACGGAAGCGGCTGGCCGTGCAGGGTCCAGGCCGGGCCGGTGCAGCGAGGGTAGGAGCAGATGGCGACGTTGCTGGGTACTGAGGCGATGACGGCATGGACCAGGCCGGGGTAGTACACGCCGAGCAGTTGCGCGGCCTCGCTGCCGCGGGAAACCCCCAGAACGGCGATACGCGCCGGGTCAACACCGGGCTGGCGGGCCAGCCAGCGCAGCGCCCCGGCGAAGTATTCCAGCGGGATCCGAGACAGCGTCGGCGGCAGGCCGGGCTCGCCGAAATATGCCACGCCCAGGGCCGGGTAGCCGTTGCTGGCCAGCAGCGCCGGCAACAGCGTGCCCGGCAGCCCGCCTTCTGACCCGCCCAGGACCAGCACGGCCGGGCGGCGGGCCGCGGTACTCGCCGGACGCCAGAACTGGCCGACGAACCCGTCAGCCCGCAGCGACTGCATCGCCTCGGTCAGCGGGATAGGCGAAAAGGCGCGCGTGAACCGTGCCGAGGCCAGCTGCGTGCCGTGTGCGCTGACAGCCAGCTTGAACGTCAGTGGCCTTTGATTGTTCCACAGGTAGGCGCCCGCCGGGTCCGGCCGCAGCGCGTGCATGGACCAGATCAGGCCCATGTCGGAAACACCGTGGTAGCTACCTGAGATCGCCGCCGCGGTGCCCAGGTCGACATCGCCGCCCGCATCGGCCCGGTAGACGGCCGATGACTGCCACGGCACGCCGCCCGCGTCGGTCGAGCTGAGCTGGACGTTCACCAGCTCGCCCGCGCCCAGCCCGCTGATGTCCACGCGGACGGCCTGGTCAGCCAGTGAGGAGCCGGGCTGCACGGCAACGCTGACCGGACGCTCAGGCTGTGACTGCGAGCTTGTGCAACCCACCACCAGCCCGGTCACCAGCACGGCGGTGGCCATCCACCCCGTCATCGCGCGCCGCCAGGCAACCAACACCGTGTCAGCCCCTTACTCAGCCAACCCTGGGCGGCGCAGCACCATCCATCCGCTGCCCGCCGAACAAAGCGTAAATCCGGCCGCGGCTCAACCGGACGGCGTAACTGGGGACCACATGCCGAACCACTGCTGGGCGCCGTAGGCTTCGAACCGCTCTACCTCGGTGAATCCCAGCTTCGCCGCGAGGCGCATCGAGCGGGCGTTGGCGGTCTGGGTAAAGAGCACCACCGGCTCGCCGGGAAGCTCGTCGGCAAACCAGCCGAGTGCCGCTGCGCACGCCTCGGCGGCGTACCCGGATCCCCACGCCTCCGGCAGGAACAGGTAGCCGAGCTCGGCCTCCCCGGCAGCAGCCGGAGGACCGTGCCCCGTTGCTCTGCTGAGTATGACCTGGCCGATCATGGCTCCGTCGAGATCGACCGTGAAGAGGCCTGGGCGTCGCTCGGGTGCCCCGGGCATCTGGCGCTCAAGCTCGTCACGCGGACGGGGGCCACCGAGGTAGGTGCCCACCTCTGGCGAGGCCAGCAGCTCGATAAACGCCGCACGGTCCGGGGCCTCGGGCTCACGGAGCACCAGCCTCTCGGTCCTGATCGGCTCAGGCGGCCAAGCGACGGGTCCCAGGTCTGCCATGCGCGCAGGCTAGCAGACGGTCAAACCACCGTGCGGGAAACGCCCAACTGATCCTTGCAATGCACCTGGATCCCTGTTGGAATTCCCGCGTAGCGTCGAAGTATCGGATGCAGGAGGGATGGGACGTGAACCAGCCCACGTACCTGCTGCACCGGGGCGACGCACTCGAGGCGTATCAGGGCTGGCCAGCACCGACAACGATCGTCAGTGACGGTGCCTACGGCATTCGCGGCTTCCACGGCGACACGATCGGCACCGACCGGATCGCGCAGTGGTACCGGCCACACATCGCGGCCTGGAGCCGCCTGTCCGGGCCGGCCACGACGCTGTGGTTCTGGAACACGGAGGTCGGCTGGGCGACCGTGCATCCACTCCTGGTGGAGCACGGCTGGGACTACGTCCAAGCCATCACCTGGGACAAAGGAACGGCGCACATCGCTGGCAACGTAAACGGGAAGACCATACGCCGGTTCCCGGTTGTGTCCGAAATCTGCGTCTTCTACCAGCGCCGGTTCGAGGTGACCGGCCCGGATGGGCCGATGCCTGTCCAGAAGTGGATGCGGAACGAGTGGCAGCGGGCCGGGCTAGCGCTGGGCCGGGCCAACAAAGCCTGCGGGGTGGCCAACGCCGCGACGCGCAAGTACCTCACCCAGGACTGGCTGTGGTACTGGCCGCCGGGCGAGATGATGGAACGGCTGGCCAGCTACGCCAACGAGCATGGCAGGGACTCCGGCTGGCCCTACTACTCGCTCGACGGCCATGCCCCCGTCACCGCTAAAGAATGGGACGCGCTGCGGCACAAGTGGCGGCACGTGCACGGATTGACCAATGTCTGGCAGCTCGCTCCACTACATGGCGTCGAGCGGATCAAGGGCACGATGCGCCGGGCCGCACCGCGCGTCTACAACCCGAGCAGCATGTCCTCAGCGCACCTCAACCAGAAGCCACTGGAGTTCATGCGCCGCATAATCAACGCCGTCACCAACCCTGGCGACGTGGTCTGGGAACCGTTCGGCGGCCTAGCCTCCGCTTCCGTGGCGGCTGTGCAAGGGGGAAGGTTTGCCTGTGTCGCCGAGGTCGACCATGACTTCGCGGAGATCGCCGCCCAGCGCCTCGACGACGCCATCGCCGGCCGGGATCAGGAATCCGAGGACACGACCGCGTAAGGAAGCCCGCAGCCCGGTCATCTCACCGCGGAACATGCCTGTGGATCCCGGCGGGTGAACTTCACATAGAAGCCTGTGCCCCATACCGGTATATATCGGGCGGAGAAATGGTTCCCTCCTATGCGAAGTCGTCACGTTCTATGCGAAGTCGATGCGAGAGGCTGATGCGGCGGGCGATGTCCGCCGACGGCGGGCGGAGACAGGCGGGCGCTCAGGTCGGGCGGGGACTAACAGGTGAGGCTTAGTCGCGCTCCAGGCCTAGCAGGGCTATGGCGTTGTGCTTGAGGATCTTGAGGCGGACGTCGGGCTCGAGGTCTAGCGTCTCGCAATCGCGCAGCCAGCGTTCCGTAGGCCCGCGGCGGGAAATCCGTGCACACCACCTGGTCCTGCCGGGAGGAGTTGGCGCTGGACAGATCACTGGCACGGGCGCGCCCGGGATCTTTATCTGATCGTTATTTCAAGATCAGGCCTGTTCACGGCCTCACGCGTGTATTGCTCGTCCTTGCATCAGAGTGCTGGCTGGAGCGAGAGGTGAGCTGGTGCGGCAGGAGGCCGAATTCCGGGAATTCTATGAAGCCAACTATGGCCGGATTGTGGCGATGGTGACAGCCGTCCTGTGCGACCGTGATCAGGCGGAGGACGTGGCGCAGGAGGCGTTCGCGCGCGCCCTGACACGCTGGTCCCGGATCGGCGGCTACGAGCTGCCCGAGGCGTGGGTCAGGCGGGTGGCACTCCGGATCGCGATCGACTCCGGTCGGCGGTTGCGGCGTGCCATCGGGGTTTCCATCAGGCTTGCCGCGCAGCGCCAGGCCACGGAGCCCGGTCCTGGCGATTCGCTCGCGTTCACGGAGTTGGGCGCGGCGTTGCGGCGACTGCCGCTGCGCGAGCGCGAGGTGCTTGCCCTGCACTACCTGTCCGACCTGCCGGTTGAAGCGATCGCCCGGGAATGCGGCCTGCCGTTGGGCACGGTCAAGACCCGCCTGTCCGCCGGCCGACGGCACCTTGAAGCAGAACTGACGCAGCGTCCGGAGGCGGTGCCCGATGCACGATGAGCAACTCCGCGAGCGATTCACCCAGTGGGCGCAGCCGCTGCAGGCGGCCCCGCCGCCCGCCCTGTCCGTTCTCCGGCGGCGCGCGCGCCGGCGCACCGTGGGCAGGGCCGCGATCTCGGGCCTGGCTGTCATGGGCGCGGCCGCGATCGCACTGTTCGGACTCCCGCGGTCCGGCCATTCCACCCCCGTCGTGGCGGCGGCTGGTGCGCCACGGTATGCCGTGGCCATCGAGTCCAGCGCCGGGGGCCCCACCGCTTCCGTGCTTGACATGGTTACCGGCAAGGTCGTCGGCCGGGTGGTCACGCCGATCGCACGCTCCGATTTCGAGTGGGTCGCCGCCGCGGCAGACGACCGCACCTTCGTGCTCGCCGATCAGTCGCAAGCACTTGTGTTCCGGTTCTACCTGTTGCACCTGGCCGCCGACGGCAAGCCTGGCCGCCTGACTCAGCTGGGCGTTCCTAAGCTGCACGGCATCCAGATCTACGGCATGGCGCTGACCGCGGACGCCAGCAAGCTCGCGGTGGCCTGGCAGAACAATCCAACTGGCCCGGTCACCAGCCACATCAGCGTCTCTACGGTGGCCACCGGCGCGACGCATTCCTGGTCCTCAACCCAAGGCGCCGCCCTCGACGTGTCCTGGGCCGGTGACCACATCCTCGCCTTCGACTGGCAGGACACCGACAGTCAGGCACGCTCGGGAGTGCGACTGCTCGACACCGCCGCCGTCGGCACCAACCTGCTCGCTTCCCGCCTGCTCATCCCGGCGAGCATCCGGACGGCTGGTCTTGACAGCCCAGGCGATCCGCTAATTACCGAGGACGGATCCACTTTGTTCGCCGTGATGGCGTCCGGCGTCAAGACCGCCATCGTCAGCTTCTCCGTCCGTAGCGGCAAGATCCAGGCGACGATCCTCACGCAGCCAGCATCCCAGAGCCAGTGGTACTGCGGCGTCCTGTGGACCGATCCCCGTGGCCGAACTGTGCTCACCCAGTGCGGCACCACCCAGACCAGCATCGAGGGCAACCGAACCACCCAGATCCGCCTGCACCAGCTCATCCCGGCGTCGCCCGTAGGGTTCGCCAACCCCTTTGCCTGGTAACGCCGCGACTCCAGGTGTCAGCGGAACCTGGCGACTGGCGGGGGTGTCCAAGTACCGTCGAGGATCTGTTCCCCAGGCCAATAGGCGCGCAGGTACAGCGAGAAAGGTCCGGCCGGGGCGGGCAGCCAGTTCGTACGCAGGTCGTCATCGCTGGGTGGGATCGCGGAGGCGGTCAAGGTCAGCGACCCGTCAGAGGCGTGGTGCAGATTGTTGTCCTTGGTGCCGAGCGAGTACCGGTTCAGCTCGTTGGGGTGGAAGAAGTGGTGCTCGTTATACAGCGTCAAGGACCAGAATCCCCGCACCGGCGGCAGGGCACCGGGCGCAAACGTGACCGCGTAGGAGTGGCCCCCGTCCAGGCGTTCTCCGTGCTCGTTGAGGTCCTGATAGAAGTAGGTGGTCTCTTCGGGGGTGTTGACGAAGATGTCCGCCTTCCCCATCGCGGTCCGCGACAAATAATCCGTGCCGAACCGGGCGCCGTTGCGCTGAGTGCCCCAGTGGCCGGGCAGCGGCAAGCCGATATTGCGGAACTGGAACAGCTCGGCTACCAGCGTGGCGTCCGCATCGATCGCGGCAGCCTGCAGCAGGTCCGCTACGCCGACATCCTGGTCCGCGGCCTGCAGCAGCGAGCCCAGCCACTGATACCAGGCTTCCTCGCCTGGGCGGGCCGGGACCTCGGCGATCACCTCGGGCAGTTGGGCGAAGAACGCCGCGGGGTCGACCCACTGGGTTTCTCGCTCGCCGGAGGTGGCATCCCCGGCCGGGAAGATCGGCGCGGCGGACCAGTCGGTGACCTGGGGGTCACCGGTGTACTCCGCCAGCGGGTAGACCATCACCTGGTTGATGGTGTCCTGGATCGCGGCCCGGTCGGAGTCGGTGTCATCCATGAAAACCCGGGGGATGCAGACGGCGATCCGGGTATCGAAGTGGAACACCCCGGCGATGCCGTCGGGCACTCCGCCGTGCCAGTTGTCAGGGGCGAGCAGGTAGAGCCCGGGTTCGGTGTCGTACATGGCACCCAGCCGGATAAAGGAGTCGGTGCGCTGGTCTACCCCCTGGTACACCCAGAACCGGCCGCCGAAGTCAGGAACCTGCACCACCGACGGGCCGCGTTTGCCGTCGATGACGGCCAGCCCGTAGATGACGTCCTGGTTCGGGCAGGCGACCACCCTTTCCTCCGCAGTGATGTAGTCGTGCAGCATCGCGGCGCGGCCCGGTGGAGCCGCCGGGACTATCCCGCCGAGCAGGCCAGGGCCCGGCAGCTTCTCCATGATCGACAGCCGGTTGTGCATGTTCACCAGCGGCCAGCCCCACAGGTACGCCAGCTGCCCGACCGAACGGATGTAGTCCGCGGTCATCCTCGCCGTCATGCCCGCACCGTTCCACTCTGTCATCCGGCCGGGATCATCCACCCGGGGTGAGACCAGCGGTCGGCGATTAATAAGCTATTCACCCGCTTTCGCGCCAAGCCGTTCCGTGATGTCGTCTTGCGTTAACCATGAGGGGCGAAAGTCAGGCACATGCCTGAGAACCCTGGGAACACCCGCACGGGCCTGTCCCGGCGGCACATGCTAACCGTCGGGGGTGCCGGCCTCCTCGCGACCGCCGCCACGGCCGCCGCCGGCACCACGGCCGCCAGCGCCGTCAGCGCTACCACCACCCGCACAAGCGCGGACGCGTCCACCGATGGCACGCCCGAGCAGATTCACCTGACCTGGGGGAACGACCCGACGAGGTCCGTCGTCGTCTCCTGGGCCGCACCCGGCCAGGCCGTCCGGCCGCGCGTCTACATCGGCGAACGGGTCATCCCGGCCGAGGAGCGCACCTACACGGACGGCATCAACGGCGAAACGACCCACACCTACCACGCGCGGATCCATCGCCTGCGTCCTGGCAAGACCTACGCCTACAGCGTGACCGCCGACAACGACGCGAACGAGGCCGACCCGTTCAGCGCGACGTTCACGACCGCGCCGGAGGGCCGGGCCGCGTTCCGGTTCACCAGCTTCGGCGACCTGGCCACGCCCAACACGAACTGGGTGCTGTCCTGCGGCCAGTCCGCGTACGCGGTCGGCGCCGTCGAGTCGTTCCAGCCGCTGTTCCACCTGCTGAACGGCGACCTGTGCTACGCCGACCTGAACCCGATGGTCCAGCCGGAGGTCTGGCAGGACTTCGGCAACAACAACCAGTCCTCCGCGGCCAACCGGCCCTGGATGCCCGCCCCAGGCAACCACGAGATCGAGTTCAACAACGGGCCGCAGGGGTTCACGTCCTACCTGACCCGGTACACGGTGCCGTCCAACGGACTGCCCCAGTTCGAGGGCCGCTGGTACTCCTTCCAGGTGGGCTCGGTGCTGTTCGTGTCGCTGAGCGCCGACGAGGTGTGCTACCAGGACGCGGGCGCGTTCGTCGCCGGTCCGGCCGCGCTCGTGCCCGCCGCCACCACGGGCAACGAGCCGATCGAGCCGGGGACCTCGTTCTACATCAACGGCTACTCCCACGGCGAGCAGACCCGCTGGCTGGAGGCGACCCTGAGGGCTGGCCGCCAGGACCCGTCGGTTGACTGGATCATCGTCCAGATGCACCAGTGCCCCTGCTCGTCGTCCAAGACCGGGAACGGCTCGGACGCCGGACTGCGCGCCGCGTGGGTGCCGCTGTTCGACCGGTACGAGGTCGACCTGGTGCTCTCGGGTCATGATCACGACTACGAGCGGTCCTTCCCGGTGCGCGGCATCGACCACAACGCCGGGGTCGTGACGGCGACAGGCGCCGCGGCGGACACCTGGCGACCGCACGCGGTGACGACGGTGGACAGCGGTACCTTCGACACCAGCGAGGGCACCGTCTACCTCATCCTCGGCTGCGGCGGCACCAGCGCCAACCTCGACATCTACGGGCTCGACACGGCTGACGGCGACACCCAGGCCCGGGTCTTCATCCAGCCCAACCGGCCCATTCCGTCGGCTACGCCGGGCGTGTACGCGCGGGTCGGCGCGCAGGCGACCGAGGACGCGATCTGGTCCGCCAAGCGGGACACGGCCACCGGCTACGGCATCGCCGTATTCGATGTGGACCCGGGCCGCCGCTCGGACGGTCAGACCTCCATCACGGTGACCCAGTACCACGCGCTCGGCGCCGACCCGGTGAACCCGAACACCGGCGCCAAGGGCGCGCCCACCCCCGACTACACGCTGTTCGAGACCTTCACTCTGGTCCGCCCGCGTTCGGACCGCCGGTTCGACTAGCCAGCACTGACCATCGCCGCACTGCCCGCCTCATCAAGCCGACGGATCACCTCATCCTCTAGGGAGAGCGAGGTCGCGCCCAGGATCTCGTCAAGCTGCGCGACCGTGCTGGCCCCGGGAATCGGGATGATCCCCGGTCGCGACCGCGCGAGCAGCCAGGCCAGTACCACCTGGCCCGGCGTCGCGCCGAGTTCAGCCGCCACCTCGCTCAGCACCGAGAGCCGCTCGCGGTTAGCGGCATCCGCGTACGCGGCGGGCAGCGCCTTGTCCGGCCGCGCGTAGCACCCGGCCAGCAGCGGCGAATAGGCCAGCAGCGTCAGGTCGGCGGCGGCGGCGTAGTCAAGCAATTCCTCGGTGATGAGGTTCAGTTGCCCGGGGTCGGGCAGCGGCCGTAGGTAGGTGTACTGCTGCTGCACGCACGAATAGCCGGGGCGGCCGGCCGCGCGGGCGATGCCACGGGCCCGCTCGATCCGCCAGGTGGCGATGTTGCTGCAGCCCAGCAGCCCCGCCTGGCCGGACTCGGCCAGCGACGCCAGCGCGGCCACCGTCTCCTCAAGCGGTGTCGAACGGTCGTCGATGTGCGCGTAGTACAAGTCGAGCCGGTCGACGCCGAGGTTGCGGAGGCTGGTCTCCGCGTCCTCGCCGATGGCCGCGGCGCCCAGCCCCTGCCAGTGCCGCGGGTCGGGGTCGCCAGGCACGGTCGTGCGCGCCCCGACCTTGGTTGCGAGAACCATCCGGCCTGCCATGCCGCGCGAGCGCAGCCAGTGGCCGATGACCCGCTCGCTTTCCCCCGCGTCGCCATGCCACTGCCCGTAATTGTTGGCCGTGTCCAGGAAGGTGCCGCCGGCTTCGGCGAACCGGTCCAGGATCGCGAACGATGTGGCCTCGTCCGTCCGGTACCCGAAGTACATGGTGCCCAGGCAGATCTCGCTCACCGTCATGCTGACCCTGCCGTCACCGATCATGCGCTGTCGCATCGCTCTCCTCCGCGCTTGCCTGAGTTTGGGGCGACTCCGACTCTAAATGCCGATTGGCTTGGGATTACGATCCAATCTTGTGAAGAAAATCCGAGCCAATATCGGATCAGACGTCCTGCTGGACTTCACGGGCCAGACCGGCCCGAGTGGCCCGACTGGCCCGACTGGCCCGGCGCACGCTCGGCTCGCCAGCGCGCTGCGCGAAGCCATCCGCCGCGGCGCGCTCTCCGCGGGCAGCACGCTGCCGCCGTCCCGGGCGCTGGCCACCGAGCTCGGCTGCTCGCGCTGGGTGGTGACCGAGGCCTACGCGCAGCTCACCGCGGAGGGCTACCTCGCCGCGACGGTGGGCTCGGGCACTCGTGTCCGGCATCTGGAGCACCAGGAAAAGCCACGCGGCCCGGCCCCGGCGCGGGTGAGCGCAAGCCCCACCACGACTATCGACATGGCCCCCGGCTTGCCCGACCTGCGCCAATTCCCGATGCGGCAGTGGATGGCAGCGGTCCGCGGCGCCGGCGCGACCATGGCCGCCACGGACCTGGGTCACCCGGACCCGGCCGGTCACCCGCGACTGCGCCAGGTGCTGGCCGACTACCTGGCGCGCGTCCGCGGGGCACAAGCCGACGCGGCCAGCATCACGATCACCGGCGGCGCCACCGACGCCATCGGCCTGCTCTGTCGTGCGCTGAAGGCGCACGGCCACACCGCGGTCGCGTGCGAGGATCCGGGCTGGCATCGGCTGCGCGAGGTAGCGACGGCGGCCGGGCTGAAAGCCGTACCGGTCCCGGTGGACGACCAGGGCCTGCGATCCGACCTTCTGCCTGCCCGGACCGGCGTTCGCGCTGTCATCGTCAGCCCCGCCCACCAGTTCCCCACCGGAGTGGTGCTGTCCCCGCAGCGCCGAGCGCAGCTCCTGACCTGGGCCGAACAGCACGACGCCCTCATTATCGAAGACGACTACGACGCGGAGTTCCGGTACGACCGGCGGCCGGTGGGCGCTCTGCAGGGAGCCGGCAAGTCTCTGGTGGCCCTGGTCGGCTCGGTGACGAAGACGCTTTCGCCAGCGCTTGGCGTCGGCTGGATGACGACCCCTCCCGCCTGGACCCCGCTGGTCCGCGCGGCCGTGGTCAGGCCGCCAGGACCGCCGGTTCTCGACCAGCTGGCCTTCGCGGAGTTCGTGCGCACCGGCGGCTACGGCCGCCACCTGCGCGCTGCCCGCATCCGGTACCGGGCCCGCCGGGACAGCATCGTCAGCGAGCTCGCCGAGCACCTGCCGGGCAGTCGCGTCCTAGGCGTCGCGGCCGGGCTCCACCTGCTGCTGTACCTGGCGCGGGGCACCGACGCCGCGGCGGTCGTCAGCCGCGCGGGCACCGCCGGCGTGCGCATCGCCAACCTGGACACCTACCGGTTCCGAAGCGTCCCCGGCATCCCGGGCGTGGTACTCGGTTACGGCAACCTCGCCGACCACCAAGTCCGCGACGCGGTGACGCGCCTGACGTCAGCGTTGCGTGCCAGCCGGTGACGGCGCGTCGACTAGGTCACGACGACAACGTATGCAACCATCTGGTCTCGTGTTAAGTCGATACAGACGCGACTCAATGGGACAAACGAATGCGGCCTGACGGCAGTTCACACCCGCCCAACCCGCGCTACCCGCCCAACGCGCCCCGCCCGCCCTACCCGCCTAACCCGATGCCCCGCCGGGCGGTGCTCGCGGCCGCGGGCGGCATCCTGCTGACCACTACGGTGGCGGCCATCGCCGCACAGCACAAGGAACCGGGGCGGCACTTGCTGGCGGAAAACGCGACACCGCACACCGGCGCCCAGTCACGCCGGCAACCAGCCCGGCGGACCGCGGACCCGTCCGCGAACGCCACGGTCCCCCCGCCCCATCTGGAAGCGTCCTACGACAAGCCCATCTTCTACGTCGACGACGGCCCCAAGGTCATCGCGCTGACCATCGACGACGGCCCGAGTCCTGTGTACACACCGCAGGTTCTCCAGATACTGCACAAGTACGGGGTCACCGCGTCGTTCTCGATGATCGGTGAGAACGCGGCCACCTACCCGGCGGTCGCCAGGGATGTCGCGGCCGCGGGTCACATGATCGTCAATCACACCTGGAACCACGAGGACCTGACCCGCATGACGCCCACAGCTGTACGGGACGAGATCGCCCGAGCGACCGACGCCATCCACAACGCCACCGCGGCGCCGCCCGCGATGTTCCGCGCACCGTACGGGTACTGGTCGTCCACCGTGTACCGGTGCTGCGCTCAGGCAGATCTGCCGCCCCTGGACTGGTCCGTGGACCCACGCGACTGGGCGCGCCCCGGCGTTCGCTCGATCGTCAAGACAATCCTCTCGACGACCCAAACCGGCTCCATAATCCTGGAGCACGACGGGGGCGGCGACCGCTCGCAGACGGTGGCGGCACTGAAGATCTGGCTGCCGCGACTGCTTGACGCCGGCTATCGCTTCACTACTCCGTAGTAAACCGCAGAATAGGCGTCATGCAACCGACAAACACCGTCATCCGCCCGGCCGTGGATGACGATCTCGACGTCGTCGCGGAGATCTTCGCCCACTATGTCGCCGCGAGCGTGGCCACATTCGAGACGACACCGCCGACCGTCGAGTACTGGCGCCGGTCCCGGGACGACCTCGCCGAGCGCGGACTGCCGTTCCTGGTCTGTGAACGCGCCGGCGAGGTGGCGGGCTACGCGTACGCGGCGCCGTGGCGTCCCAAGCCTGCCTACGAGCGCACCGTGGAGACCACCATCTACCTGGCCCCCGCGCACACCGGCCGGGGACTTGGCCGTCAGCTGCTGACCACATTGCTTGAGCAGTGCGCTCAGGCGGGCGCGGAACAGGTGATCGCCGTCATCGCCGACAGCGGCAATCCCGCGTCGCAGGCGCTGCACCGCGCCTGCGGCTTCACCGAAGCTGGGCTGCTTCGCGGCGTCGGCCACAAGCACGGCCGTCTCATCGACACACTGCTGATGCAGCACGACCTCACCGCGCGGCCACAGTGAGCCCGGCAACCGAGGGCGAATGGCCGGGCGGAGTGTTCGCGAACCCGGTGATCGGCGGGTTCCACCCTGACCCCAGCGTCTGCCGGGTCGGCGACGACTATTACCTCGCGTGCTCGAGCTTCGAGTACTTCCCCGGCATGCCCGTCTTCCACAGCAGGGACCTGGTGCACTGGGAGCAGATCGGCAACGCTCTCGAATGGCCCCTGGCCGGGACGACGCCATCGTCCGGCGGCATCTACGCGCCGACGCTGCGGTATCACGACGGCCGGTTCTGGCTGATCACCTCAGATGTCTCTGGCGGCGGCACGGTGCTCGTCACCGCGACCGATCCCGCCGGGCCATGGTCCGACCCGCTCGCGATTGCCGGGGTCAACGGCGTCGACCCCGACCTCGCCTGGGATGACGACGGCCGCTGCTGGTGCACGTATGCCGGTATCGAACAGGTGCGCATCGACCCGGAGACAGGTGAAACCTTCGGCAAGGCGAACCACATCTGGTCGGGCACGCCGGGGGCCCAGTTGCCGGAGGCACCGCACCTGTACCGGATCGGGGAGTTCTGGTACCTGCTCATCGCCGAGGGCGGCACCGATTGGGGGCATTGCGTCTCCGTCGCCAGGGGTGCCGCGCCGGACGGGCCATTCGAGCCGTGCCCGGCCAACCCCGTGCTGACCCATCGCAGCACCTCCCGGCCGATACAGAACACGGGTCACGGGGACCTCATCCAGGGACCAGATGGGTCATGGTGGCTGGTGCTGCTCGGCACGCGGCCCCGCGGCGGCACCCCCGGCTGGCACACGCTCGGGCGCGAGACCTACCTGGCGCCGGTGACATGGGCGAACGGCTGGCCGGTCCCCGCACCGGTGGAGCCGCTGATGGCCGCGCCAGGCTGGGCGCCGCGGCCGACCGCCCCGCCGCCGGCCCGCGACGATTTTGACTCAGCCGAACTGCATGCGAGCTGGATCTCGGTCCGTTCGAGGACCGCGGCGGAGTGCTCGACGACCGACCGCCCTGGCTGGCTCACGCTGCATGCTCGCGGGGCGTCGCTCGACGATCCTGACGTCACGTTCACCGGCCGCCGGCAGCAGCACCTGTCCTGCCGGGTGCGGGCGCTGGCGGACGCCGCCGCTGGCCGCGGCGGCCTAGCGGTCCGCCTCGACGAGGGACACCACTACGAGATCGAGGTGACCGACGGTCAGGCGTCGGTCTCCGCCCGCATCGGACCGCTGCGCCAGACCCTCGCCTCCCGTTTGCTGACAACACCCCAGGCCGTGCTCCGGATAGAGGCGCGTGTCGCGCCGTCTTGCCTTGACCACCCTCGCGAGGGACCCGACTTGCTGCGGCTCGGCGTGGAAGAGCCCGGCGGGATGTTCAGCGTGCTGGCGGAACTCGATGGCAGGTACCTCTCGACAGAGGTCGCGGGCGGGTTCACCGGCCGGGTCATCGGCATGTACGCCGCCAGCGGAACAATCCGGTTCGACTGGTTCGACTACGAGCCGCTAGCGGACTAGGTCGCCGCATGCCGAATGCGCACTCGGCCTGACGAGATTAAGCCGAGTGCGCATTCGCTGAGGAGCGAACGGGTACGGACCGGCTACGGGAGCGCTACGAACCCGTCGGTGTTGCCCTTGGCGTCGGTGTAGAAGCCAACGACGTCACCCTCGTCGTTGACGCCGTTGATCGTGGTGGAGCTGGCACCGCCGATGTCCACGCCGGCGAACTTCCCGTTCAGCCAGGTGAAACCGTGGGTGACGGCCGAGCTGCCAGACCCGACCGTGTACGTGCCGACGACTTCGTCGCCGTCATTGACGCCGAACGCCTGGGTCATCGACGCGCCGGGGAAGGCGATCGTGGTGAAGCGGCCGGAATGCAGCTTCAAGAACGCGTCCACCACTGAGGACGTCTTGTTGTAGAAGCCGGCGACGTCACCAAAGTTGTTGATCCCGGCCGCGGTGAGGCTCGCCCCGAGTTTGGAGTTGGTGGCGCCGGGCGGCAGCACGCGGCTGAACGTCTTGCTGCTGATGTGGTACTCGTAGCCACGGTTGATGCCCGAGGCGTTGGTGAAGAATCCGACCGCGACGTCGAGGTCGTTGACACCGAGCAGCTGGTCGACCGCCGGCTTCGCCGGAGTCCCGGTCGGGAAGTTGACGTTGAAAAACCGGCCGTTAACCGAGTAGAAGCCGAAATTGGCGTTGCTCATGCTGGCGGTATTCTGCCTGGACCAGAACCCGACTGTTACGCCGCGGTCATTCAGCCCGGTAACCTGGGTTTGCACCGAGCCGGAGAAATTCTCATTACCGAAGTCGCTTTGCGCGAATGGCGGGCGCAGCTCATATCCCTTGTTCGGGTGCCCGGCGGCCCCCGACCCGAAGTACCCGGCGATCGCGCCCTCGTTGTTGATGCCGAGCAATTGGTTGAACGTGAGGTCACGCCGGTCGTTCAGCGTGAGAACCTGGTAGCTGCCTGCGAGGCTGGCGCTCATCTGCATGGATGAGCTGTCATTCCCGGCAAGCGCCACGGTGTCGGGCCCGGCGGAAGAACAGCCGGCCAGTGCCAGAGCCGCGGACGCGACCAGCACTCCAGAGACGAGCGCGGCCGCACCGAAGCGCGGCCCGGTACGCGCGGAAAGACTCCGCGGCGTCAGGTGGTCCGCGAGCTTCATGCTGGTGTCCTTTCGGTAGGCGGCCGGGCGAGCGGGAAGCGGGATGGACCCGCTCGCCGCGGCTGCTTTGTTTGCCGGACGTGACACTACTAAGCCGCGGGCATTTCACCCCGTCTGCCGTCAATGGCTTAAGCAACACGTAAGCTCCGCCGAAAGAAAATTGTAAGAAATACCACTCGGAAGCGCCCGCGCATTTCATGATCGCGGGTCAAGTGTGACGTTCTCCTGCGCACCGGCCCTCGATCGTGACCGCTGTCACAGTGAGTGGCGTGCCGAGCGCGATCCGCGACATGCTTACGCCGCCGCCACCGTGATCGATATCCTCCCGCTACAGCCAGTCCATAGCGTGGGGGTCGCAGTGATAAAGGGTTTCAGAGAGTTCATCGCCAGGGGCAACATCATCGACTTCGCCGTGGCGGTGGTTATCGGCACCGCGTTCACCGCGCTGGTCACGGCGACCGTCGGCGACCTGATCACGCCGCTGATCGCGGCGATCGCCGGCAAGCATGACTTCTCCACGCTCACGTTCACGGTCCACAACAGCGTCTTCAACTACGGCTCGTGGGTCAATGCGCTGCTTACGTTCCTGACCGTCTCGGCGGTTGTCTATTACCTGATCGTCCTGCCCATGACGTCGTACACCACGCGGCGGAACCGATACAAGGCGGCGACCGAGCGCGACTGCCCAGAGTGCCTGAGCAGCATTCCAGTCGCGGCTACCCGCTGCAAGTACTGCACCACCGTCGTTCAGCCCGTATCCCACTGACCGGGATAGGCGAGCGAGTCTGGGCTCGGACCGGGGCCTGGCCGTCCCGAGCCCAGACGCTCGTGGAAGGGGTTAGTTAGATCGACCCCTGACTCTCCAGTTTGGCATCGGTTCCTGATAAAAAGCTGAGGTGACCCTGGGAACCGGGTAACTGGCTCGTAACGAACGTTCGGCACTCGCGTCAGCGAGCGGTGCCTTCTTCCTGGTGCCTGTCGCGTGCCGTGGCCGCGGTTCCTGGGACGCGGTACGCGACCGCGGCGCCGGAGCCTTGGCGGCGACACTGGGCTTTGCCTGCCCGGCCATGGGCTGGGCGGTTTCGGTTTGCTCGGCCGCTGGCTGCGCCGGCACTTGTTGCGCGGCCGTGGACTGCGCCGCCGGCTGTGGCGTAAACGTTGGTTGTGGTGTGAACGTGGGTTGCGGCCCCGAAGGTGACGACTGCTTCACCGGCTGCTGTGCCACGGATTCCAGCGGCTGCGACAGTTGCTTGCCGTCAGAGTGGCCGCGCTCTAGGAATTCCGCGAGCCTTTCCGCTTCATCGGCGCTGAACCCGATCACGGCACGGGGCTGACCCCATGGCTCTTTGAGCGCGTACCCCACGTATCCCACCACGGGCTGGGCCGGCGTAGTCGCGAGGCCCTGAAGCGATCGCCATCGCTCCCATGCTGTTTCCAGGCGCGCAGCGGCGTGCTGGGCGCGCGCAACCTGCTCTGGATCACGCATCGTTCATCCTCCCCTGAAGGTTTATGGCCCGGCAGGAACGGACCGGTCCCAGCGACGAGCGCCGCTAACGCGGTACGGCGGTAACCGTCTCGCGCGAGCTGCCCTCGCCCGCTGGGACCGACCCCCCAATTCCACCGGAAGAACTCCGCCGTGAGCGTGGGGCGGGACGCATCTCGAACCTGCGACATGATCCCACCTGCACTCCCGGCAGGGTGTTATTCGGAACGCTGCTGCGGGATGCCCGCGAGCAGAGCACGGACCTCGGTCTCCCGGTAGCGCCGGTGCCCCCCCAGCGTGCGGATAGATGTAAGCTTGCCGGCCTTCGCCCAGCGCGTGACGGTCTTGGGGTCGACACGAAACATCGTGGCGACCTCCGCGGGTGTCAACAGCGGCTCGGCCTCTGGCGTACGTGCGGACATTGGTGCGGCCTCTCCTCCTGGACCGGTGTAGCGATCCTCGTGTTGTTGTTGTCCTGCCCTGATGCTCCACATGGAGCGTGTCGTTGATGTCCTCATATGGTCTACAGGGACCATATTGCCATTACCACGGGTAACAAGTCGACCACCTGGCGCGAAGTTTTCTGTTGTGGGATGCCCCGTTGCGTCGTGGATCGGTGTCACTCACCGTGATTCTAGCGATACTTATCGTCGCATCGGGCTAGATTCGGAAATACTCACCCGGGCGTTGTGGGTGCGCAGCTCAAGAGCGCTCCCACCGGGTGGAGAGCGCGATCTGGGATGCGGTAGCCCCCTTGACACTGGCAGTTATCTACCCAGGCCGAATCGGGATATAACCCCACACCTCACGCTGTTCACCATGATCTTCGGACCCCGCCCGCAGCCGCGCCGACCCGGCGCTCGCGGCCAGCGCGTTGCGTGAGTACTGTGTGACAACGGATCGGCGTAGTCATCAGGGCCGAAAACCGGGTACGGTTATACCTGTACGGAAGCTGGAAGCGCCGAGTCCCCCGAGGGGGGTTCTACGGCGATTCTGTGTGTGTCACAGGCAGCGCTAGGGCAGGCTGGACGATAGGCCCGCTAAGGCAGGCACTTGGGATCACACGGAACCGGCGACATAGGCATCGTGGGGCCGCACGGCTCCGGACGTTCGAGGGGGTCGAGCCAATGGGGCGCGGCCGAGCCAAGGCCAAGCAGGTTAAGGTTGCTCGCCAGCTCAAGTACAACAGCGGCGGCACAGACCTTGACCGGCTGCGTGAGGAGCTGGGCGTCGGGTCGGACCAGCGGGACGGGAACCACGACGACCCGTACGCTGCGTACGACGACGATGATGCTGCCGACGATGACTAC
>Ga0210390_10000153_pt1 | contig 73217 bp, 57 predicted proteins | sample IncBWH11OmetaG_FD_161050 | JGI IMG/M metagenome (GOLD analysis project Ga0210390, IMG submission 161050) | Forest soil microbial communities from Barre Woods Harvard Forest LTER site, Petersham, Massachusetts, United States - Inc-BW-H-11-O ...
ATGGACGAAGGCAATTCCGGCAAGAGCCGTGATCACAAGCAGCGTTTGTCGTTGTCGCATACGAAGGAGTCCGTTGTCCCAATTCATCATGACAGCCATGTCAGCTTGCGATCAGCATACACGGCAATAGTTAACACACCGTTACCGAGCCTCGTTTCAATCTAGCCTCGCTACGGCGCTACTGCCAAGAAAAATGGGCCGCCGCGTTAGCGGCCGCCATTCAGGCAATCGTCGCCGCTTCGCGAAATCTCGAAAATTCCGCATCGCTCTTTGCTCGCCTTCAGGGTTCTCGCGGTACGTACCCTTGAGGAGCGCTCGCATAACGCGTTCGCTTCTGTCATCAAGACCGGCCTTGAAGGCGGAGCAATGCAATGAAAGACCCTTCTGCCAATCCCACTGAGGCCCTCATCGAGGGGGCGGTGCGGGCCTATTTTGAGCGGCTCGACAGAGGAGAGGCGGTCGAGCGCGAAGCCTTTCTGGCGCGTTATCCCGCGATCGCCGACACGCTATGGGATTTCATCACAGCCGAGGAAGAGCTGCGAAAACTGGCGGGCGACAAAGCTTCCCGCGAAAGCGCCGGAATTTCCACGCAGTCGTTTGCCTCGCAGGTTCAAGAGACGGTCACGCCGGAATCGCAGCCGGACAGCAGTCCCGGCCAGAGTAGCAACGATCTTGTAGGGCAGTTCGGCCGCTATCGCATCGTCCGGACGCTCGGCCGAGGCGCAATGGGAACGGTATATCTGGCTCAAGATACCCAGATCGAACGGCTGATCGCGCTCAAGACGCCACATTTCACACTGGAGCCAAGCGCGGAGCAAAAGGAACGCTTCTTCCGCGAAGCACGCGCCGCCGGAAGCCTTAGGCATCAAAACATTTGCCCGATCCACGACTTCGGCCAGATCGACGGGCGGCCTTATATCTCGATGGCTTATATCGAAGGGCGTCTGCTATCGGCGTTCATGCGACATCAGCCGCGTGCATCCCGCCGGCAAATCCTGACGGCAATCCGCAAGCTGGCCGTCGCGCTGCAGGAGGCGCACGACCACGGAATCGCTCATCGCGACCTCAAGCCCTCCAATATCATCGTCGACACCAAAGACGAGCCGATCATCACCGATTTTGGCCTGGCGCACGAATCTGAGCGCGGCGAAGATGCCCGCCTCACCCGGCCCGGGATTTCTATCGGCACGCCCGCCTTCATGTCGCCTGAGCAGGTGGAGGGTAATCCGGCCACGATTGGGCCGACCACCGATCAGTACAGCCTCGGGGTCATTCTCTACGAATGGCTCACTGGTCGGCTCCCCTTCCAAGGTCCGGCATTGCTGGTCATGAGCGAGATCCTCACGAAGGAACCGATTCGTCCCAGTCATCTGCTGCCCAAAATCGAGCCCCGGATTGAAGCGCTTTGCCTCAAGATGATGGCCAAGTCGCCATCGGCGCGGTTTGCCTCGATGGCGGAGGTAGCCACTGAGATAACGGCGATCCTTGATAACCTGGACGATGAGACAGACGTCCAGGATGGTGCTGACGGTGACACGTTCGCTGATGTCACTGCAGGAGTCAGACGCCTGCGAGAGGATGAGGCGGCACCCACACCGGTTTTGCAAGCAAAGCAGCTCGCTGCCTTAAGGAAATGGCGCGGATGGATTCGATGGAGTATCGCCGCCGCGAGCCTGGCTGCTCTCGGTGCGTTGGCAGCCGTCATTGTCATCTATCTGGGCAAGACGGCGATTCTTATCGACATCAAAGACCCCGGCGTGCAAGTAGCCCTGAATGGAACGGCGCTCATCGTTACGGGGCCAGCTCAGGAGTCGATTAAGGTCGAGCCTGGCGAGCAAGAGCTCACAATTACGTCGGCCGGCTTTGAGACAACCACCAAAAGCTTCACGATCAAGAAAGGCGAAAAGAAGGCTGTCACGATCTCCATTTTGAATTCCGAGCTCCTGGCGCAGATCGATAACGAGATGTCGACAAACGCCAAGCCAGAGGCAGCGCCGACTGCAACCTCGACTACAAGCAGGGCGGCTTCTCTGCCGCGGCCGGCCGAGCCGGACATCTCCAAAGCAGCCGGAGAGAACAATGTCGCAGCCACGCCCGGCAACCTTCCAGCATCGGAGGCTGAACTTGCGTCGGCTGCCGCGAAGCAACTCCGAAGGCCGTTCTTCATCCGGGGCGACTGGATCGTCGAGAATGACGAATTGGTCCAACCTACATTGGCCGCGTCAACGTGGACTGGCGATTACAACCCGCTTCTCGTCATGGGCGATGCGACATTAGCGGACTACGATCTGTCGCTCGAGGTAAAGAAGACGGGCGGACGCGACAAAATCGGCATTCATTTCCATTGGCTGGGGCCCGGCCATTTTCGCAGTCTCAACATCTCGCGAAACCGTGAAGTCGATTTCTCATACGTGTTCCAAGGGAAGTCAGGCGTCGAGAGTGGCAACGTCAGGGAAGCAAGCCTTTCATCAAACCTCTGGTACTCTCTCAAAATCGAGATACGAGGAAGCACTTTTTTGGTGTTCCTTGACGGTGCATTGCTGTTTGAGCAGACGGACGCTCGATTCACGCATGGCCGCGTTGCACTCTTTACTAGTAACGCGACGGCTCGCTTTCGTCGGATTACGCTGACCGATCCGCACGGAAGGGTTCTGTTTGAAGGCCTACCCGAGTTGCCGCCGCCGGGCAATGGCATGGTTCGACGCGCTGCCGCCGGCAACGCCGCGCTTGCCGCAGGCGAGGTGGCTGCGAAGACCGAGCAGGAGCACTGGGCGCAACGTCTCAAAACGCCGGTCATTGTCATTAACCCGATCGGGATCAAGCTGGCACTGATCCCGCCCGGCGAATTCCGCATGGGCTCGCCGGAATCTGAGAAAGTTCGCGGCGAGGACGAAGAGCAGCGCGACGTCCGCATTGGCAAGCCCTTTCGTTTCAGCACCCATGAAATCACTCAGAGCCAGTACGAGCGCGTGACCGGACGAAATCCGAGCATGTTTTCAAATGGCGGTGGACAGTCCGAGATCGCTACCGGCGTCGATACGGGTTCCTATCCCGTCGACAGCGTCAGTTGGTACGACGCCGTTGAATTCTGCAACCGCTTAAGCGAGATGGAGCGGCTGCGGCCGTACTATCGGATCAGCCAGTTCCACCGGGCGCAAGACGGCTCGGTCACATCGGCGAATGTGAGGATCGAGGGAGGGCCTGGTTACCGCCTGCCGACCGAAGCCGAATGGGAATACGCCTGCCGGGCCGGCACGACCACGCCTTTCAACTTCGGGGCCGTCAACGACGGCAGCCATTGCAACTGCAATGACAAAGGGGCGTATCCGGATGGGACCGCGCCGCAGCATCCAGCCCTCGGGAGGACTGTCCCTGTCGGCAGCTATCGGCCAAATGCATTCGGACTTTTCGATATGCACGGCAATGTCTGGGAATGGTGTTGGGACACGTATGGCGAGCGACCACAAACGGGCGCTGCGGGCGCGCAGCGAGTGAATCGGGGCGGAAGCTGGGGCAGCTTTCCTGTTTATTGCCGCTCGGCCGTCCGTGGCCGAGACTTGCCCACCTTTGCGAGTGACAACCTGGGCTTCCGGATAGCCCGCAGTCTGCCGGAGTGAGAATCGTCACTTTCCTTCATGGTGATCTTCGGCAATTCCCTTCCAATAGTCCGTACTGGCGGGAGCCATTCCATGAACGAGAATTCCGCCACGCCGACTGATTCCCGAATCGAAGCTGCGCTGCAAGAATATCTCGGGCGACTCGACCGCGGCGAGGTTGTAGAGCGGGAAGCCTTCCTTGCGCGCTACCCCGATATCGCCGACTCGTTGCGGGCATTCATCGCCGCCGAAGATCAATTACGAATGCTCGCTGGCGATAAGGCTTCGCGCGAAAGCGCGGGAACATCGACGCAGACGTTCGCGTCTCAGGGACAAGAGACCGTCCCGCCGACATTGCAGCCCGATCCCTCTCCCGGAGTAACAGCGAGCGGGCTTGCAGGGCGATTCGGCCGTTACGAGATCATTCGGGCGCTTGGGCGCGGAGCGATGGGCGCCGTCTATCTGGCGAAAGACACGCAGCTTAAGCGCAACGTTGCCATCAAAACGCCTCACTTCGAGGACGACCCGAGTGGCGAATTGCTCCAGCGGTTCTATCGTGAAGCGGAGGCCGCGGCGACGTTGCGGCACGCCAACATCTGCCCCGTGCACGACGTCGGGCAAATCGACGGCAAGCACTTTATCTCGATGGCCTACATCGAGGGGCGAACGCTCTCCGACCTGATCAAGAGCGGCAAGGCTCAGAACGAACGCCACATTGTGTTCGCCGTCCACAAGCTGGCCGGCGCTCTGCAGCAGGCACACGACCACGGGATCGTGCACCGCGATCTGAAGCCGTCCAACATCATGGTCGACAAGCAGGGCGAGCCGATCATCATGGATTTTGGTCTCGCGCGCAGAAGGCGCGCCGAGGGAGAGGCCAGCCTCACCCATAGCGGCGATCTCATCGGTTCGCCCGCCTACATGGCGCCGGAGCAGATCGAGGGGGATCCTGACAATGTCGGCCCGGCGTCGGATCAGTACAGCCTCGGCGTGGTTCTCTACGAAATGCTTACCGGCCAGCTGCCGTTCCGCGGGTCGGTCGTCAACGTGCTTGCGCAGATCCTAACCAAGGAGATGACGCGGCCGAGCGCGCTGCGCGCCGGACTCGATCCGCGGATCGAAGCGGTCTGCCTGCGGATGATGGCGAAAAAAGCCTCCGATCGCTTTGCCTCGATGAAGGCGGTCGCCGACCAGTTGGCGGCAATTGTAAAAAGTCCCGCCCCCGCCCCGAATGTTGGCGAGAATTCGCCGACGGCAAGCCCACCCCCCGTCACAGCAGCTCCCTCAAGTGGCGATGCGGGAACATCGCAGATTCGAAAATCACTTAAACAGAAAGCGTTGACGGCAAGTGACGTTGCATCGCTGGAGGAATTGGTTCGCAAGTGCCTGAGGCGCCACGACTATGACCAGACGATTCAGATCATCGAGCGAATTCCGGAGGAGCGACGCAACGAAGCATTACAGGCGTTGCTCGAGAAGGCGCGCCAGAAAGCCGACGAGATCGCCTTCCTGATTTGCGCGATCGATGAGGCTGAGCGGCTCGATGACGCCCAAACCGCCCTCAAGAAGGCCGAAGAACTGTTGAAGATCAAGCCGGGGCATCACCGCGCCCTCGCAATCCAAGAGAAATACACCGGGGAGGGAACCGGTGCCGCCCGCATCGGATCGAAAGCGCAATTGACCGAGCGCTGGAACAACGGGGGCTGGATTCCCTGGAGCGTATTGGCATTCGGCCTGGCGATCTTCGCGGTAATGACCGGAGTGATCGTGATTTATCTGGGAAAGACGGCGATTGTCGTCGACATCAAGGACCCGGGTGTCGAAATCGCCGTGAAGGGAACCACCCTGACGATAACCGGGCCGGACAAGCAGTCAGTTCAAGTCGCCCCCGGCGAACAGGAACTCACGATCACATCGGCCGGTTTTGAAACGACCACGAGACGCTTTGCGCTCAAGAAGGGCGACAAGAAGACTGTGACGGTTTCGATCGTCAACAAGGAGCTCGTGGCCAGCCTCGGAAATGAGATTTTGCCGCCAGTGCCCACGCCCGACAGGGGCGAGCCCAAGCCCGAGTCTCAACCAGCAGTCGCCCTCGAAAACGGGTTTCTTGTCGCCCCGGCCGAGGCACGTATAGCTCGAGCTGGTCAAGATTTGTGGGCGAGCTCCCTCAGGACCTCCGTGCAGATGACAAACAGCATCGGAATGAAATTCGTGCTGATTCCGCCGGGCGAATTCACGATGGGTACCACGAAAGAGCAAGCCGAAAAAATCGTGTCGTGGAGCTCTCGCGTCAAGCAAGCAATGCCCTTGGAGCAGCCCCCGATACGCGTCAAAATTCGACACCCGTTCTTTCTCGGCGCCCACGAAGTCACTCGCGGAGATTTCTTAAAGTTCGTTGCCGCAAAAGGCTATCAGACCGAAGCCGAACAAGACGTCCGAGGCGTAAAGAAACAGAGCGCGGGCGACAAGCGCATCGGCGGCGATTGGCGAAATCCCGGATTCCAGCAAGGGGAAAACCATCCGGTCGTTAATGTCAGTGGCGCGGACGCGCGAGCATTTTGCGACTGGCTCAGCGAAAAAGAGCACCGGCGGTACCGGGTCCCGCGCGAGGCCGAATGGGAGTATGCCTGCCGCGCCGGCACCACCACCATCTTTTACACCGGTGACGACCCGCAAGAGGCGGCCAAGGTGGCCAACATGGCCGGTGCGGCCGACGGTTTCCCGCTTTCGGCCCCGGTTGGCTCATTCCCGCCCAATCCCTTCGGTTTGTACGACATGTACGGAAACGTGTGGGAGATGTGCAGAGACTGGGGCACACCTAACTACCTGGGATACGCCGACGACGGCAATCCACCGGCCTCGGCTGATCATTCCAAGGGAGTAGCCCGCGGCGGCGGCGCCGACTGCCCTCCGACGTTATGCCGCTCGGCCGCCCGCGGGGTTGGCCTGCGATCCAACATCGCTCCCAACCTCGGCTTCAGAGTCCTTTGCGAGGTGGATCTGGACCAAGCCCAATTGGACGCCCTCGCTCGTGCAACAAACCAGGCGCCGAACAACTCAAATGGTGCAGCACCAACATCTGCCAATTCAAGAGCAATGGCCGTACAACCTTCCACTGATTCGAGCGCTCAGGCTCGACCTGCCGGCTCGCAACCCAGTCTTCTCGTCGCGCCGTTTGACGAGCCGCGCGCTCAAGGGGCGCAGAAGCAATGGTCAGACCGGCTCAACTCGCCGGTTGAAATGACCAATTCCATCGGAATGCGCTTGCGACTGATTCCGCCGGGACAGTTCAGAATGGGTTCCCAAGGAGCAGAGTTTTTTAGACCCGAGCATCCGGTGCGCATTACACGCCCGTTTTATATAGGAACCTACGAGGTGACGCGTGGTGAGTTCGCGACCTTCGTCGCGCACGACAATCAATCCGTGACTCAGACAGGGCCAGGTAAGGGAGGATGGCGAGTTGACAGCACCGGAAGTCTTGTCTGGGACGCGCAGGGGCAACTCGTCTGGGACAAAGACGCGCCTCCCTCCACTTGGCAATCACCGGGATTCCCTCAGGATGACTCTCATCCCGTTGTCAACGTGAGCTGGTACAACGCGCAGCAGTTTTGCGCTTGGCTCACAAGTGTTGAGGGAAAACAGTATCGCCTCCCCACCGAGGCCGAGTGGGAATACGCCTGCACAGCGGGAACAACGACCTGGCATTACGGCGGCAACGGAGACATCACTGAGGTCGCTAACATCCCGGATCTCTCGACCAAGACCCGATTTCCGGCATGGCACGGAGTGGAGTCGTCCGACGGATTTGTCTTTACGAGCCCCGTCGGCCGTTTCAAACCAAACAATTTTGGTCTCTACGACATGGTCGGCAACGTGCAGGAATGGTGCTTCGACTGGGTGACGGAAGGCTATTTCAAGCGATCTCCGGTGAATGATCCTCGCGGGGACCCGAGTGGCAGCTATCGTTCGCTGCGCGGCAGTTGTTTCTCATCCGTCGGAGGCAGCCGCGGCCGTTGGTTGTTTCGACCCGATTACCATTCGCCAACATGCGGCTTCCGAGTCGTCTGTGAAATTCCGAACGCACCTGCGCTTGCTCCACCAGCTCCGGCTGCACCCACAGCGGCCGCCGGCGATGAGCGTCGCGTTTGGCGCGGCGAAGTCTCGCTGTTCAGACGAACGAAGGACGGAACCTGGCGTGAGGAAATCAACGACGACTCAGCGATCTATTGCTTCGAGGAAGTCAATCGTGCGCCCGGTTACGTCGAGTTAGTCGATAAGACGCGGGCGATCGGCGGCTGCCGTGTGCGCCTCGTTGACGGCGAAGCACAGATGATTTGGGGAGGAAGAGATAAGGATTGGCGGTCTTTCCAGGCGGGCGATTGGGATAGGGACGGGACGCTGAAAACTCACGCCGACGACGGATTCGTTCCGCTCTTCACCGATCGCGACATGACGGGCTGGAAGCGATTGCGATCCGAGAATGTTGCCTGGCGGATGCAGGCTGACGGCACTTTAATCGGCAAAAACAACGGGCATGAGGGCCAGCGCGGATACCTGATCACCGCTCGGAGCGACTACTCGGACTTTCATCTGCGCTGTCAGGCGTCCATGAGCGAGGGAGCGAAAGCAACCGCAATTGTTTTTCGCCGAAATCCCGAAAGGGATCTCAAGCGCGATGAGATTGTGGGCTATCTGCTTTTCATCCCAGGGACGCGACAGACCAAGTTCCAGCCCGGACAAAAGGTGACGGGAAGCATTCTTGTAGAGCACCAGGATGTCAATGCGGATACGCTGGCAGAGGCAAGCAAGCGTCCAGTGCATGCCGGGCAGTGGTTCCAAATCGATCTCATCGCACAGGGGCCGCGCGTTGAGGTGAAAATCGACGGGCGGCCTGCGGTTAATGTTGTCGATCCCAACTCGCGACGCACACTTGGGGCGATCGGATTTGTCTGCCGCCCCGACTCCATCGTTCGCTTCAAGAAGATCGAGATCAAAGAGTTGAAGCATGGCACTGGATCCTGAGCTGTCTTCCGGCTGACGGCGCTCGTATTGCCATCCCTTGTTTTGACCGGCACGAAATCGCAGTTGGAGGGCTCAGGGAAACGCGAAAGCCACCCCTTGGACTCGTTTGCCAGCCCGACTGGTTTCGCGTTCTAAACGCCATTTCCGGGGCACCTCAGGGCTGCTTGCGGAAGGACAAACCTGTTGACAATGTCATCGAAACGTGGCAGGGTCGAGAGAGGTTGTCACTTATCAAATTGTCGTCAGGAATTATGCATCGGGTGATTCATACAAAGTTGGGTGAAGGCAGGCGGGTCGCCATTCCTTCGGAAATGTGCCACGAACTCGGATTGGAGCCGGGAATGCCGGTCGTGTTGGAGTCGACTGACACGGCGATCGTGCTGCGGCCGTTAGATGAGGTTGTTCGCGAAGTGCAGGACTACTTCGCGGATGCCGCTGCGCGGGAGACGTTACTTTCGGAAGAGCTGAGCCGCGACCGCCGCGCGGAGGCGGCACGGGATAAGCGTGGCTGAGGCGGTGCTTGACGCTTCGGCGCTTCTCGCCTTTATCAGGCGGGAGCCGGGTGCGGAGAAAGTCGCGAAGGTGCTGCCGCGATCGTGCATTTCTGCCGTCAATCTGGCCGAGACGCTCGGCAAAATGGTCGAGCATGGAAAACCGCTGGAAGAGTCGGCGTATCAAATCGAACGGCTGCGGATCGCGGTCTTTCCCTTTGACGAGCACCATGCGCGGATCGCCGCTTCGTTTTGGAAGCCGACTCGCGATGTCGGCATGTCGCTCGGCGATCGGGCGTGCCTCACACTTGCGCTGACTCTGTCCTTACCGGCCTTCACGACGGAAGACGCATGGACGAAGTGCGATCTCGGTGTTGAGGTCGTGAAAATCAGGTAGCCTTGGAATAAGTTTCTCGCACCGACATCCTTCGCATCACTCAGGTCCATCGCTGCTATCGACGTTGCACGGATCGAGGGCAGACTTGATGACGTGTGTTGCCGTGCGATAGGCTTCGGCACTGGAAATTTCTTTAACCCCAACTGATCGGAGGATGGAGGAGCATGGCAAAACGAAGCAATGGCTTCAACCTGTCTGAGACCATTCGGGAATTCCGGAAAGGGCACCGGGGCATGTCGGCGAATGATGCGCTGGCGGCCGTCAAGAAAGCGCACCCGGGTCAGAAGATCAATGACGGCACCTTCAGAGCGACGTTTTACAAACTGGCAGGCAACGGCAAGCGAAAGAAGTCAGTGATGAGGCGCAAGCCGGGCCGCAGTGCATCGAACGGCGCCGACGCCGCGATGAGAGCCGGGCTTACCTTCATCCGTCTGGCCGGTGGCGTGGAGAACGCCAAAGAACAGCTCAGCAGCCTGAAGGCGCTGATTGAGACAGCGCAAGCGCTCGAGTAAAGGACGCGCCCGACAGCCCATGCTGCGGCGTAGGGTCATTCAACGAGGATGTACTCGTAGACCACTCGCGGCTGCCAGGATTCGGGGTTGCTCGCGGGGTCGGCGATTTGCTTCGGCATCGCCTGATGCAGCTTGTTCTTTGTTACGGCGGTGAAGACGAGCACGGTGTATCGCTTCCTAAAACGTTCGGCAGCCGCCCACTCGTTCTGACTCAGTCGGATCGCTGTCCCCTTGGACTTACGCCCCTTGACCTCGAACTTGTCGTCTCCGCAGGCGATGTCCCATCCTTTGTTGAGATGGCTTTCGTTTACGGGCCTCCGTCCTTGCTTGCGAAGCCATTCCATCGCCCGTGCCTCGGCTTCATTACCCCATTCCATGTCGGGCCGGATCGGAAGGTAAGGGCGCGGGGCAAACGAGCGTTGCTGTTTGCTCAAGAGCCTTAGGAGCCGGTCCGTGCGTTGCCGGATGCTCGAGACCGTTTGCCGGCCGGCCGAATTGACCCGAAGGCCAGATCTTCTCGATTTGAGCGCGGTTGAGGATGCGAAGCCATTTCACCTTTCTGCGGTTGGCGAAGGGGCACGTTCCGCCGAGTGGCCGCTTGTCACGGTAGACGCGAGCCGACTGGATTCGACCGACGTAATACTGGTCTGATTCCCCGTCGGGGCAGACCACGTAATCTCCCGGCTGGACTTCGGTGCGGAACGACCAGAGCGATCCTGTCCACTGGCTGATCGCGTTCGCGTTGTAGTCGGCCCAGTGCCCACATTTGGCGGTCAACAGCTCGTGGAGCCTGTCGCGGGTCGGAATCGCGTTTAAGTCGCCGATCTGGTTCCAGCCCACGGCGATGACGCCTGCTTGATAGCACTCGCGGGCGAATTCCTGGTGGGTCTTCGTGGTCGCCGCTTCGCGGGAGTAAATCTTCCAGACGTTCATCGTGGGGCGCCCGTGGCGTGATGCGTTGCCAACACAAGCGGTTAATTCGACGCTCTGAAGCCAAGAAGGGAAGCTTCCATGATGACGAGCGGCTCGCAGGCGATGGATCAAGCCGAGTGCGTAGGCGGCATTTCAGAGGCGAAACCGTTGGGCGTCCGTACCAAACATTTGCCGTGATTATCGATGGCGAGAATCAGGCTCGCGCCCTAGCCGAGGCGGCGTTTTTTCTTTTCGTGGGGGGGTGTGTTCGCTATCGCATCTAAGGACGGTTGGAGCACTCTATCCCATATAAGGCGAAAGGACTCGCTTTCGGTGTCTACAAGTTCGATGGTTTCAATTGGGGATCCAGGAAAATTACCGGCGACGACAGTACACACCAGCCTGACTGCATCGTTCTCTAATAGTGATATGCCGATTTTGATAGAGCCGGCTTTGAGATATTTGACGTCAATGGAATCGTTTGCAGCGATTAGGTCAGCAAGAATCCGAAACAACTCGGGCAAGTCGGATTCATCGACCTCGTTTATGTCGGCATCAAACGCGATGAGCAGGACAGCGCGCGGACGTGGAGGATTGAGGTCGCCAGAGCGCCGCTTTTGCCGATCCGTCCGTTCATAAAACAGCGTATGCGGCTCAACGTTGAACACTTTGGCAATTTTGTTGAGCGTGAAGTGATAGACGTTCTTACTCGACTCGACAGAGCTGATCGTCTTAGTCGAGCATTCCGCTAGCGCAGCGAGATCCTGTACGCGCCAGCTCATCTTTTTGCGAAGCGCCTGTATCCTTTTGCCATTAGGCCGGATGGTGCGATCGGGGAGTTCCGCGCTCATCGTGCACCGTCATTTTCGAGATCAGATTACCGGCAACTTTCGCGCAGCTTTCTCGCAACTCGGATCGCACGCATACGCGTTTTCTTCAAGACTGTGCGTATTCGATTTGGCACATGAGAGGTCGAAAGGAGCGCACGTGAAAAGCAAAGCGATCAGGCCAGTCGGTTGTTCTAAGGAAATCGAGTCTATCCGCCAAACAAAACCGTTTCTCGTCGAGTCAACTCATGCTACGTCCGTCGCGAGCGGGAAGCCAGCGAGCACCGAGGCTCAGCCTCACGATGATGCCTGTCCCTGTGTCGAACGTAAGGGTGATGCTCTCGTGCCCGAATCGACACTCATCGGAAGATTGGAAATGGAGGACGCGAGTCGAATCGCGCAAGAAGAAGGCATCGCCTTCGCAACGCAGACGATTTACGGACTGTTGGCCAGGCACCAGCGGGACGAGAGCTGGGATCGCCGCGAACTTGTTGCAGGCCTTCAGGCGTGGGCAGCGAGATTCATCGAGGAGTTTAAACTCGACGTGAAACAGATCGCCCTGTGCGTCGACCCGTTGCCGTGCAACCGATACGGACATTTTCGGCAGGGGCATAACGGGTTCGGTCTGCGTGGCGAGATCGCCATCAACGCACGGTACCTCACCCGCGAGCTTTGGGAGATCCTGGGCACCCTGTTGCATGAATTGCTTCATGCCTGGCAGGAGGAACATGGAACGCCGAGCAAGCGCAATCATCATAACGCTGAGTTCCAAGCGAAAGCGCGTGAGCTCGGTCTGATCGTAGATCGATGTGGACTGACCGGGTACACAGCTAGTAGCCCGTTTAAGGCGTTACTTCGCGAATGCGGCGTTCGCGCTCCCGCGCACGAAGTCGTCGCTCCGAAGGCGCGGCCTCGTGGTGAGTCAAAGATGAAGAAATGGACCTGCGGATGCGGGACCAACGTGCGGGTCGCGATCGCGGATTTCCGGGCAAGATGCCTTAAGTGCCAAAGGGAGTTTAAACGCGAAGACACCGACCAGGTGACAGCGTCGCAAAAGGACGCGACCACCTCGAGTGATGCGGCGTGAAGGACGGACGACCTAGGTAAACAGCTCGATGTAATGGAATGACGCTCTGCCGTCACGACGACGGCTAAAAGTGATGACCCTGAGAAACCAAGGACGGGAGCGGAAGAATGGTAGCGCAAAATAATGACGGACGTCGATGCCCGCTTTGCGGCGATGTAATTTTCGGTAACGCTGAGTGCGCTTGCTGCGCCGAGAATGGACGCTTGCGTCCGGAGCCAGCTCGGCCGCAGGGACACCATGCGCGCTGGATTAACGAAACGCTGGCCTGTTTTCAGTTCTCTTCAGAAGAGGTGGCTGAGTTCAGCCCGCACATTATTTCCGAGATTGAGCGACAACTGCTGGGGTCCCTTAGACGCTGGACACTTACGGCGCTTCTTCCCTTGCTTCAGCGGCGAGCCGAGAGATTCTATCGGTTCAAGGGCCTTCCTTCGGAAGACGCTAAAGACCTTTCGTCCAAGTTCGTGGAAAAGATTCTGGATGAGCTTTCTAAGCGCTTGCCGCACGGCAACGCAGGTACCTGGATCGCGATGATTCGCTGGACAACTTTAATGGACTACTGGCGGCGGAAAAGCCGCGAAAGAGAGTACTTCGGTGCTCAGCAAGAGCCGGAGTGGTTCGCCGAAGTTCCTGAAGCCTCGGTCGACGAAGACGCACTGTCGTTGCGATCCTTCATGGAGGAACTGCCGGTGGAACATCGGGAGGTCCTCGATCGGCTGCGCGAGGGCCAGAAGTGGAGCGAAATCGCCGCGTATTATCAGAAGAAGATTGCTGAACTCAAAAAAGAACTTCGGAGCCTAGAGTGGCCCGAGGGTGCGGTGCCGCTGCGAAAGAATCGCCGCAGGCGCGACGCTTGATTTTCAAGCGACGGAATGGACGCGGTTTTGGATCCGACCATCATGCCTTGCCCTTGATGTAGCCTTCATGGATCAGGGCGCGCAGCAGCAGGTTTCGCGCATGGGGACCGAGATCGGTTTGCGGGTTATCGGGCCGGTCGACTTTCGGTGCTGGCATTTTGAGGTCCGCATGCCCCAAAACTTTGGCGAGGTGTGTCTCCACATCGCCACGCGTCACACTGAGTGATGCGGCAGAATCGATGACACGAGCAGCGATTTCACGCAGGTGCAGATTTTCGCTCGCGAGCGATAAGTACATCGGGCACTTGAGGAGAAATGCGAACAGTGCAGGTTTTCCTTGTTCAATCGCGAGCAGCCCCTGTTCCTGGAGGGATTCGATGAGATTGACGTGCCCAATGATGGTTAAAGGCTTTTGGGCGAAGAGCGACGGCTGCCTGAGCGCTGCCTGGAGGTATGCTCGGACGGTGAGCCCGTCGCCCGCGAAATGTTCGACCACACCCTCGATGTTGGCGATCAGTGTCTCGGGCCTTTGAGAGAAGAGCTGCGACTGCTTGAGGGCGGCTTTGAGGTAAGCCCGCACGGTGAGGCCTTCCCTAGCGAAATGCTGGACCACGCCCTCGATGTTGGCGATCAGCGTCTCGGGCTTTTGGGAAAAGAGTGCCGGCTGCTTGACGGCCGCCTGGAGATAATCACGGATGGTGAGGCCGTCGCCCGCGAAATGCTGGACCACATCCTCGATGTTGGCGATCAGTGTCTCGGGTCTCTGAGAGAAGAGCGATGGCTGCTTGAGGGCGGCTGAGAGGTAAGCCCGCACGGTGAGGCCGTCCCTCGCGAAATGCTGGACCACACCCTCGATGTTGGCGATCAGAGTCTCGGTTTTTTGGGAAAAGAGCGGCGGATGCTTGACGGCCGTCTGGAGATAATCACGGATGGTGAGCTCATCGCCCGCAAAATGCTTGGCCACGCCCTCGATGTTGCCGATCAGTGTGGCAGGCCTCTGGGTCAGGATTTGCGGCTGCTTCTCAGCGGCACGCAGATAACCAGCAATCGTTAGGCCGTGGGCGGCGAAATGAGCGACAACAGCGTTTGCCGTGGGCGTTACCTCGGGGTTGCCCAAAGGGCGATCGACAATCGCAGTCGCATTCGGCGGATCGAAATCTCCCGACGCAGATGACGTATCTTCTGAGTTGTCTGGCAAGCAGGGGCACGTGAGCGGTTAACGATGGTTAACCGTAGCGCACGTTCCGCCTTCGCGCAAGGCTTTTTTGGCATCGCGCGCCGCTAGTGGACGCAGGCCCTCGCCATAGCGATTGATCTGTGTCGGCACCGCCGGTTGCAGGCAAAAGCCGCCTGATGTTTCGGTCTGATCGCTCAGGCAGCCCGGTAATTCGTCGCGGTGACCATCGCCTCCGCACTTGCGCATGCCGAGCGGGGTCGCCGACCGGAAATGCATCTGCTCCACGCGCCATTTCAAAAAAATTCGCCGCTTTGATCCGGACGGTGACAGCTCAAGCGTCTTTAAGAGAGTGGAAAGAGCAGAGCGAACTACGGAGCGCGGGCAGTCAAGTGCGAATGCAACATGCGTGATGGATGTTCGCGAAATGGCTGATGGCATCCGGAGAAACCGGGTCGTTGCCGGCCGATGTTGGTCTCTTTTTAGAGGAGAGGAAGAAAAGCATGTTCGAACTTGTAATGGAGATCGTCCGCGCCATCCTGGTCGCGCTGACGATCTTGGTTCCGTTGCTGATTTTGTGAGGCGTGGTATCGCGAAGGCATGGGATCCGGCATGGTTCCGTGCCTTCGACTTTATGAAAGGAATTGGAATGCGCGATTCAAAAACTGGAGACAAAGCAATGCGGTCAAAATCGGCGTCGAAGAAATGGATCATTCTGACCCTCGCTGTGATCGCCGGCGTGAGCTGGGGAAGCCTTCTGCGGCCCTTGGTGCCGCAACTTGTTGTAAAGACGCCGCTGACGGCGCAGCAAATCGTCACGCGAGACCTGAGCTGGGCCAGGGAACAGGGCATGTCAGGGGTGAAGCAAGATCTTGCTCCTATCCACGAGCTGTTCTCACACGGCCGTGAGGGCACGCGCTTGTTCGTTGATGACGCCCTGGGATGGAGTTCCAAGTGGAAGCTCGTGACCGACTTCGTGACGAGAAGTGATGCCCATGCTGAGTATCTCAAAGCGCAATTCGAACAGCACATCTTCTCTGACGAGCAGCTCGAGAGCGCTGTCGAAGAGGCAATTAACTCTTACCTGAAGCACCTCGACGACGTTGACTCACTGCTGCTGGTGAAACTGCAGGCGGACCTGGCTTCGGTGCCTGCGGCACAGCTTGCGCGGGGAGTCGATAAGGCCGCAATCCGGCAGATTGTTGACGAAGCGTTGACCGAGGCCAGAGACGCGGCTCAGTCCGATCTGGGCGGAATGCTTGAACGCGAGATCGCAAGCTGGGTGGCAGGCGAAGTTCTTACGGCCGTGGGTGTCGAGCTTGCGACGTCCACGGGAATCCTGAGCGCCGGAGCAGCCTCGGGAATGGTGACCGTCGGGGCCGGCGTGATCGTCGGAATTATTGCCGACTGGGCGGTGAGCTGGGCATACGACCGGATGTACGACCCGGTCGGTGAATTGACCAGCAAAGTGAATAAGCAGCTCAACGGAATGGAGCAGATGATCCTCGTCGGCGACGCCGAGCATCCCGGGCTGGAAGTGCGATTGCTCACCTACGCCCAGGAGCGGGCCGAGGCGCGCAACGCTGCGATCCAGGATGCGCTTCTGCATCAGCCCGAGCCAGCGCCGCAAGGCGGACCGCCGTCCATGGGCTTGTAGGAGCATTCTCCAAGAAGAAAAGGAACCATGACCGTGAAATCAAAACTGACTGCATCAATCGTTCTCATCGCCGCGCTTATGCCAGGCGTCTCCGCTGAGGCCGGGGCAATGACCAAGGCATTGCGCGAGGCCATGACGTATGTGGGCAAGAAGTTCGGGAAAGAGGTGGCCGAGGAAGGAGCCGAGCGGGTTTCCGTACGGCTGACGCGCCTCGCCACTAAGCACGGCGAGGAACTTGTTTCCAAAGCGTTCCGCAAGGTTGGTCCGCGTGCAGGTCGGCTCGTCGAGCAAGCCGGCGACCAGGGCGGCATTGCTGTTCGGTTGCTCGCCAAGCACGGCGATCAGGCGATTCCCCTGATCGGAAGGACCACCGCACTTACCACCGTGGCGCGCTACGGAGACGAAGCGGCCACAGCCATCATCAAACACGGCACGGTGGGCGAACAGTTGGTCGGACGTTTCGCGAAGGAAGGCGCGGAGGCATTGGCGAAAGTGACTCCGCAGAACGGCCGGCGACTGGCAATTTTGGCCGCCGAGGGCCATCTCCGGCCCGAGATGATGCAGGTGGTCAGTCGGTATGGGGATCGGGCCTGCGATTTCCTATGGCGGAACAAAGGCGCTTTGAGTGTGGGTGCCGCGCTCACGGCCTTCGTAACCCAGCCTGGACCCTTTCTCGACGGCACTCAGAAATTGACTGCCGTGGTGGCTGACGCGACGGTGAAGCCCCTCGCCGTTGGCGTGGCCAACAACACGAACTGGACGCTGATCGGCACGTTGGTGACGGCAATCGTCGCGATCGCCAGTTACCTGTGGGCGTCATCGAGGGGGATATTTTCAGGCGGACATCGCCCGTCCGTCAAATGACCGCAATTCAGACGTCTTACAGAGCAGGCAGGAACTAACAGCCGGGTCTTCTCGGGAGGAAAGTTAACCATGTCGAAGTTCATGGACATCCTGAAAAACGTCGGTGAAACGATCAGCCAGTCTCAAGGACTAAAGAACGCGTTATCGGACATCGGCCATGACGCAAAGCGCATGGTTGAGTTGGGTGCGAGCGAGATGGCCAATGGTCTTAACCACGGCCACGGATTTGTCTTGTACGGTCCTAATCAGCGGCCTGGGGCTGGTGACAAGGAGATCCAGCCGCCGGAGGCGCCGGCGATTGAATCAGCTGAGCCGACGCACGGAAGAAGCATGTGAGATGGACCGCGAGCATCGCGGTGAAGCCATAAGGTGCTGCAATGACGCTTGATGAAAGGCTGGACAAGATCGAGTCGCTCTTGGTTTCGCTCGTTGAGCGAGATCGCGTGCGGGAGTTTTATTCGGTTGAAGAATTCGCACGGATCGTCGGACGTGCGGAGTTCACATGCAGAGAATATTGCCGCAACTGCCGAATCAATGCAGTGAAAAAGGATTCGGGAAGGGGCGGGTCCAAAGGATGGGCAATAGCTCATAGCGAACTGATCCGTTTTCAGCGGGAAGGGCTGCTGCCAGTCCGGCGGCCTGCGGCATGATCAGAGTCGGCCAGATCACCTGGAAGGCGGCTCAAGGAGAGAGGATTACATGGCAAGGGCAACTTACGAACGATGGCCGGTCGATCAGCCCATCGTCAAGGAAAACGTCCGGAAGCACTTCGGCGACCTGCGACAGCACGCCGACAGTTTGAAAAAAGACGGCCAGCTTCGTCCATTGCTTGTGCTTCGAGACGGGACGTTGGTGGCCGGCGAGCGGACCCTCCGGGCGGCAAAGCTCGCCGGGCTTACGCATGTCGATGTGAAGGTGCTGGAAGACGAGCTCAGCCAAAGCGAAATCAAGGTGTTGCAGCTGGCCGAAAACTTGTCGCGTGCGGATTTGAGCGACGCCGAGATTTATCTCGCGTCCAAAGAGCTGATGGCTCTGAACCCTCATTGGCTCAAGAAGGACCTTGCAGCGGCACTCTCTTGCGATCCGTCTATGGCGACGAGAATTTTCGCCGTCGATGAGCTGGTCCCGGAAGCGAAGGAAGCATTCCTCGCCGGCAAGTTCGGCTGCTCAAAAGCCTACGCGATCGTAAAAGGGCCCCGGGAAGATCAGCAACGCAAGCTCGCCGGCATCCTCTCGGGCGCGTCGCGGGATGAAGTGGAGCGAATGGGCCGGATCGGACGTTGCAAGAATCCTGACGCGAAGAAGTTACCGCGAGTGAAGATCGTGCTGTCGGAGGGCGACAGCGTCGTTGTCAGCGGGCGCGGGCTCAACATGGCGCGGCTGGCCGAGGTGCTGGGGCAAGCGCAGAAGGAAGTTCGCAAGGAAGCACCGCGGCATGACATCAAGTCTTTTCAATCGATGCAGCGAGTCAGGCGCGAGCGGGGAGAGGGCGCATGAACCAGAAAGAGCTTTCCACCACGCTGCAAGACCACCGCGACTGGATGCACAACCGCCACGCCTCGGGCAAGAAGGCCGATTTGCGCGGTGCTGATTTGCGAAAAGTGAACTTCGAGGGAGCTGACCTGCGGTTCGCCGATTTGCGGGCCGCTGATCTTTCCGGCTCGAACTTATCTCAGGCCGACATGAGCAACGCCGATCTGCGCGGCGCGAACTTAAGCGAAGCGATCTGCATCAGCACGAAATTCGTCAACGCCCGGCTCGAGGGGGCCAATCTTTACGGCGTCGATCTCCGCACTGCCGTCATGGAGTATTCGCAGATGGCCGGCGTCAACATGACCAGTCGCTTTCAAAACATTCTCAAAGACAAACCCCGCTCTGAGGAAAAGCGCCACGAGCAAAAGCAGGCGCATGAGCAGAAACAGTCGCAGCAAAACGAGAGGGCGGGCCGATGAGCGAATCAAAGCAGCCAGAAATGCATGGCATGAGTAGAGCCCAGTTGGTCTGCGAGCATTTCGATGCCTACAGCGACTTATTTTGGGCTCAGCACCTGGTGCCTCGGTTTGGGTGCTATCACCTGGGGCCGGACGCAATGCGGGATTACCGGGAAGCATGGCACGCGCATACCGAGATGAGAGATTGGCAGTGGTGGCAGGATCATGTGAAGAACTGGCCGGACGAAAAGTTGCACGGCGAGATTGCAGAATGCCGTGCAAGAATCAACGCACTTGGCCAGAGCCAACCGGCGTATGAGCAGCTTGACGCCGCTCGGCCGACGTTTCGCGACATTCTCAGCCAGTCTTCCGGTCAACCGGTCCCCGACCTGACTCAGACGCAGACGCGATCAAATCACCGATGATTGAGTTGTCACGTCAGCGAGGCCACTTTCGCTCGAACAGGTGCCTCATGATTCTCGCACGCTTGATGCTTGTACTCGGCATTGCGTTGTTTGCCTATTGCGCTGTGCAGATCGGCGTCGCGGTGCCATTTGTTGGAACCGTTGCGCTGGTTGCCGCCTGCGCCTACATGGCAAAGGGAGTGCGTCAACGCCTTACGACTCTCGGCTCGGCGCGCTGGGCTGACATCGAGGATTTGCGCAGCGCCGGAATGCTGAACGCCACGAGCGGGCTTATTCTTGGCCGGCCCACGGACAGCAAAAGGCATTTCGCGATGGCGCTAAAGTCGCTGTTTAATCCGCGGGTCGATTCGATGTCGGCCTCCCGGCAGTTGGTGGCGGCGCTTCGCAACCAGCAAACCAAGCAACTCGTGAGGCTAAACGCTTGTCATGTCAGTGTCTTCGCGCCAACAGGGTCGGGTAAGGGAGTGTCAATGGTCGTGCCATTTCTCCTCTCCTGCCCTGACTCTTGCGTCGTCGTAGATTTCAAAGGCGAGCTGGCGAAGCTTACGGCGGATCGGCGCGGGGTGATGGGTCACGACGTCAGAATCATCGACCCCTTTCGGATTGTGACGAACGCTCCGGACACGCTCAATCCCCTTGATCTGGTCGACAAGAACTCGCCGCTGGCAATTGATGAGTGCCGTGACTTCGCAAACGCATTGGTAACTCGCACGGGCGAAGAGAAAGATCCGCATTGGTGCGATAGTGCGGAAGCCTGGGTTTCTGCGTTCCTTGCCGTGACAGCCTATCACGGTGAGCCAGGAGACCGATCGTTGCAGACGGTGCGCACGCTGCTCAGCAATCCCGCGAAGATGGATGCGATCATCCGGCTGATGTACGAAACGCCGGAAGCCTGGTCAGGAATGCTCAGCAGAATGGGGCACCAACTGACGCGGTATAAGGACAATGAGCTGGCGTCGGTGCTCACCACCGTCAACCGATTTCTGACCTTTCTCGACACGATCCCAATCGCCGAGAGCACTAGCGACAGCACGTTTGATCCGGGAGATCTGGTGAAACGAAAGACGACGGTTTACCTCGTGCTCCCGCCCGAGCATGTCCGCGCTCAGCAAGGGCTGCTTCGCTTATGGATCGGCACGATGCTTCGCGCGTGCGTAAAGGGCGGCCTGCAGGAGAAGAACCTCGTGCATTTCGTTCTCGATGAAGCTGCCTCGCTCGGCCATATGGACGCCATTGACGACGCGGTGGATAAGTATCGCGGCTACGGCGTCCGCCTAATTTTTATGTGGCAGTCGGTCGGCCAGCTCAAGAAATGCTTTCCCGAGGGCCAGGACCAGACCTTGCTTAGCAACTGCAGCCAGATTCATTTCGGGGTCAACGACAAGGATACGGCTCAGTACGTCAGTGATCGTCTCGGTGAGGAAACCATCATCGTGACATCGGGCGGCACGTCGAAAAGCACAACCTATCAGGGCTCGGTCGCCGGTCCGCCAACCCAGAGCCGCTCCTTTCAGCGCTCGGATAACTGGGCGCAACAAGTGAGGCGGCTGCTCAAGCCGGAAGAAGTGACGGCCTTGTCGCCGCGCAGTGCAATTACCTTCACGCCGGGCGTTCCACCGCTGAAGACAACCTTGATCCGCTACTACGAGGAAAAGATCCCAACGGCGGGCAACCCGGCGCGGGACAAGGCGTCAACTCTGGCCTGGTGTGCGATGTTTCTCGCCGTCGCGTGCGGATTCACGGGCGCGATACGCGACATTACCTCTATCGACGGAGGGATGCAGACCGAGCAAGGCGCCCACTCAATCGGTCACATGCGGCTGGCCGAGAAACCCTCGAAGCAGCGGACATGGTCCAGCCACGCTGTGGGGCGATCAAACCAGCGGGCATTCAACGAAACGAGAGACGACGATTAGCGGCACCCTTCGCTGGCCGCATCTCGTTTGTGCTTCGCGCTTTTAGTGAATCGTCAGGTTCTCCTCTCTTGCCGCCCTTGGCGTGACAGCGACTGACGCGTAGCCGGCGGCGCATCGCGTCGGAAGGCTGTTTGTTTCCGCGCTGACGCTTGTGCAACTGCTCCCCGCATAGGCGGCGCTTCGCGGCCTTTCACGCTGCTCCAACGCCGGCTGTTCCCTCGCTCAGGTCACGCCATTTGGGGCGGACAGAAGGAGGAAACCTCTATGACGATCATTGATCTCGCATTAGTGCTAAACGCGATGTCGCGGCTGAGCCCGTCGGCTCCGCAGCAATTTCCCTTGCATCAGAGTTCCGCAAGCCCGTCGAACAGCCCAATTTGGACCTGCGGATCGAGTTGTGCCCATGCGAAAAGCATCGGGACCGGATACCGAAAGATGACGAAATTTTCCAAGGCGGGCGTGTCGTCGGACCGCACGTACGCTTTAACTCGGGCTGCGTTCGCGGCAAGCACGGCGCACCGATCGAGGTGCTTTTTGAGAAGGTCTCGCTTCCCGTTGCGTGTCTTCCCGCGAAAATCACTTAGTTGCTCCGCAATCTCGCTTGGAGTCTTGTGAAAATGCAAGTCTTTGCATTCGGCGAACAGGATGCGGCCCTTCGCTTCGCTCCAGGCCAAGACATCGACGTCACCGTAATCAACGTCGAATCCCATTCCAAGAATTTTCGTCACAGGAACCTCGCACTCGACGTTCCATCCCGACTCGCGCAAGCGCGCCGCAACTTCTTGGGTGAATTTGCTGCCTCGCCGATCAGCGGCTTTCCCGAACCAGGCTTTCATTCGGGTGCTTCTGACTTGCTCGTGGGGGAAGTTTCCTTCCAAATACCCAATCATGGAATACGCGACGGCATCGCGTATCAGGCCTGGAGCAATGATAAGGAGCGGGTCGTCTGACTCATCGACTTGAACGATCGGCCGGCGAAGGAGCGACAGGCGCCGTCGAAACCGCCAGGGCTGACAATCTTTTTCCTTGAACCCGGGCGGCATTTCCCGCCACGCTGGTTGCGGCGTCGTGGTGAGCGCTTGGGCGATCAGATCACCATCGGGCGCCAGATCTTTCAAAAGTAGCGCCAATTCACTTCGACGAACGGCAAAGACGGCGAGCTGCTGTTCGATTCCGTGGTCCTCGATCTCATCGACGACTCGACGAAACTCGTCCGGGGCAAAGCTGTGCTCGTCTGCCCACGCGTGGACAAATTCAGGGTCGAGTCGCCCTTCAATCGCTCCTACCGGTGTCGGTGGCTCGAAGTTTGTCGCATAGTCTGAAACTTCCGCATCGACGATTTTCTCTCCAGTTGCATGGCCGAACGGCTTAATGACGTCTTCGAAGAAGTGAGGGTCGACCTGCACATCACCGAGCGGAGTAATCCGGATTGAGGGTCTGACGGCGTCGAGATGAATTGCGTCGGACCAGCCGCCCAGCCCGCTTACCTGCGTGAGCGCTGCCGTCAATCTGGAGAGGTCCAATGCTCCGGGGATTTTGCCGCCTTCGATCGGGCACTCGCACACCGCTAACTCGACTAGGGTCCGGCACGCTTGCAGCGCGGTGTTGATTTTGAATTCGTGCTCCGTAATCGTCGTCATGGCGGCCGTTTTGTCGGCGTGCAGGCCCAACATGCACGAAGCTGTGCGCCGCCAGGTCGCCTGCTCCTTCATCGCAACCTCATGGTTTCGCAGAGAGGCTTTGATCAAGGCGCGGCGATTAAATGCCTTCAGTTGGGAGCAAAGATCGTCTTCGAGCAATCTGACCAATTCATTGAGGAACGCTGTGCACGCCTCCTTTCCCTCGATCGTCGAGCCTTCGCATCGACGCCGCACCTTCCAGCCCAATCCCAGTCGCAGACTTGCATCGTCGATGGAATCAATCGTGATCGCGTGTTCCGGCAGTGACGTTGCTACGAAGTCGCGAAAGCGCCTTCCCTGAAATATTTGAAAGTCTCGGCCGGAACTATTGCGCACGATCTGTCGCGCCAAGTCCGACGTTCGGGTCGGGCTTGACGCATTCGAGAGCGTCAAGAATCCCGATACGATCGCCCCAACAAGAGCGGCCTCGGAAATGTTCGTCGGGTCGGCAAGCCCTTGCTCGAACGCTTCGTCGGTCTCGACTGACAGTTCGCGTCGGACCGGGTCGATTTGGACGCGGATTCGCGATTCGATCTCGCTCTGCGTGATAACGGTCCCAGCTGTTGGATGGAAACCATCGCCCGAGAAGGCAACAACGATCGAAAGGGGACCCGCGGGCAGCTCAGGAATCTCGCGATCGAGGACGGCGGCGATTTTCGGAAGCCACGTGTGCATTATTTTCCAGCGCTCATAACAGCGTGGATGCTTAACTTCGCTCCACCATTGGCGCGTCGCTGTTAGATAGACCATGGGAAGGCCTCGCTCAGGCTCCCAAGTCGTTTGGACATACAGCGGAAGACAGCGGTCCTCGTCGAAGAGCGATTCATTGCTCTTGACGACGTCGACCCAATGCCCGTCGACGTTCTTGACCGCATGTTTGTCTAAGCGACGCGCCGCTTCCAGTCGAAGCTCGCAGATCATCGCAGGGTCAATCAGAACTTGGGATCGGCCGCCTTGGCCGAACTCTTTCGGAATCTGCGAATGGGGGATCAGATGTCCTTTTAGTGAGCGCACCCAGGCGACGAGGTTTGGCAATCCGTTTACATTAATCAGCTCCACGCCTTGATTTGCCAGGAGCTCTTTGGCATCGAGAATGCGCCAAACCGTCAGCGGCCCAATGTCGCGCAGGCAATCGAGCGTCGCAACATCTGCGGCGCTTATGTAAGCAGTTCTCCAGTTGCATCGATCGTTGCGTTTGAGGATCTGCACTGCTGCTCGACCAATTCCGCAGCCTACGATCAATGTCAAGCCCTCGTGATCTTTTCCTTTTGCGAGAACTGAGCGATGGCAATTGTCGATCCATCGGTCCAAATCATTGCCGAGGGCTTCCGGCTCGGGATTGGCCCCGCCAAAACCAGAATCTTCAAAGCCTTCCAAAGTGTCGAGTACGAAGATCAATTGGAGGAAACGTCCCGTGTCGACCTCCACCGCGTAACTAGCCATGATTCCGTGGTCGGTCGGCTGAAAACCAATCGGCGCACCGCCCTCGGTATTCAGCGGCGGAGATTTGGAAAAGAGTTCAGAATATTCATGGGCGAGCGCTTCCAGAAGAGGCTTCTTGAGGCCCACTTGGATCATGCAACGCACAACCAGTGTCCTGATTGCAACGCTGACGGCTGTCGGCAAGGCGAGCACCCATTGACCGTTGTGGCGCAAAAGCGGGTGCTGGTGGAGCGGCGAATGGGTTAACGTGGCAGTTGGCATCAATGGTCGCACTGCAGGATCGAAGATGAACGGCGCAAGAGCGTCGGGTGTCGCTCCGTATCGGCGCAAATCGGCATCGGTGAACGTGACGCGCCGGGCGTGCTCGTTGATGGCCGCTGCGATGTCGCTCGGCATTTCTGATTCTGGAGACGGATTGCCGAACGTGTATCGACTCAACGAAGCGCGCTCGCAAACGATGTCAGAAAGACGCAGCAGTGCGTACGAGGACTCTCGGAGTTCGTCCCAAATTGCGCCTGGCGGCATTCCTTCCACGATGTTGATAACTCGCTGGAGGAAAAATGCCGCTGACTCCCAAACACCCTGCAGAATCCGAAAATTGCCGCGACGGGTTGTGACGAGCGACACGAAGCAGTCCTCGGCATCGTCCTCGTACCGACCGCAGGGGCCCGCGGACATTTCGGAAAACCAGACGCCAATCGTGCTCTTGGTTGGTTTTCGTGAGCCCTGCCCGAAGGCGACAGCGATGTGCGACAAGGCCTCAAGTCGACAGCAGTTAGACTGCAGTTCTGGAACCGTTAGCAGGCCTCCCTGAATTGCCGCCGCGCGGACAGGGTCGAAGTGAGCGACCGCTTCCGCGAGGGATCGGTGGGCAGCGATGATCTCGCTCAATGGCAATCCGCTTACAGCCATCAGCGAAAACGGACCGGCCGCATCGATCGGAAACGGAGGCTCTGCAGGAGATCGCACACCTGTACTCCCAATCATCGTCGCATCCTCGCTGACGACTCATTCCGCGTCCCAGCGAAAGCCGAGGGGCAACGCGTGGCAATCTGAAGGACACGGAGATTGTACTCGCGGTTCGAAGGAGTACTGCGCGAATGCCAAGGCTCTATGGAGCGTCATGGGCCAGATGCTGCGCTTTCAGCGGGAAGGACGACTGTCGGATAGGCGGTGCCTAGCCGAAAACCTTCTTGATCGCGTCGTACTTGGTCGAGGGGTACAGGTGCCGGTAACGCCTGGAAATCTCCTCGGACATGTGGCCGGCGAATTCCTCGATGAATCTTTGGTCGATCCCCATCGTCGCGCACGCGCTGATAAATCCATGCCGGAAGAAATGCCAGCCCCGCACCTCCGACCAGTCGGTGTCGGACAATGCCCGCTTCAGGTGGTTGTGCGCCTCGCTCGGCGTTAATGACTCGATCGGCCTCGTCGATCTCGCAGTGATCGTGGCCGCCCTCCCGGCGAGTGTCGTCGCTCGACCATTGCTCTGATGCCCGGTCGTCGGGCTCCGCTTCTTGCTCCGCGTCACGACGGCGTTTTGGCAGAAAAGATGCGGTCCGCCAGGATGATCCTTCAACCATTGGCGAAGGATTTTCTCGAGGACCGGGGAAACTGGCACGCGGCGCGTCGTGGTCTTTCCCTTCACGCGCTTCTTCTCGTGGATCGTCACGACCTTCTCACGAAGATCGAGGTCGGTAATCTTCGTCCGAATAATCTCGGAACGCCGGGCTCCCGTGTAGGCCGCGAAGCCGACCATCGGATAAAGAAACGGTTGCGACTCCTTGCCCTTGATTAGCTTGAGGATCGCCTTCGTTTCTTCAGTCGTGGGGTACATGGCATCCCACAGGTCAGCCTGCTCCGCCCTGGTCAGACCCGCCTTGATCTTCCGTTCAATCTCGGCCTTGGTCATGAACGGCGGCTTCTCGGTCGTTCGGGGATACCGCAGGCCCGCATAGGGAAACGGTTCCTTGACGATCTTCGCCCGCTTCGCCCAATTCCAAGCCGTGCGGAGCGTGATGATTTCCTTCTTGATCGTCGCTGCGGAGACCTTGCGGCCGTTCATGCCGGCATCTTTGGTGCGGCCGTCCACATACGCTTGTAGCGTCAACAGGCCGAGGTCGTTAATGGGAAAATTCTCGCCCCATTCTTCGACGAAGTACCCGAAGTGGAGTTCGATCCCGTCGAGGGTCGTCTTTTCAAGGGAGGCTTTGTGCGTGGCGACGTATTGATCGCGAAAGCTCCCAAGCGACGTTTTGCCCGGAGCCATCTGCGGCACGATGGCGGCGCGCCCCTCGTACTTGAGGAATTCGCAGATGTCCATTTCCGGCGGCACGGAAATGAATCGCTGCTTGAGCTGATGCAGCTTCAGATCGACTTCGCCGACCTTGGCGCGGGCGAGGTCCTCGGTGGGATTGCCGTCGAGGGTGAAGGCATGCTGCTTTCCTTGGTAACGAAAGAGAATCCGGTAACTGCCGTTTCGCTCTTGAAGGCCGGCCATAATTGCGGCTCCAATGTCACCGCAACGCCGTTACCAGGATGTTACCAATTGAGGGCAATTAGCGGCGCCGTGACCTGCGACTTAATTGTCGCAAGTCCATATTCCGCATGCAATGCCGGAGGAGGGACTCGAACCCACACACCCGTTTAAGGATACTGGATTTTGAATCCAGCGCGTCTGCCAATTCCGCCACTCCGGCCTGATCGTCGCCCCTGCGGGCGACTCGACGTTGCGAAACTACAGCCCCTCGCCTGCCGGCGTCAACTGACTTAGCCCAATTGCTGATTGGCTGATTGCCTGTCCCACCCGGTCGCCAGCTGCCTTCCGGAAACTTCTTCCGTGCTCCACAACGACTCGTCGAGCATCACTCTGCTTAGACTGGCTGCAACACGGACCAGACCTCCGATCGTGGTGGCCTTCCCTGGGACTTTCCGCTAACGTCGAGTGGCAACAGACTCCGGACCGAATCCTTGCCCTGTGCGCACCGATGGACCCGCTCGCCCGACTCCACGACCGCCTCGCGCCGCTCAAGGCGGCCCTGCTCGACCATCCGGTCTACCAGGCGATCGACTCTCTGCCCGCCTTGCACGTCTTCATGGAGCACCACGTCTTTGCCGTGTGGGATTTCATGTCCCTGCTCAAATCGTTGCAGCGGCGGCTCTCGGGCGTCGACGTTCCCTGGCTCCCCGGCGACAACCGGTTGGGCTGTCGCTTCATCAACGAAATCGTGCTGGCAGAAGAGAGCGATGAGGATGGACAAGGCGGATTCGTCAGCCACTTCGAGCTCTATCGCCGGGCGATGAAGCAGTCCGGAGCCACGCTTGGCATCGACGGTTTGCTGGCGGCGCTCCGCCAGGATCAGCCGCTGGCCGACGCCCTCGCCGCCGCAGAAGTCGCGCCGGCCGCACGCTCGTTCGTGCAGACAACGTTCGAGATCCTCGACGCCGGCAACCTCTGCGCCATCGCCTCGGCCTTCACGTTCGGCCGCGAGGATCTGCTCCCGGCCCTCTTTCAACGAATCGTCGACGAACTGAATCTCGAAACCGGCGGCGGCCTCGAATTGTTCCGCTACTATCTCAATCGGCACATCGGTTTGGACGGCGACGAACACGGCCCGATGGCCGGCCGGCTCATGCAATCGCTGTGCGGCAGCGACGAATCCCTCTGGGCGATTGCTGAACAAACGGCGACCAAGTCGCTGGAGGCGCGGCACGCGCTTTGGGACGGGATTTACGCAGCGATACAAACCCGAAAAGCAACGGATCGCACTGCCCCGACTCAAAGCAGTTGGTGATCCGGATTTGCCCGACTGACCGGGTATCGGGAGCGCTGCCTGAATTTCCCCCAAACGCAGCCTGAATTCGCCCGCTGAAAGGTCCTCGAACCGCCGGCATTCGGCTTGACCTCGGCGCGTGCCTTTTCTTAAAACTCTGCAAGCCGCGACCCCCCGAAGCAACGGATTGCCTAGCCACGATGAGCGATTCGCCGACCCTGACGGTTGGTGCGCTCTCAACCGCCGACTGGCTGCCTGAAGAGCCGTCGGATCGGTTGACCGGTTGCCCGCGCGTTCTGAGCGCGCGGCGGTCGGGTTCCTCGCGCGCCCTCCTCACAATCGCCCCTCGAAGCCGAATCTTGCCCCCCGGGCACGACGCTGAGAATTCATCAGGTCTGCATTTTTCGCCGGAACTGAGTTCATCAGGGCCTTGACGGACGCGGTTCAACCGAGCCGCGGCCCATTCACCTAATCACCTCGAGCATTTCTTAGAGCGGGGCGGGCAGCCTGCCGTCCTGCGGATCGAACACGATGCGCCTTGATGCCCCCAAATTTCTATTCCGGGCCTCGGTTTGCCTGTGCTTTTTTGCCTACGGAGTGGTGACAGCCTATTTCCGCGTCTTTCCCTTCTCCGTCCTGCACAACGCCCACGAGGCCGTGCTGGCGATCGCCCGCACCAACGACGACGCCGAGTTCCGCGAGCCGGCCGATCTCAAGGACATCGCCGAGCCGACGGTGCACCACTACTCGCCCGCCTGCGGAACCGAGTTGCTGCTGGTCTCGGGCGGCGAAAATTACCTGAAGGACCAGAGCGCGGGACACGGGTGCCTGGCTTGGATCATGGATCGCCAGGGCCACGTGAAGCACGTCTGGCAGTACGATCCGGGGCTCTGGTCGCAACTCGACGGCGTCGCGATCACTCCGGGAAGGTCGGCGAGAGTCTATCCCGTCGGTTTGCACCTCTATCCGGACGGCGGCCTGCTGGTGAGCTTTCAGGGCTGGTACACGTTCCCGGTCGGCATCGGACTCGCCCGGTTCGACAAAGACTCCAAGCTAATCTGGAAAAAGGAGCTGCACACTCATCACTGGTTCACCGTCGCCGACGACGGCCGGATCTACGCGCTCAAGTCCCGCGTCGTCGACTCGCCGCGACCAGTCGGCGAGACGCGGTTCTCTCTGTCCTCCGGCGCAGCCAAGATCCTCGATGACGCCGTCGTGACTCTCGACGCGGACGGCAACGTGCTCGAAGAGATTCCTCTGCTCGACGCGCTGGTGCAGTCCGGTTACCAGGGGCTGTTAGCCGCCCGCGCCGGCTCCGACTGGGATAGCCAAGAGACGTGCGTGATCATGGATCAGGATCCGACTCACCTGAACGGCATTCAGCTCGTGAATGCCGCGCTCGCCGCGAAACACCCCTGGCTGCGGGCCGGCGATCTGTTGCTTTCGATGCGGAGCCTCAACGCGGTCGGCATCCTCGATCCGCACACGCGGCGGTTCAAATGGATGTCGGCGGGGACGACGGTCATGCAGCACAGTCCGTTGTTTCACGACGACGGCGTGCTCGTCTTCGACAACCGGGGCGCCTCGATCGCGACCGGAGGCTCGCGCCTCGTGCAGATCGATCTGGAAACCCGCGGTTCCCAAGTTTTCTTTCCCGGTCCGGCCGCCTCGCTGCCCGGAACGTTTTATACGGGAGTGGCCGGCCACCTCGATCTGAGCGGCGATGGCCGAGTCTTGGTGACTTTGTCCAAGGCGCAAAAAGTCTGGGAAATCAATCTGAAGACCGGGGCCGTGCTGTGGGAGTACGTTTGCGTCGATCCCGAACACCGCCGGCGCCGTGAATTGCTCACCGCCGAGTACGTGCGGCACATCGATTTTCCGATGAATAAAAGCCAATAACCTCGCCAAGTTTGAACAGTCGGGCCTGAAGGAACATGTCGTGACACGGAAGTCATTTTTGCCCACGATGGTCGCGCTGGCCGTCGCGATCTGTGTGGTTGGATTGCCACCCTCTGCGGCACAGGCGGGTGCGACCGGGCCCCCTCTGGTCGCCTACATCGGTCCCGGTGCGGGGCTGGGATTCCTTGGCAGCCTGCTCGCCGTCCTGATGGTTGTCTTCCTGGGTGTGGCAGGACTGATTCTTTATCCGGTGAAGCTCGCGATCCGCTGGCTGCACAGGGCTCGCGCGACGAGCCGTGCAGCGACGCCGTTCGACGCTTCTTCGCTGCTTCGTTCCGGGCGCGCTTGAGGTCGCCCATGAACGCCACGGATCTGGCTGCAATCGGAGAAGGACTGGCCGCGGGCTTGATCGCCGGAGTGCTATTTCAGTGGGTCGGCTCGCGGATGCCGCGAATCGACTTCTGGAAACCGGCGGCCGCTTTCGCGCGCTCGCTCGTGGCGGTGCAAGATGACGACTTTTTCGCCCGCTACGGCGAACTGCTCAAACTGCTCGCGCTCTACCTGCGGCGCCAGGCCCTCGTCCTCGTTTTGCCCGTCGCCGTCGTCACGGGCGCCCTCTTGTTTCCGCCGGAGACGGAGGCGCGAGCGTCGGTTGACACGCCCGCCCGGATGTCGAGTTGGACGGCTCCGCTCCAGACCGTCGAGCTCACCTCTCTGGTGAGCGTCTGCGTCGGCTCCGGCATCGGCATGGCCTTATTGCGGAAGCGGACGTGAATCTCAGCCGCACCGACTATTGGCTCGCTCGCCTCGCTCACGCCGGCGCGGACCTCTTCGAGTCGGTGGGAAACGTCGAATCGTCGATCCTCAGGCGACGCCTGGACGCAACGCCGCTCGAGGCGCCGATCTTCGTGTGCGGCCTGGCGCGCTCGGGCACGACGATCCTGCTGCAAGAGCTGTCGCAGATGCCGAACGTCGCCACCCATCGGTATCGCGATTTCCCCTTCCTGATGACCCCCTGGATCTGGAGCCGCCTGGTTGATTGGGGCCAGGACAGCGCGGAGCCGCCGGCGACCGAACGGCCGCATCAGGACCGGATTCGCATCTCGGCCGAAAGTCCCGAAGCCTTCGAAGAGCCGCTCTGGCAATTCTTCTTTTCCCAACTGCATGGGGCCGAGTCATTGCATCGACTGACGGGCGAACGGCGGTCGGCCGAGTTCGACGCTTTCTTCCGCGACCACATCCGCAAGATTCTGCTGCTCCGCCGCGGCCGCCGCTATTTGTCCAAGGGCAACTACAACGTCGTCCGCATCGAGTATCTGGCCGCCCTCTTTCCCGATGCCCGCTTCGTGATCCCGATCCGCCATCCGTTGACCCACGTGCAATCGCTCGTACGGCAGCACGCCCTCTTCACCGCGTATGCCCAGCGCGACCCGCGCGTGCCCCACTACCTGCGAGCCGCCGGCCACTACGAATTCGGCCCCCAACGCGTGCCGATCCGCCTGACGCACGAGGCCGGCGACCGGATTCGCGACGCCTGGCACGGCAGCGACAACGCGACGGGCTACGCCATCCAATGGGCCGAAATCTACGGCTTCGCCCACGCGCTGCTCTCCGGCAATGACGATCTGGCCGAACGCACGTTCGTCATCCGCTACGAAGACTTCTGCGATCGCCCGGCCGAGGTCATGTCCGCCGTCTGCCGACACGCCCAGCTCGAACCTCTGGTGAAGAATGGACCGCCTGCCCTCGAGCACATCGTGGCGTCACCTCACGATTCGCTCGAACTCCCGGATGGCTTCTGCGAGACGGTATGGCGCGAAACCGGCTCGGTGGCGAAACGCTTCGGCTATTCGCCCACGGGCCGTCATCCGGCTAGCGCCCGCGACGAGCAGAAAGCGGACGCCCTATCTCGGCTCGCTGCGGAACGCCAATTGGCCGCGTCTTAAGGGCGCTGGCTCGGCGGCCCGCTGATTTTGCTGGTGTTGACTCGATTCTCGATCCCACACGCCAGACCGCAGTTACCCCACCACTTAGCGAGCCGACGATCCACGCTCGCGGCAGTGCCGCAAAGCATGGCGGGGCTTGAAGATTGTGTCCGCGCGAACCTGCCCTGACCTTGCCGGTCTTATCCGTTATCCTACGATTCACATTGCCGGTCCTCTTCTGTCCGTTGCGTTCTCTTGCGCTCGGAGTGTTTCCATGCTCGACGTCAATCGTCAGTTTCGCGTGCCCGCCATTCGGACGGAGTTGCCGGGGCCCAAGGCGCGGCGGATGGTCGAGCGGGATGAGCGGGTCACGTCGCCGTCGTACACGCGGGTGTATCCGCTGGTCGTGGCCCGCGGCGAAGGGGCGATGATTGAGGACGTCGACGGCAATCGCTTTCTCGACTTCAACGCGGGAATCGCCGTCTGTTCGACCGGGCATTGTCATCCGCGGGTCGTCGCGGCCATTCAGAAGCAGGCGGCCAACCTGCTGCACATGTCGGGGACCGACTTCTACTATCCGACGCAGTTCGAGCTGGCCGAAAAGTTGACGCAGATTACGCCGGGCAAGTTCGCTAAGCGGGTCTTCTTCACGAATTCGGGGACGGAATCGGTCGAGGCGGCGATCAAGCTGGCGCGGTATCACACGCGGCGGCAGAACATGATCGCGTTCTACGGCTGCTTTCACGGCCGCACAATGGGCGCGGTTTCGCTCACGTCCAGCAAGGTCACGCAGCGACGCGGCTTCGGACCGCTCCTGCCGGGAGTGATTCACGTGCCGTACGCCGATTGCCGCCGCGGGAAGCACACGCCCGGAAGCGGCGCCGGCACGATTGAGATGATCGAAAAGACGCTCTTCCGCAAGCTGGTCGCCCCGGACGAGGTGGCGGCGATCTTCGTCGAGCCGATCCAGGGCGAGGGCGGATACCTGGTGCCGCCGCCCGAGTTTCATCGCGAGCTGCGAGCCCTGTGCGATCGGCACGGTATTCTGTTCGTCGCGGATGAAATTCAGTCGGGAATGGGTCGCACCGGAAAAATGTGCGCGATCGAGCATTGGGGCGTCGAGCCGGACATCATTTGCTTGGCGAAAGGAATTGCGTCGGGGATGCCGCTGGGGGCGATCGTCGCTCGCGCGGACTTGATGGATTGGCCGCCCGGGGCGCACGCCAGCACGTTCGGCGGCAACCCGGTGGCCTGCGCGGCGGCGCTCGAGACGATCGCCCTGCTCGAAGACGGACTGATGGAAAACGCGGCCCGCCAGGGAGCCTTCCTGTTGGCCGAGTTAGAGAAACTCAAACGCAAGCACTCGGCAATCGGCGACGTGCGGGGCAAGGGACTGATGATCGGCTTCGACCTGGTGGCAGCCGACGGCTCGCCCGCTCCCGACGAGGCCGAGAGTCTCGTGGAAGCCTGTTTCCACAAAGGCCTGCTCCTTTTGCGCTGCGGCGAGAGTGCGATTCGGATCTGCCCGCCGCTCGTGGTCACGCAGGAGCACTGCGAGACGGCGCTGGCCATCATGTCCGAATGCCTGGGCGCGTCGGGCAGCGCCCCGGCCGGTCGCAGCAAGAGCGCAGCGATTGCCTCTCAGCCGTCGAAGTCGCCGTCGCCGGCCGATGATCGCAGCGGAACTCGACGCACTAGTAAAGGTGCAGCGAAACGCCGTTCCAAGTGAGGGCGGGCTGCGACTTAAGCTGCAGGCGGCCGAAGAGCAGTCGTTCTTCCGGGGCAGCCAGCCGCAACCGCAGTCGGTCCTGCTGGGAACAGCGCGGCAACGGGCGACCGGCGTCGTACGAGGGCCATCCCGAAAACATCGTGCGCCATGCTTCTGTTCGCCGTCGCTGGCGGATGTGGATCGGATCGAAGCCGTACCAGGCCAGCGGCTGATCGATGAGCCGGGCGGAAAACCGTGTAGCCAGCCCCGCCAGCGCGTCATCCATCCCCCGCGCACGCTGGAGCATCTCGGGCCAGCTCACGCGCGTCTTCGGGAAAAAGAAGAAACGCGTCGAGTGATACCGCAGGGCTGAGAGCCGCTCGATACTGGCCAGCGGCAATCGGGTGACGACCAGCTCGGGCTGATACGCAGACAGCGCGGTCAAGCACGTGACCAGGTGCCGCTCGAGTACGTCGGCCGCCGAGCCGTAGATCAGGTCGTTGCCGATGTCCGTGAGGAGAGCCAGCGTGCGGGCCGGTCGCTCGGCGACTGCCCGTTCCAGATCGGCCCACAGTCCGCAGCGGTCAATGCCCGGCAGTCGGCGGGCGAGCACGCGGCTCCACGTGCAGTACGAACGGCCGTGGCCGAACGCGGCGAACAGCTCCAGTGGCCCGGGCAGCCCGGCCGACAACTGCCGCACGATCTGCGGGAAGGCGATCGCGATGTTGCTGGCACCGAGCAGGACGACGCGAGTCATTGGAGCCGAGCGGCGAATCGAGTTAGCTGCGCTGCGAGCGGTTCTTGCGCTTGCGGTCGGCCTCGGTCAGGCCGATCTTGCGGAGCCGAATGACTTTGGGCGTCACCTCGACGTACTCGTCTTCTTCGATGTACTCGAGGGCGGCTTCCAGCGTCATCTCGCGCGGCGGCTTGAGCAGAATGTTTTCGTCCGAACCCGAGGCCCGCATGTTGGTCAGCTTCTTCTCGCGGACCGGGTTGACGACCATGTCCCCTTCGCGCGAGTTCTCGCCGACGATCATTCCTTCGTAGACATCGTCGCCGGGAGCGACGAACATGTCGGCCCGCTCCTGCAGCTTGCCAAGGGCGAAGGCGACGATCTTGCCCGAATCTTGCGACACGAGCACGCCGTTGGGGCGCTTGGGCACGTCACCCTGCATCGGCTTGTAGGATTCATAGCGGTGATGAATGATCGCCTCGCCGCGGGTCACGTTGAGCAGCTTGGTTCGCAAGCCGATCAGGCCCCGCGCGGGGATCGAAAACTCCAAGTGCGTCTGCCCGGTTTCGCCGGTCACCATCTCGAGGATCTGTCCGCGGCGCACGCCGACCTGCTCCATCACCTTGCCCATGTCGGGCGTGGGGACGTCGACCACCAGGATTTCAAACGGCTCGTGCCAGTGCCCCTCGATCCGCTTGCGAATGACCTGCGGCTTGCCGACGGACAGCTCGTAGCCTTCGCGACGCATGGTTTCGATGAGGATCGACAGGTGCAGAATGCCGCGACCGGAAACGGTGAACGAATCCTTCTCGCCGGTTTCCTCGACGCGGAGCGCCACGTTCGACTCGAGCTCTCGCAACAGACGCGTGCGGAGGTGGCGGCTCGTGACGTACTTGCCGTCGCGGCCGGCCAGCGGCGAATTGTTGATCGTAAAGACCATCGAGAGCGTCGGCTCGTCGACGCTGATCCGCTTGAGGGCCGACGGACGCTCGGGACAGGCGACGGTATCGCCGATTTCGGGGTCCGGCAGACCGACCAGCGCGACGATGTCGCCCGCATCCGCCTCGGAAACCTCGTTGCGGCCCAGCTTGTCAAACAGCTCGACAGCGGCCACTTCACCCCGCTCATGTTTGCCGTCATGACGGATCAGCACGACCTTTTCGCCGCGGTGCATCGTCCCGCTCTGAATGCGTCCGATGGCCACGCGGCCGACGTACTCGGACCACTCGACGGAAGTGACCATCATCTGCAGCGGGGCCTCGGGCTCGACGTCAGGCCCGGGAATCTTTTGCAGCACGAGATCGAGCAGCGGCTCCATCAATCCCGAGCGTGCCGCCGGGTCGTGCGAGGCATAACCTTCGCGGCCGCTGGCGTAGACGTAGGGGAAATCGAGGGCCAATTCATCGGCCCCCAGCTCGACGAACAGGTCGAACATCTCGGAGAGCACTTCGCCGGGACGGGCGTCCGGGCGGTCGACCTTGTTGATGACCACGATCGGCTGCAGCCCAACCTCGAGCGCCTTCTTGACCACGTACCGCGTTTGCGGCCGCGGGCCTTCAAACGCGTCGACGAGGATCAGGGCACCGTCAGCCATCGATAGCACGCGCTCGACTTCGCCGCCGAAGTCGGCGTGGCCCGGCGTGTCGATGATGTTGACCTTCACGCCCTTGTAGACCAGGGCGATGTTCTTGGCGAGGATCGTAATGCCCCGCTCGCGCTCCAGGTCGTTGGAATCGAGGATGCACTCGCCCGAAAGCTGGGAATCGCGAAATTGCCCGCTTTGACGCAACAGGGCATCGACCAGGGTCGTCTTGCCGTGGTCGACGTGTGCAATGATGGCGATATTGCGGATATCTGTGCGTCGCATGGAATCTCAGAACTCGTGCTAGGGAAAGATCTTACGGGGCGGGCCGCCTAGGGAGGCACGGGCATGAGCCGGCCGCAGCTGCGGCCTAGGGCTTCAAAATTCCCGTGTCACAATCTCCCGACAGAAGGAACCCAGCCGCCCGGCCAGACCCAGCGATCAGACCGAATCCCGGTCCGACCGATGGTTGTTCGCTGCAGCGTAAGCTGATTCTAGGGCGCGGAGCCGCAGAAGTGTAGCAGCCAACGGTCTTTCCACAAGAGGGATCCGTTGTGAAGAAGCTGTTAAAGCCCGGCGTTTCACCGCCAAAGCGAGCCCGGCCCAGCGAGAGGCTGCCGCGGCCCAGACAGCCGCCGGCTCCATCTTCTTTCTCTCTCTTTACTTCTTACCTTCGCCCCAAGAGCGTACCAGCCGCATCCAAGCCGCTTCCTCCATCCCGAGCGTGGCGGCAAAAAAACTCCCCGCGGTGAGGCCGCCTGAACGACTGCTGCTGCGGGGCGGGTGGGTCCAGTTGTGTGACAGCAGCCGCTCAGGCGAATCTCACTCGCGGGGAGGCGAATCCCCCCAATTCGTAACTGGTTGTCAGTCTTTAGTTGCTGAGGGGTCGCTCCGGTGTCTGCGGGCCGCGGTGACCGCCGGCCGCTTGGGCCAACTCGAGGGCTCGCTGGCTGGTGGCCGCTTCGATGCCGGCTTGCAGCACACGGTCCGAACCATTGAGGCCTTCGCCCCGGAAGCCGTCGCGTTGTTGTTCCGCCGCGTACGGATTAGCACCGTGACGGTAGGCCGCCTCGTGATGATGTTCTCCGTCACGCGAGCGCCAATCGTCGCCGTAACCGTATTCCTCGCGGCCGGAGGGCTCGTGTCGATCGTCTCCCTCCGGGCGGGGCTCACCGTCACGTCGGTATTCACCTTCGTGTCGATGCCGTGCGTGATGGGCCACGCGTTCCGCGTCGGCATGAATGTCCGGCTCGACGCCGGCGTCGGCCATCACGCGGCCGGTCGGCGAGAAGAATCGAGCGGTGGTCAGCCGCAGATTGCCCGACACGGTCTGCAGCGGAAAGTGCGTTTGCACCGTCCCCTTGCCGTAAGTCCGCTCGCCGACGATGAGGCCGCGTCCGTTTTCCTGGACGGCCGCCGCGAAAATCTCGCTGGCGCTCGCGCTGTTTTCGTCGACCAGCACCACGAGCGGCAGCTTCCAGGCGTGCTGGCGGTTGGCGTACTCGACCGTGTTATCGGAGCTGTCGCGACCGCGGGTGGAGACAATCGTTCCCGACGGCACGAACTTGTTTGACATCTGAATGGCGGTGGTCAGCAAGCCGCCCGGATTGCCGCGGACGTCGATCACCACCGACTTCATCCCTTCGCGATAGAGCTGCCACAGGGCCCGATCGCACTCTTCCGAGCTGTTCTGCGCGAACTTGTCGAGCTTGATGTAGCCCACGTTGTTGTCGAGCATTTTGACTTCGCTCACGCTGTGAACTTCGACGCGACGCCGCACCAGCGGAATCTCGGCGACCTTTTCTTCGCGGCGGACGCTCAGCGTGACGCGGCTGCCCGGCGGACCGGTGATCAGGCTGACGGCCGCGTCCAGCGTTTCGCCGGCGACCGACGTGCCGTTCACCGATTCGATCAAGTCTCCCTTTTGCACGCCGGCTTCAGCCGCCGGTCCGCCGGGCAGCGCATTGACGACCAGCATGCCGTGCTCGTCCGGCTTGATCTCGACACCCACGCCGACGATGTGATCTTCCAGCTCGGCACTGGGGCTGGCGTGGTCCATGTTCGGGACGAAGCCCGAGAATTTGTCGAGCGAGTCGGTCGAGCCGTACACGAATTCCAGCACGGCAACGGCCGGTCGCAAGCCGCCATGCTCCTGAGCGGCCCGCATCGTCCAGCGGAGCGCCTGGTTGGCCTCGTCGCGGCCGCCGATCGGGCGGCAATTGACGAGCTGCTCGAGGTCCGAACGGAAGGCGGCAACGCGCGACGGATCACCATCGAGCTGGTTGGCGCGGAGGAACGACCGGTTCTCGAGACCTCCGAGGAGGTTTTTCGCCGCTTGTTTCACTCGCGCGTCGTAGGTCGACGGCTTGAGGTGCCGCGCGTCGATCAGCGTCGAAACTTCGGCGAAGAGCTGCAGGCCCTGCTCAGGAGTGAGCGACCGCAGCAGATGCACGACGGCCGGGTTGCCGTAGCGAACGGTCAGCTTGCGCTGGATCAGCTCGCGTTCGGGAAGCAGGTCTTCCTCGTGCGGGCGCCGAGGCTCAGACCTGCGGTGCGGCGCGGCTGGAGGAGACATCCGGTCAAATTCCCGGGTGCGGGGGTGATCGGGAGGCAGCGGGATTTCTTGAGGGACCGGCGGCGTCTCCCCATCCTCGGTGTGGAAGGGGGTGGGGTCTGCGGGGGGCGCGCCGGGGCCGAAGTTTTCTCCGCGCGGGGAATCATCGCGAGCGACACTGCGAACGAATTTAGAGACCCGTACGAGTTTAGAAGGCGGAACGGTTTCAGAGGCCGTGGGGGCGGGTTCAGAGGCCAAGCCAACCGAGATCGACAGGATGGTGCCCAGACTGAGCACCAGCCCTGTACACCGCCAGACGACCGACGGCTTTCTCGAGCCGCGCGGCGGTTGAAGGTGATGGACCATGACAAACGTCCTTTGGATTCTCGCGAGGACGCTTCCTGCGTAGTCCCCGCGAGAGCGCTTCGTGCGTGGGCGTCATGCACTCCCGTTTCCTTTTTTTGTTTGACACGTAGTTGTGTTCGCGCTTCAGACGCGATCAATCAATCGAGCGACGGGACAGATCCCGCTCAGGCGAGATCGGGCCTGCTCAAGCGAGATGGGTCTGCGGGGACTCATCCGCGCAGGTGACCATGGCCTCGGGCTCCTCGGCCTCGGACGGACACCAGTTCACTTCGGGGACGGCCGACGGGTCGTGACCGTCGAGTAGCTCGCCGCGGACGACGCGGACATTGGCCGGCGCTTCGATGCCGATCTTCACGCTGGTGCGTCCAGTGCGGATCACTTTGATTAAGATGTCCTGGCCAACGTGTATCGTTTCAGCTCGTTTTCTTGTGAGTACCAACATTGATGACTCCCTTCAGCTCCCTGTTTTTGTTTAGCACAGTCGTTCGGATTTGAACTCGGTCCTCACCGGACGACTGGGATTGACTGACTACAGGGCTCGCCTTTCGCGAAGTCTGTGCCAAACTTGGTCTTTGTGCGTATGTTCAGTAATGGTCTATGTCGTAAGATCAGCAGAGCCATTTCATTACGTTGTAATGTGGAAGAATTCCGTGAGCGCCGTCGACGCCGTTTTTGCGCTCGATTGCAAAGATTCAATGGTAAGGTCTGCTAGACATTCGGGCGCGAAGCGTCACAAAAATGAATCGGCGCGCCGCGGATTTTGTAAAAAACGCGACGCCACTGTTGTAAAAACGCCAGTTCGCGGCCCGCTGATCTGATACGGAATGACCAGATTAACAAACCTGATTCTCCGGTAGGTCTTCTGATGCCTCCAAAGTCGGCGGTACGGGCGTTGCATCTTTGATTCAAGGACTGCGTGTGAGTTCGAAGTGAAGCACAACGGTCTGCAAAGTCCGGTTTGAATAGACGCCTTTGGAGCGAACACATGAGGAAAATGCAGTTAGCGGCATCAGCGCTGACCTTGGCGGTTCTCGCCTTTGCGGCCCTGCCGCAAGCCCGCGCGGATGTCTACGACTACGGCTACGGTCCGGTTTACAGCAGCTATCCGGCGACCAACGGAACCACCTGCCCCAACGGGCAGTGCTCGGGATCCAATTACGCGCCGGCCTACTCGTCTTATCCCACTTATGGTGCGCCCTGCCCAAACGGTTCCTGCGGATCGTGCCCCAATTGCGCGAGCGGGCAGTGCTCTAACGGCCAGTGCGCCAGTGGGCAGTGCGCCACCGGTCAATGCGCGAGTGGCCAATGTGCGAGCGGGCAGTGCGCCAACGGCCAGTGCTCGACGGGCCAGTGCTCTAATGGGCAATGCACCAACGGGAGGTGTCGCAGCGGACGTTGTGGTTATTGCCCCAACGGGGACTGTGATTCCGGCCACTGCAGCGGCAATTGCCCGAACGGCCAGTGCACGACCCGCTACCGCGGACCCGTCGATTCGCCGAGCCCGCCGAACGCGCCGGTCTACGACCGGCCCGATTACGGCACGCCGGACGGGCCCCGCGCTCGTCCGATCTACTCGACCGAGCGGCCCGTTTCTCGGGAATATCGCGACAGCGACTATCGGGATCGTGACTACCGCGATCGCGACTACCGAGGTCGTGATGACCGCGACAGGGGCGTTCGTGACGGCGGCTTCCGCGACGCGGGCTACCACGATCGTGACTTCCGCGATCGTGCTTCGCTCGAGCAGCCGGTTTCACACCGCACCTGGCGGACCGACAGCTGGCCGCTCAGCCGCGACGGCCAGATGGAGAGCCCGTTCTATAACTAATGGGTAATGGGCCCGACGTCTCATGGCGCCCGGGTCCGGGTGGCTGGGGTCGGCGTCTCGCCGCCCCCAGTCTGCCGCCGCCAGCGTCTGGCGCTGACCAGTCTGCCACTGACCGGTCTGCCACGCTCGAAAGGCGTCAGCCGCCAGCCGACCACCTCTTCCACCACAAGTCATAGCATCTCACGTCGCCGGGCATTCCGGCACAGCGACGGGCCGCTGGAAGCTCTTTCGGCGGCCCGTTTTATGTCACCTGCTCTGCCTCTCATCTCACTTGCTTTCCGGGCCGGCCTGACTATACTTACCGCTTCGCTTTCGCGGTTAAAGAGCCGCGCACGAAGTCAGCGGTGTCTTCTGTTCTCCGGCGACTTGTCGCCGGGGCAGTGACCGCTCACTTCGTCCGCGGCTCGTTCTCTCGGCGAGTCGTCTTGACCGCGAATTGTTCTCACGGCGAATTGTCGGACCGGAATAGAGGTTGGCGTCATGTCTCGCGAGTGTGAAATCTGTGGCAAGAAAGCCGTGATGGGTAACCAAGTGACCATGCGCGGCAAGGCGAAGTACCTCGGCGGCAACGGCCGCAAGACGACGGGCATCTCGCGGCGACAGTTCCGCCCCAATTTGCAGAAGATTCAGGTGCAGGAAGGGGGCTCGGTCGTCACGCGGCGCGTCTGCACGCAGTGCATTCGCAGCGGACGCATCGTCAAAGCCGTCGTCCGCAAGCCCTTCACCCTGCCGGCCGCCACATGACCGCGCGGCTGACCCGCGACGACGTGGCCAAGGTCGCCCTGCTGGGTCGGCTGAAGCTCTCGGCCGAAGAACTCGAGCGGATGACCTCGCAACTGGGTCGCGTGCTCGAATACGTCGATATCCTGAACGAGGTCGACACCCAGTCCGTCGAGCCGCTGGCCCATCCGATTGAATTGGCCAACGTCTTTCGCGAGGACGTCGAACGGCCGTGCCTGTCGCGCGAGGAGGCGCTGGCCAACGCCCCCAAGACCGACGGCCGCTTCTTCGTCGTGCCGGCCATTCTCGACGTCAACCACTGACGGACCGCGCGGCGGATCGTGAAAGGCCGTCCCCGGTGAACGGCCGCAGGACATAACGGCATGTCTCTCCTCGACGCCACGGCTTCGCAGCTGCTTGACGCCATCGCTGCACGAAAGTCGTCGGCCGTCAGTGTGGCGACCGCGTTTCTCAATCAAATCGCGGCGCACGACGCACGAATCGGCGCGTTCTTGCACGTCGATCGAGAGGGCGCACTCAAGCAGGCGGCACAGGTCGACGAAAAGCTCCGTGCCCGCCAGCCGCTAGGCAAACTCGCCGGGCTGCCGATCGCCATTAAAGACGTCGTCTGCACGCGCGGGCTGCCGACCACCTGCGGCAGCCGCAGCTTGCAGAAGTTCGTGCCCCCCTATGATGCGGAACTCATCCGCCGCCTCCGCACGGCCGACGCGGTGATCCTGGGCAAGACGAACATGGACGAGTTCGCGATGGGCTCGTCCACTGAAAACTCAGCCTTTCAGATCACGCGAAATCCCTGGGATACGGAGCGGACCCCGGGCGGATCGAGCGGCGGCTCGGCGGCCGCGGTGGCTGCGGCTATGGCGCCCTTCGCCATCGGCAGCGACACGGGCGGCTCGATCCGGCAGCCGGCAGCGTTTTGCGGCGTCGTCGGGATGAAGCCGACCTACGGACGCGTGTCGCGTTATGGATTGGTGGCGTTCGCCAGTTCGCTCGATCAGCTGGGGCCCTTCGCGACCGACGTGGCGGGAGCCGCCGCGCTCTTGGAAGTGATCGCCGGCCACGACCCGCGCGACTCGACGTCGGTCGATCACCCCGTTCCCGACTATCGCCGCACGCTCGAGCGGCCGCTGTCGCCGCTCCGCATCGGCCTCGCCTCCGAGCACTTTGCCGAAGGGCTGGATGCGGAAGTGGCGGCCAGCGTGCGCCGGGCGGCGGACGTCTATCGCTCATTCGGCGCCGAAATCGTCGACGTCACCCTGCCCCACTCCAAGTACGGCGTGGCCGCCTATTACCTGATCGCTCCATCCGAGGCGGCCAGCAACCTGGCCCGCTACGACGGCGTGCACTACGGACATCGGGCCGAAAAGTTCGACGGCCTGATCGACATGTACGCCACGTCGCGCGGTGAGGCGTTCGGGCCCGAGGTCAAGCGGCGGATCATGCTGGGCAACTACGCCCTCTCGGCCGGCTACTACGACGCCTACTATCTCAAGGCACTCAAAGTCCGCCGCCTGATCCGCCAGGATTTCGACCGTGCGTTCGAGAAGTGCGACGTTTTGCTGTCGCCGGTCACGCCGACGCCCGCCTTCAAAGTCGGCGAGCTGGTGAACGATCCGCTGGCGATGTATCTCTCCGACATCTACACACTGAGCGCGAACCTGGCGGGACTACCCGGCATTTCGCTGCCCGGCGGACAGAGCTCCACCGGCCTGCCGATCGGCATTCAGCTTCTCGGCCCGCCGTTCGCGGAAGAGACGCTGCTGCGTGCCGCACGGATGTTCGAGCGGGAGACGCCGTGGCATACAAAACGCCCGTCACTGGCGGTGGCGCCATGAGCGACGTCAAAGCCCCCAACACGGCCACGAACTATACGACCGTCGTCGGCCTCGAAGTCCACGTGCAGCTGTTGACGCGCACAAAGCTCTTCTGCGGCTGCGTCAACAAGTTCAACCCCACACAGCCGAACGTGCAGACCTGCCCGGTCTGCCTCGGTCTGCCCGGCAGCCTGCCGGTGATGAACCGCCACGCCTTTGAGCTTGCCCTCAAGACGGGGTTGGCCCTCAATTGCCACATCCCGCCGCTGACCAAGTGGGACCGCAAGCAGTACTACTATCCAGACTTGCCGAAGGGTTATCAGATCAGCCAGTACGATCTGCCCTTCAGCTCCGAGGGCTGGCTGGAGATTGTCGCCGATCCCAAGGCGCCTGAGACGCGGCGGATCGGCATCATCCGCGCGCATCTGGAAGAAGACGCCGGCAAAAACTTTCACGACGAGACGGGCCGCGGCGGCGAGAGCCTGATCGATCTCAACCGCGCCGGGACGCCCCTTCTCGAAATCGTCACCAAGCCCGACATTCGCTCCGCGGCCGAGGCGCACGCCTTTCTCGATGAGCTGAAGCTGCTGCTCACGTATTTGGAGGTCTCCGACTGCAACATGCAGGAGGGGAGCCTCCGATGCGACGCGAACGTAAACCTGCACATCACTTCCGATGGCGGCAGGGTCGCCACGCCGATCGTCGAGATCAAAAACCTCAACAGTTTTCGCGGCGTCGAGCAGGCGATTGACTACGAGGCCCGGCGGCAGTTCGACGTCTGGCAGGAAACGGGCAAGAAGTTCGGCGAAGTGGCCAAAGAAACTCGCGGCTGGGACGCCGACCGGGGCGTCACCTTCGGCCAGCGAGGCAAGGAGGAAGCCTCGGACTACCGCTACTTCCCCGATCCGGATCTCGTCCCCGTCACGATCGCGGACAGCTGGCGTGAAGAAATTCGCGCAGGCCTGAGCGAATTCCCCGCGGCCAAACGCCACCGCTTCGAGACGGCGCATCACCTCTCGCACTACGACGCGTCGGTCATCGTCGCCCAGGGCCGCATGTTTGCCGACTACTTCGAGCGCGTGGTCGCAGCCTGTGGCGACCCCAAACAAGCAGCCAACTGGGTCACGCAGGACGTGCTGCGCGAAATGAAGGAGCGGCAACTCGCCATCGAGACGTTCCCACTCTCGGCCGACGTCCTGGGTGCACTCTTGCAGCGAATCGTCAGCCGCAAAATCACGACCAACAGCGGCCGCATCGTTTTCGCGGCCCTGCTCGAGCAATCGGCGGCTGGAAAGCCGCTCGCCGTCGACAACGTCGATGCGATCATCGCCGAAAAATCCGTGGCTATCACGTCGGGAGCCGACGAGTTAACGCCCATCATCGACGCGGTGCTGGCAGCCAACGCCAAGATCGTCGCCGACGTCAAAGGGGGCAAGCAACAGGCAATCGGAGCGCTGATCGGCCAGGTGATGAAGCAGACCAAAGGAGCCGACCCGCAAGTCGTCCGCGAGCTAGTGCAAAGCCGCATCGCGGCGCTCTGAGCGCAAAGATCCATCGCGAAACGACCCGGCGAGCGTCGGGTGTCAGCCCGACGGTTCCTCAATTTCGGCAGAGCGAGAGCGTCGATGACGGATGCTGTTCTCGAAATTCAGCGAACCGAGTATGCCACACAGGTTCGCACCGATGGTTTTGCCGTCTTTCCGCAGTTGCTTTCTGGCGCCGAAGTCGAGCGCCTAAGGCGGGCGATCGAAGCCATCCCCGATTGCGATGCGGTTCGGCGAAAACGCAACGTGTACGGCGTTCGCAATCTGCTGGATCTTTCTCCCGACGTCCGCCGATTGGCCGCGCTGCCCGAAGTCCGCCAGCTCGTGACGCCGATCATCGGCGAAGGGGCTTTCGCGGCATGGGCGATCTTCTTTGATAAGGTGCCGGGAGCCAACTGGGCGCTCGGTTGGCACCAGGACAGCGTGATCGCCGTCGCCGAGCAGCAGGATGTTCCCGGCTTTTTGGCCTGGGGCCAGAAGGCGGGCGTCTGGCAGGTGCAGCCGCCTCCCGAAATTCTCGCCGCGATGGTAGCCGTCCGCATTCACTTGGACGACTGCGGGCCCGACAACGGGCCGTTGCGAGTGATCCCCGGCTCCCATCGCCACGGTTGGTTGGATAACGAGATCAGCCGCTGGAAAGAAACGGTCGGGCCGGTGACGTGCCTCGCGCGGGCCGGCGGCGCGGTCGTGATGTGCCCACTCATCCTCCACGCCTCCTCGAAAGCAGTCTCGCCCAACCATCGCCGCGTGATTCATATCGAGTACGCGAGTGAAGAGTTGCCAGGTGGACTCGAGTGGCACCGGCGCATCAGTTGCGAACCGGTGAGCGCGGCTTGGGCGCCTCCACTCTAAAGAAGAGAAGCACCCGCCAGCTCACGCAGGCGGCTCGCCGGTGTCGCACTTGAACCGGCCGCATCCACCGCGAAAACAGCCCGGCGAGCGTCGGGCGTCAGCCCGATGGTGCTGGTAACCGGCGGGCGCCGCAACCGCACGCATGCACTGGCAGTCGAGCCGAACCGTAAAGGGCGATTCCTCCGTCGCGGACGGAGAGCGAATCGTGTGTGCCTCGCGGCAACGCTGTGCCGAACTCAGGGTGCCGTGCAGGAATCTACGAATAAATGAACGTAGCAACTCAGCGCATAGTGAACGTTTCCTAAAGGCTCCGCCGCATGCACAAGCGGGCGGTACACGACGAGAAATCCGGAATAACCCGTCCGAGACGCAATCCAGTGTGCGGGGCCAATTGATAAGGCATAGAGCGCGAAGAGCGAGGGGCCCAATCTGAACTTGGCCTTCGCGGTCCACCGCGCGCCGCTGGAATTCATCGGCTCGTCGCCCATTCCGTCTATCGGGCGTGGCTCCATGTGACCATCCTCGTGCCGGATTGTCGGCGAGTGCGACAATTCGCGCGGGAGTTCAGCGATCGCGGTTCGCGCGCCACCGCCGCTGCGGCCCGCGCCTTTCCCTTTGCCGCGGAAGCCGCCAGCCGATCCACCAGAAAAACGCACTCGCGGCCAAGACAAGGATTGTGGCCTGAATGCGGTCAAATGCCTCGTGGCTCATGCCGTCATTCTATTGACTTGTCAGGAGACGGAACTTTAGCGGCGGTTTTGCCCAAGGTTGGTTGCCGGCTCAGCGGGTTCCTCCCGGCAGCCACAATTTGAGAAGGCAATCACCTGGGAACGCGACACGCGGCCGTCCTCTCCAAATTCGATCGTCAGCCACGCGCAGTTCATGGACACCAGCAACGGATAAAGAAACGGCCGCTCGTGCCCCATAAAGTACATCAACGCCGGCGGAGTCGTTCCCGCGTTCGGCCTGCCCAGAATCGCGAGCACTTCGGCACGAGTTTTTCCATCGAGCAGACGCCAGCCCACCAAGCGAGCGGCCATCTGCTGCCGGCCGCCATCGTCGCGCGACCCCTGCTTCGCCCACTCGACGGCATCGAACCGTTTGCCCGGGTACTGCGCTTGCGCGATTCCCCAGGCGCACAGGGACGCGCACAAAAGCGATGCGACCGCAACTGCCGCGCGGACCTGGTTCACGGGCTTCCAATCGCGAATCGTCCACCGTCCGATTTCAATCAGGCACCACACGCAGCCGACGACGACGCCACTCAATGCTCCCAAAAAAATCCCGGACACCGCAGACTCGACCGCGATTTGTGACCAAGTCTGGGGCGCGTCGAGTGTGTTCAGGAAAAAGCAAACGCCAATGGGCAGGCTAAGCACTATGCCCCAAAACACGCTCAGCGCAAACACTCGGCATAGACGCCGAATGAGCGATGGGTGCCGGCCGCTCTGCTGGCTCATTGGACACCGAATACCCGACACAACCGCGGCCGCGATCCCGTGAGTTACGTTGGTTTAGCGGTATCGCTCAAAGAGAGAGCACAGCGCCCACAGTCCGAAAATAAACAGTCCGGAGGTGGCAATCGCACGCGCGAGTTCAAAATCGCCCGTTCGTCTCCAAGAGCTGACGGCCGCGCCGACAAGCATGCCGCAGAGTCCACCGTAAGCGGTTGCCGGCTGGCAGACATAGCCCCCAATGATCACGCCGAACACCGCCCCGACGATCGCTCCGGCAGGCAGATACAAGCCGCAAAGCTTGCTTATCATGCCTGCATTGTAGCAACGCTTTGTCACGACAGCTGAGGTGCGAAGCGTCTGTGGTTCAGCTCCGGAAGAAGACGCGCCCGCTCAGGCAGGCGGTTCGTCGGCGTTGCTCCGTCCGAGCTTGCTCGTAGTGAGGACGACGAGGGCCGCGCCCACTGCTGTGCCAATCGTCGCGGTGACGAGCCAGCTGGTCGGTAGTCCGGCCGACTGGATGTCGGTGGTTTCGTTGAGGCCCCAGCCCCAATCGATCAGCTGCTTTTGAAAGTGGGCGGCGACGAGCAGCAGCGAATTGTGGATCGCGTGCAGCAGCATTCCGGGCAGCGCACTGCCGCAGCGGACGCACAACCAGCCGAGCACCAGACCCAGCGCCGTGCTCGGGACCAGCCGCTCGAAATGCAGACGATCGGTCGCCACCAGGTGAAACAGGCCGAACAGAATGCTCGACAACAGCACGGCCCGCGTCGCCGACATCGAGTTGCGTAAGGCCGATAACAAGTAGCCGCGGAAGAAAAACTCCTCGCAGACCGCGGGCACCACGCCCAACGTCACGACGAGCAGCGCGGGCGAAACGTGTTGAATCTGGCCCAGCAGCTCTTTGGCGGCCGCCATCGTCCGCGGGTCGAATTCGATCACTTCGTACTGGCTGAGCCAAACCAGGATTTCATGGGCGAAAGGCCAGAGCGATACACCCAACACGATCGCGCCGACGAACGCCCCGACCGGCGCCGGCCGCAAACGAAAGCCGCTCGCCAGATCGACGCGATTCAGCACGGCCAGCGCCAGCGGAATCTGCAGGAAGACCAGAATCGTCACCAGCGCCGCCAAGAGCAGTCGCCCGTCGAGCCCAACCAGCGTCGAGCGGCTCAGCAGGTTCGAAGCGAGAAAGAACGTCGGAAAGATGATCGCCAGGCACAAGAGACCGCTCGTCGGCGTCGGCGCGGCCGACACCCGTCGTGGTCGGCGGAACAGATCCGACCAGGTGCCGTGGCTGCCGTACAAAATGGCGTCGGTCCCAAAGATTTTCGCGGCAACGCCGATCGCCGCCAGCGCGAACAGCCCCGTGGACGTCACCACCCAGAGCGCGGTGGCCGGTTCGGCCGTGTGCTGCAACAAGTCGCGGGCCAACAGCACGATGTTGACGAGCGGCGTTACGGCCAGCGGTCCCTGCAGCTTGAGCCCCGGAATCATCGAGAGCATGCCGGGCGCGATCGACGCCAGCATCAGCGGAATCAGATAGGCCTGGGCCTCCTTGAAGCTGCGGGCAAAGCTCGTCACCGCCAAGAGCACGGCCGAGAAAAACGCCGCGAAGAGCACGAGCAGCGCCATGATCTCCAGCAGCTCTTCGAGCGAGATGCCCTTGCGGCCGAAGAGCAGCGGCGTGAGGCCGATGCTGGCAATCGTGACCATCATCGCCGCCAGGTTGATGATGGCCGTCAGCAGGGCCACGATCACCACCGTCAGGTATTTGCCCAACAGGAGCTGCATTCGCGGTACCGGCGCGGCCACCAACATCTCGAGCGTGCCCCGCTCCCGCTCGCCGGCCGTGAGGTCGATAGCCGGATAAACGGCCCCGGTGATCGTCATCAAAATCAGAATCAGCGGGACGAGCGCAGAGAGGGAGTGCGAGGCCGAGGCGCTGGCCGACTCGCCCCCCGATTCGATCGGCACTGCCAGCACCTGCACGGGACTCAGCCGATTCGTGGCGCCGCTCTCCCGCAACCGCCGCTCGACGCTGTGCAGGTTCACCGCGGCCAGGCAGCGATCGGCCCAGTGGTAGGCGTCGCGGCTGGCCGACGACTGCGGATCGTAGATCAGCTCGCAGTCGACAGCCCGCTCCCCTTTCTTGTTCTTGCGATCGCCCGCAGAGCCGGGCGCCAGCTTATGGATCCGCACGCCGACATCGACGCGGCCGTCCGCCACCGATTGCTGCACATCATTGACGACCTCGTAATTGAGCGGGATCGCCGGCTGCTTGGAATTTGGCGGCAAGGCGGTGCGGTCCTGCGGCCGCGGGCCCAGGATCGCGCTGCCCCGCAACAGGTATTGGCCGAACTCCTGCGCCTCCGCATCGCTGACAAAGCCGAGCACCGGATCGCTGTGGCCTGAAACCGTCTTCATGCTCGACATCAAGAATCGCTCGAAGGCGACGCTCAAGAGCGGATAGACGAGCAGCGGCATCAGGATCAGCGTGGCAATCGTCCGGCGATCGCGGAGCGTCTCCCGCAACTCTTTGAGCATCAACCGCAAAAAGAGCGGCGACTGCCGCCGCGGCGGGCGCGGTGCATTCGCTGTTGCTGAGTTTCCCGTGGCCTCGGGACCGCTCATGAGGACGAACCTTCCCCGGCCCCGGGAGTGGTGCCCGTGGCCGCGCCGGCGGTCGAAGATTCCGTCACGATCGGCGGCGACAGGCCGGCCCCTTGCCGATGGCCCGTCATCTCCATGAACATTTCGACGATCGTGTCGCGGCCGCTCTTTTGCCGCAATTCTTCGAGCGTCCCCTCGAGCACGAAGCGGCCCCGATGCATCAGGCCAAAGCGATCGCACAGGCGTTGGGCTTCGTCGAGCCGGTGCGTCGTCACGATCACCGCCCGTCCCTCTCGCCGCAGTTGCGAAATGTAGTCGAAGATCGCCTGGCTGCCGAAAACGTCCAGTCCACGTGTCGGCTCGTCCAACAGCATGATGGGCGGATCGTGAATCAGCGCCCGCGCCAGATGCACGCGCTGTCGCTGCCCGGTGCTCAATGTGGCGCAGCGCTGATCGAGGAACGGCCCCAGATCCATCAAGGGCGTCAACTCGGCCAAGCGCGTCTCGGCCCGCTCGCGCGACATTCCATACAAGTCCGCGAAGAACAAAAGCAACTCGCGGGCTGACAGCCACTGATAGAGCCCCGCGCTCGTGGAGACGAGGCCGACGCGGCGCTTCACTTCCTCGGGCGCCTCCGACGAACGCAGCCCTTCGACTTCGGCATAGCCGCTCGTCGGATTGAGCAGCCCCAGGATCATGCGGACTGTGGTGGTCTTGCCCGCGCCGTTGGGCCCCAACAGTCCGTAGACCTCGCCGGCCCGCACGCAAAAGGTCAAATGATCGACGGCAACCAGTTCCTCCTGGTTGTTCGTGACAAAAACCTTCGTCAGTTCATGGACCGAGATCATGGCATCTCAAAATGGGCTGCCGGCGAATTCCAGCCTCCTGGAAGCTCACTAAATAGGGGTCTCGCGGGCGCCTCGGAGGGGCATTTGGAGCGTCGAAGCAATGGTACGGCGACCCATTTTCCGTGGCTTGCGCAGGTCTCCGCACGAGTTCACATCCAGTTCACAATTTCTTGATGCAGTAAGTCCAAAGAGCCACTAGGGATTGGGGTCGCGAGCCGGTTTCCGCTCAAAGTTTTCAGAAATCCGCGGCTTGACTTTTGGGCTCGGAATTTTATAGTGGCCTTCCGCTCCACTCACAACATCTTGCGTATAATTGTTTGGATTCCCCAATAAATAGTGGTTCTGAGGAGGTGAAAACCACGAAAGAATGTTAGTGGACTTTTGTATCCATTCGGCTATTCTGGGACGCATCATGAATTGCCGAGTGGCCAAGCCGTCCGCCTGATCGCGGCCCCATCTCTTCCGTCAGGCGAACGCCAAATTCGGTTAAGAACGGCCCGGTTAAGCAACGGCACCGGGCACTCATCCAGGAAATCCTAGACCAGGAGTGTGCATGATGCACGAAGCAAAGGGAATTGTGCAGGATCGCCTTTCACGTGGTCACGCCGGCAATAATTCGGGCAACACATCGAACAGCAACAGCTTGAATAGCAACGGTTTGAACAGCAACAGTGCGAATCGGCAACGTAATGACGGCAGCACGGCGATGAAAGTGCCTGCTCAATTCTGTCCGGTCGATCAGGATCCCTTCGACACCGTCTCCTGGGAAAAACGCACCGCCCAGATCAAGGACGAATCGGGCGACGTCCTCTTCGAGCAGACCGACTGCGAAATCCCCGAGTCGTGGAGCGCCCTGGCGACCAACGTCGTCGTCAGCAAATACTTTTACGGCGAACCCGGCACGGCCGAACGCGAACAGAGCGCTCGCCAGTTGATCCACCGCGTCGCCCGCACGATTGCCGACTGGGGCACCGGTGACGGCTACTTCGCCACGCGCGAAGACGGCGAGAATTTCTACCGCGACCTCTCCTGGCTCTGCCTCCATCAGTACGGCTCGTTCAACTCGCCCGTTTGGTTCAACGTCGGCCTGTACCACGAGTACGGCATCAAGGGCTCGCGCGGCAATTATTACTGGGACGTGAAGCAGGGCAAAATCGACCGCCCCGAAACGCCCTACGAGTATCCGCAAGCGTCTGCCTGCTTCATCCAGTCGGTCGAAGACAACATGGAAGACATCATGCGTCTCGCCACGAGCGAGGCCATGCTGTTCAAGTACGGCTCGGGCACCGGCACCGACCTCTCGACCATCCGCAGCGCGCGCGAAAAGCTAAGCGGCGGCGGCATCCCCTCGGGTCCCCTGTCCTTCATGCGGGTCTATGACCAGATCGCGGCCGTCGTGAAGTCGGGCGGCAAGACCCGCCGCGCGGCCAAAATGCAGAGCCTGAAGGATTGGCATCCGGACGTCCTCGAGTTCATCCAGGCCAAGCGCAAAGAAGAGAGAAAGGCCCGCACGCTCATCGAAAGCGGCGAGTACGACTCCAACTTCAACGGCGAGGCCTACAGCTCGATCATGTTCCAGAACGCGAACCTCTCCGTTCGCGTCTCCGACGAGTTCATGAATGCGGCCGTCGACGGCAAGAAGTGGAAGACGCACTGGGTCACCGATCCCAAGCACGCCGGCCCCGAGCACGACGCCAAGTACCTTCTGCGGCAAATCGCCGACGGTACCTGGTACTGCGGCGACCCGGGTGTGCAGTACGAGACGACCATCAATCGCTGGCACACGTGCTCGAACACGGGGCCGATCAACGCCTCGAACCCGTGCTCCGAGTACATGTTCCTCGACGACACGGCCTGTAACCTCTCGAGCCTCAACCTCAAGAAGTTTCAGGAAGCGGACGGCCGCTTGAATGTCGAGCGGTTCCGCGCCGCGGCGGCCATCTTCATCACCGCCCAGGAGATTCTCGTCGATCACGCCAGCTATCCGACGCCGGCCATCGCCGAGAACAGCCATCGCTTCCGTCCGCTCGGACTGGGTTATGCCAACTTGGGCAGCTTGCTGATGTCGATGGGCATTCCCTACGACAGCGACGAAGGTCGCGGCATCGCCGGGTCGCTCACCGCACTCTTGAACGGCCAGGGCTTCCTCACGTCGAGCCGCATCTCCGCCCACCTGGGCCCGTTTGCCGGCTACGACGAGAACGAGCGGCCCATGCTCCGCGTGATGCAGATGCATCGCGACGCCGTCGATGAAATCGATCCGTCCTGTCCGGCATACCTGTCGGAAGCGGCTCGCGAAGTCTGGGACGAGTGCCTGGCCAGCGGCCGTCGTCACGGCTATCGCAACGCCCAGGCCACGGTGCTGGCTCCCACCGGCACGATCGCCTTCATGATGGATTGCGACACGACGGGCATCGAGCCCGACATCGCCCTCGTGAAGTACAAGCAGCTTGCCGGCGGCGGCATGATGAAGATCATCAACCGCACGGTGCCCAAGTCGCTGGCGACTCTGGGTTACGAGCCGGCCGAGATCGAGGCCATCGTCAAGTACATCGATGAGCACGACACGATCGAAGGCGCCCCCCAGCTCCGCGATGAGCACCTGGCCGTCTTCGACTGTGCGTTCAAGCCGAAGAACGGCAAGCGGTCGATCGCCTGGCAGGCGCACGTCAAGATGATGGCGGCCGCCCAGCCGTTCCTCTCCGGTGCGATCTCCAAGACGGTCAACATGCCCGAGGAGTCGACGGTCGAGGACATCGAGAACGCCTACCTCGAAGGTTGGCGGCTCGGCCTCAAGGCGCTGGCCATCTATCGCGACGGCTCGAAGAAGAGCCAGCCGCTCAACACCAGCAAGGGAACCGACAGCAAGAAAGGCGGGGCATTCCAGCCGACGCGCCGCCGCCTGCCGGCCACCCGCCAATCGCTGACGCACAAGTTCTCCGTCGGCGGGCACGAGGGTTACATCACCGTCGGCCTGTTCGAGGACGGCTCGCCCGGCGAACTGTTCATCACCATGGCCAAGGAAGGCAGCACCATCGGCGGCCTGATGGACACCATCGGCACCGAAACCTCGCTCGGCCTGCAATACGGCGTGCCTCTGCGGGTGTTTGTCGACAAGTTCTCCCACACGCGGTTCGAGCCGTCCGGCTGGACCACCAACCAGGAGATTCCGCACGCCAAGAGCGTGGTCGACTACATCTTCCGCTGGCTCGGCATCCAATTCATCCCCGGCTATCGCGAAGCCAACACGCCCAAACGCGAACCGGAGGCCGGAGCGGAATCCAAGTCGGACCCTAAGACCGGCCCGGTGGCAGGAGCCGCCGGTGCCGCAACCAAGAACGGGACCCACAAAGCCGAAACCACGCCGGCCGCCGTCGCGGGAGCGATCAAATCACTCGTCGCCCCGCACACCAACGGCAACGGCTCAAACGGCCACGCCGCGAACGGTAATGGGAGTGGAAACGGCAACGGCAAACATCACCAGCTCGCCCCGAGTCTAGATGAATCCGTCCTCGACGGCCCGGCCATTCGTAGCCAGCAGTTCGCGACGTTCCAAGACGACGCCCCGGCCTGCGACAACTGCGGCGCCATCACCGTCCGCAACGGCAACTGCTATCTCTGCCACAACTGTGGAAACAGCATGGGATGTAGCTGACGGACCAGCCGCATTTCGTGTGGAGTGGCACCGCGGTCCTCGGAGGGACCGCGGTGCTTTTTATTGCGCCTCGGGCGGTAGATGGATCCATGCCAGCGCGCGCCTCACGCGTCGATCGCATTGCAGTTGTATGCGCGGCACGGCATGCGACATAGAGTCCCAATGCCGGGCGGTCCGGATCGCATCGATGCCGACGCGAACTCCGCAATCCGCTCGCAAGAACCGGTCGTCTTCGTCGTAGCTTTCAGCGGTCGCGATCAGTAGGCTCGCTGCTAGGTGCCCTTGCGTGAGTCACCGGGGATTCTGAGATCCGGAGCTGTCATGTCGCCTCCTCTCCTGCAGCGGTTGGTCCTCGTCACGACGGCGGTTCTCTGCTTTGCCTCGGCGTCGCTCTTCAATTCGCCGGCGCGGGGGGATGACCGGGCGAAATCGGCGCACGAAGCCGCCGTGCTCGATCGCATCTTTGCGAACTGGCACGCGCGGCACGATCGGGTGCGGTCGTTTCACTTCACGTACGACTGCCGAACCACCTATCGCAAGGGACAGTTAGATCTCTCTAGGGACCCTCGCAAGAAGTTCGATGACGACCAGGCGTTCGACCAATTCGGCATCCAGCTTTGGGTGGACGAAGATCGCGTCTGTTTGCTCATGACGCCGAGCTTCAAGGTGCCGATCGCAAAGCCCACGGACACAAGTCGCGTCGTCGCCCGTTCCGTCACGGCTGGCGACACGTCTTACATGTACTATTCCGCCCGCTGGTGGGAGACCGGCCAACCGCAGCACTCTCCCTTCGCACCTTATGGACTCCTTTACCCGAGGACTGTGCCGAATGCGGAAACGCCGAATTTCGCCTTCCAGGCGCTCGCCTTGACGTTTCGAACGGGGCACCCCTGGCCGTTCTTGAAACGGGAGCAATGCCGACTCGTCGATGAGAATGCCGTGATCGACAACGGCCACTGCACCCAGTTTCACCGAGTGCTTAAAGGCGAGAACCCCGGCGAGGAGACTCTTTGGGTCAGTCCGGTGCGGGGAGACGTGTTCGTCCATTGGACCACTTTCGCGCCTGCCGAGGGCTCGATCAAGTACAGGAAGGATGAACGCTACGGTTGGATTCCTTCGGAATGGACCTGCGACTATCCGGGACACATGCTCGAAGAGTGCAAGGTCACCGCCTATGGGATCAACGAGAAGATCGACCCCGCCATCTTCTCGCTCGATTTTCCGCCGGGCACGCCTGTCGTAGATTCTCTGGCGTTGAAAAAGCCCATGCAGAACCCACTTGCCTTTGAGGCCATTCGCTATTACGTCGTCCAGCCGGGCGGGTCGAAACGGGCGATTTCGCGCGACGAATACTGGCGGCTCGCGGGCCACGCCGATCTGGTCAAACCGAAGCGACCCGCGAAGCCGCAAGGCAAGTGACAGCGCCATCGGGCGGAGACAATGGCCGAACGACTCGTGTCGCGTGACCCGAACCGAGCCGAGCAAATTTCCCGAGTTGTTTACACGCGCATAGAAACGCGGGGTTCGCGAGCCGCGGCTGGCGTGTTAGCTTGGCGGATGCTCTTCCAGAGGCGATCGCTCGGGATCCGTCTGGATAGTCCAAGGTCCACAGGTGACACGACGGCCGTTGCCGGTGGGGAAGGGATCCCCGGCGGGGATCCTTTTTCGTACCCGGCGGGGTGGGGATCCTTTTTTCACACAGAGCGAGAAACAGATCCCCGGCGGCGCGGCGACCCGAGAGGACCGTCGAAGTCCGCTCCGGACATTTTGGCGAACAGGGGTCCGCGTCCGGAGTGCTCTGCCAAACGGGACGGGGCTTAATTGACCCACCCGCCGATCGCAACCGGGACGGGACACGTTGTTTCACCGAGAAATCCCGGGAGATTTTGGCCCCTCGCTCCGGCCGGAGAGGCGGCGATCGTGGGGGGAAGATTGGGGCGTCGGGTGGAAAGAGGTTGGCCGGTGGATCGGTGGGTCGGGACACTTTGTTTCACTAGGTAGTTGACCCAGCGAAGTAGCTGACCCGCTCCCGTCGCCGGTTTGCGAGGCGGACATTGGGACGGGATCGGGACGGGACACGTTGTTCTATCGAGAAAGGTTCGAGGAATGCGGCAGACGGAAAGAGGTTGGCCGGTGGCTCGGCCGCTGTTTCCATTAGCAGGGAGCTGACCCGCAGAATTGGTGACCCGGTCCGGACACTCTTCCGGGAACGGGACCGAGACCCGCCGACCTAGGCGGCGTCGCGGCCGCGGCGTGACGCTGGGGGCTGGGAGGCGGCGCCGCGGATGGCGCCGTTTTCGTCGACGTCCTCGAAGCGGACGGAGAGTCGCTTCGAGACGCCCGATTCTTCCATCGTCACGCCGTAGAGCAGGTCGGCCGCCGCCATCGAGCGCTTGCTGTGCGTGATCATGATGAATTGCGTGGTCTGCTTGAACTCGCGGAGCACGGCGGCGAAACGCTCGACGTTGGCCTCGTCGAGGGCCGCGTCGACTTCGTCCAGGATGCAGAACGGGCTGGGGCGGCTCTTGAAGATCGCCAGCAAGAGCGCGACGGCGGTGAGCGTTTTTTCGCCGCCGCTCAGCAAGGACAGGCTTCGCAGCTCCTTGCCGGGGGGTCGGGCGACGATCTCGATGCCGCATTCGAGGATGTCGTCGGGGTTCTCCAGCACGACGTCCCCTTCGCCGCCGCCGAAGAACTTGCGGAACAATTCCTGAAAGTGAGCGCGGATGGACTGAAACGACTCGGCAAACAGCCGCGTGCTCTCGGCATTGATGCGGCGGAGAATTTCTTCGAGCGTCTTTTTGGCCTCGACCAGGTCGGCCAGCTGCTCGCTGAGATGAGTGAAGCGATTCTCCATCTCGTCGAGATCGTGGAGGCTCTCCGTATTCACGCTCCCCATCGCCTTCAGCTGACGCCGCAGCCGATTGACCTGCGCCTCGATCTCTTCGCGGACCTCGACCACTTGGGCGTCGGACAAATGAGCATCTGAAGTGGACGACGGCGCGGGCGGGGTTGCTGACTCGTCGCCAGTTGATGCGTCAGCTGCGGCCGGACGTTCGGCAGGTCTTTCGGAGGCGGCCTCAGACTGTTTTTTGGCGGTGAAGTTCGCGAGCGCGGAGATGCCCGATTCGACGATCTCGGACAAGCGGACCTGGTACTCTTCGTCGATGCGGGCGACGAGCGATTCGCGTTCGCGGCTCAGCTCGCGGGCTTGCAGCTCCAGCTGGTGCAGACGGTCGCCCGCCCGGCGACGCTCTTCGCTAAGCGCCGACTCTTCCTTCATGAGCCCGGCTCGTTCCTTCCGCAGCGCGTCTTTCTCTCCGCCCAAGCGGGCCGCGTCGGCCGCCAGTTCCTGGACCTTGATGCAGCACTCGGCCAGCGCGGCATTCGTATTGAGGATGTGCAGTGATATCCGCCGCCGATCACCCAACACCTGCTGGACACGGCGGTCGGCTTCTGCCGATTGCTGGCGAAACTGCAGCTGCTCTCGCTCGAGACGTTCTTCATCCTGGCGGAGGGCGCCGCGACGCTCCTCGTGCTTCGCGATTTCCAGCTGCTCGGTATTCTGGCGACGCACGACGACGACCGACCGCGACTCGAGCGTCGCCAGTTCAGTTTCCAGCTCGCCCAGATGCTGCCGCGATGCCTGGATTTGCCCATCGAGTGCGGCGAACGTCAGGGCCGCCTGTGCCGACTCCTCCTGCGTTTGCTCGAGCTTGGCTTCCTGTTGCTGGCCGGCAACCTCGAGCGCCTGGTGTTGGGCATCGAGTCGGGCCAGCTCGCGCTCCCGCTCGGCAAGCTCGCGCTTGCACGTGTGGTGGTGTTCGGAGGCCGAGTCCAGTCGCAGCTTGCCGGCGTGCAGTTCGGTGTCCGCCTCGCCGAGCGACGCCAGGATCGATTCGCTGCGTTCTTCGTCTTCCTGGATCTGCCGATCGATGCGGACGAGATCCTGCCGCAGCCGGCGGAGTTCACTCTTTTGCGAGACCAGCGTTACTTCGCCGCGGAGCGCCCCGACCGTGAGCGTGCCGTCCGCTTCGACGAGTTCGCCCTGCAAAGTGACGAAGCGGCAGCCGCGACCCGGGCCGGCGGCCAACGCGAAGGCCGTTTCGACCGTGTCGACAATCCAGGCGTCGGCCAGCAGTTGCTCGGCGAGCGCAGGCGCTTTGTCCGAAGTTCGCACGAGCGAGTCGGCCCGGCACTCGACGCCCGGCTGCGAGCGCAAGTCGACGCGGGCGGCCGCGTCGGCGGCCAGACTTTCAAGGAAGCGATGGACGGATCGCCCAGCGGGCCGGCGGGCGGCGGGCTCAGTGGGCGATGCTTGGGAGTCGCGCCCGTGAGCCGTGTTCGCGGCGGGAATAAAGCCGACACGGCCGGACAGCGGGACCGACGAACGGCTGAGGTAATCGAGGAACGGCACGAGATCGTCGACGACGACGGCCTCCGAACGGCGGCCCAACGCGATTTCGATCAGCGGGGCCCATTCGAGGTCGACCTCAAACAGGTCGGCCACGCTACCGATCACCTGGTTCCAGGGCGCGACCTTGGTGCTGGCCGCGCGGCTGAGGATTTCGCGGACGCCGAGCCCCAAGCCCTCTTGCCGGCTCTCGAGATCTTCGAGCACGCTCTTGCGTGCCCGCCAGGCGCTGCGCTGCTCGCGGCGGTCGGCCAGCGTCTTGTGGAATTGCTCCTGCACGCCGGCGAGCGCCAGCCGGTCGCGCTCCAGCCGATCGAGTGCTTCGCGTTCGGCGGCCGCGGCGTCAGCTGCGGAGGCGACCTGCTCCGCCTGATGAGCCAGTTCGTCGCGGACTTCGTTGATTTGCTTTTCGAGGGCCGCCCGCTGTTGCCGGTTACTCGCCAGCGAGACGCGCAGCTCGTCGGCCTGACCATTCAGGACCGACTGGCGATGCGACGCTTCGGACAGCTCATGATGTTTGTCGTGCAGGCCCTGCCGCTCGGCTTCGAGAGCTTTGCGTTGAGCGGTCAGTTCGGCGGTGATTTCGGCGGCTTCGCGGGCCCGTTCGGCAAGGACGGCCTCGCGGGCGGCGAGCTCTTCATCGATCCGGGCTGCCTGCTGCCGGGCGTTTTCGAGTCCCTGCGCCGCGTCGCGGCCGCGCGATTCGATCGACGTCCGCTGCCGCCGCAGCCGCACCAGATCGGCCTCCAGCTCGCGGACGCGCGACGACTGATGTCGCACCGTCGCCTCCTGCCGGGCCGATTCTTCGCGGAGGTCGGCCCGACGCCCGTCGACGTCGCGCAGAGTTTCATCGAGCCGGGCAATCTCGCTCTCCACCCTGGCGAGCGACGATTGGATCTCGGCAATCCGACCGTCCCATTCGGCGCCGGTCGAGTTTTGAGCGGCGAGCTGGGTTTCGACCTCGGCCAGCTTTGCCGACTGCTCGCGATATTGATCCGCCGCCAGACCGAGCCACAGCTCGCGCAGCTGCTCGGAAATTTGGCGGTACTTGGCTGCCTTCACCGCCTGGTTGCGGATGGCGTTGAGCTGGGCCTCGACCTCGTTGACGATGTCGGTGAGTCGGGCGACGTTCTGATCGACACGCTCCAGCTTGCGCTCCGCGTCGAGCTTGCGATTCTTGTAGCGGCTGATGCCGGCCGCTTCCTCGAAGACGAGTCGCCGGGCCGAGGCGTTGGCCTGCAGAATCTGTTCGACGCGTCCCTGCTCGATGATGCAGTACGTGGCCGACCCGGCCCCCGTTCCCATGAGCAGGTCACGGATGTCCTTGAGGCGGGCCGGCGACCGATTGATCAGGTATTCGCCCTCGCCGCTGCGCGAGATGCGTCGCCCGATCTGCACCTCGGCTGTCTCCACGGGCAGAAAGCCGGTGGAGTTGTCGAAGGTGAGCGTGGCTTCGGCGAAGGCGCTCGGCTTGCGGCCCGACGCGCCGTTGAAGATGACGTCGGTCATCTCCTTGCCGCGGAGGCTCTTCGCGCTTTGGTCGCCGAGGATCCACTTGATCGAGTCGACGACGTTGCTCTTGCCGCTGCCGTTGGGCCCGACGACGCCCGTCGTTCCGGGCGCAAAGTCAAACCGGATGCGGTCGGCAAAGCTCTTGAATCCGAAGATTTCGAGAGACTTCAACATCGGCGGCCATCATCCTGCCCCAAAAGCGGCGCGAAGCCCACCGGCGGCCGCCCGTGGGCTTTCCTCGTCCCCCGCCGTCCGACGACGCGAACAATTGCGAGCGTCGGCACGGGGAAGATGCAACTCGTTGATCGGGCCCATCGACAAGCAGCCAATTCCGGTCATGGCTCCTTGTTCCCGGAGACATCTGCGCCGCCAAACTTGAAGAGCTGCCAAAAGCTCCAACGGCTGGACGGTGGATCGGTGCTCTTGGAATCGTCGTCGTCGGTTTCCGCGACGGCCGGCTTGACCGCGCCCGTCTTGGTCGCGGCCGGATTGGTCGCACCGGCGTTGGTCGAAGTCGCGTCAGTTTGCGAGACTTGTTTGATCGGCTGCGTTACGTCGGTCGTCGACGCGCTGCCGGAAGCTGCCTTCGGCGTGCTACTGCCGAGGTCGGACGGGCGGATCGACTTTGACGCCCCATCGGACGACGAGCCGTCATCCTTGTCGTCGTCAGCGGCAGCTTTTTTCTTCTTGGCGTTACGGTCCTCGCCGATGGCAAACATGTTGGGACCGGTTTCCGGATTGCCAACCAGGTTCTTCGTGCGGAATTTTGCCTTGGCGATGCCCTGCTCGGGCGGCTGGTAACTGCGGCCCGCACGGGGCAGGGCATCGATCTCGAGGTGGCCGGCCAGGTTGTCCTGGTGATCGGCTTCGGTCAAAAATTGATTGACGTCGGGAAACGTCGCGCCGAACTCGGTCAGCGTGCGAATCACGTCTTGCAGACGAGGCGAGATCGTCTTGCGCTGGTCCTCCTTGCCGACCTCGAAGCGGCATACGGTGACACGGTCGGCCCCCGGCGCGCCCGAGACAATGATGTTGTTGCCAGCCCGGGCGAAGATGGGAGTCTTGATCTCCTGCTCGGCGCCATACAACACGACTTCCGCTTTTTTGCAATTGGTGATGTGGACCATGGGCGAGCCCTCGGTCTTCAGCGTGTGCAGGCGGAATTGGTTGCCCAGCATCTCGCCGCGGACGAAGGGATCGTTCTTGTCGAGGGTGGTGAGCGCGCGAAATGCACCGTAACGGGTCTCGGCGCTCTGCACGTTCATCAATTCGCGCAACTTGACGTGCACCTCCGGATCGTCGAGGCAGGCCATCGCCGCCAGCGCGAAGATGCGGAACGCGTATTGGTCGCGGGCCGCCTCGAAGAGGGCCTGCAGCCCCGCGGAGTCGCCGAGATAAGCGAGTGCCTCGGCCGAATAGAATTGAACTTGCGGATCCTTGCTCTTCAGCCCGTTCTTGAGAGTCGGAATTCCCTGATCGCCGATCGCTTCGAGCTTGAGCGCCGCCTGGGCCGACGTTTCCGGTTCGAGCAGATCCCATTTAAGCGCGCGGATTCGCACCGCTCGAGCAACGTCGGTCTCGCGAAAGGCAATCTTGCGGACGACGTCGACGTACCGCGGATAGTTGTCCCGGTATTTGGGCAGAACCTTCAGTACGATCTTCTGATCGGTCTTGGCTTCGGCAAGCGGAATGCGTTGCCCGTGCCGGTCGTAGTCGAAGAATCGCCGGCCGATCGCATTGGCAATACGGACCGCGTTACGCTCGCTGCGGAACTCGTTGCGGAGGTAGAGTTCGAGTTCGCGGTCTTCCCACTTCCAGGTGCCGCCCGCCACGATTCGGCCACGACGCAGCAGGCCAGCCTGGTCGTTCGCGTTCTTATGGGTGCTGCCCACGAGGATCGGCCCCTCGGCGATGGCGAACTCGTGGCTGGTATGGTCGACGCCGGCGTTGTCGCGGAGGTGCTCACGCAGGTAGCACGGCATCAGCCGTCCGCCGTTGAGGCTCTTCACTTTGCTGCCGTCGGGCAGGCGGACTTCGACGTCAAAGTGTTCGTTCTTGCGGATCAGGGCCGGAACGTAACCGGTGACGATCACGACCGTGACGTTGGGCATCTTGAGAATCTTGTTGGGATTCGGAATGCCGCGGCGCTTGAGGTCCTCGAGCACCACGTGACGCGCTTCCGACGGCGGCGGATCTTCACCCGTGCCGTTGAGGTCCACGACCAGTCCGGCGCCTTCCAGCTGAATCCACCACCCGCCCGCAACCTGCGTATGCTCGCCGATAAGAGGCACCTTGGCCCGCGCGTCGTATTCGTCGAGTTCGCCCGTGTCGTCATCGTCCTTGTTTTTGGACGCCTTCTTCTTGGAACCGAATAAACCCGCCGCATGGCCTGCCGGCGGTACGGCCGCCGAAACCAATAGTGCCAGCGTGGTGATCCAGACGACAAGCAGAGGGCGCTTCATGGCGAGGCACTCCTTGGAACGGGATCGCTCGAGTGCAAATCGGCAGGGTGTCGAGGCGAGAGATTAAATCAGAGCCGCGGACGCGCGTCGGTGCGCGGCGCAACGCAGCGGTTCTGACAAACGGTTGGAGCAGGAAGTGAAATGAAAGGCAGCGGAATGAAAGGCGGACGGAAAGAGAGGGGAGATTGGAGAGCGGGAGAATACGACCCGCGCTCCGGCGGGTCAAGGCGATTTCAGCAAACGCCGCGCAGCCGCAATTTCACGGCGTTCGAAGAGGGAGTCTGCGCGGGCTGGAAAACTGGGGCGCGCCACCAAGCGTTGTCAGCTGCGCAGTTCCAGAATGCACTCGATCTCGACGGCGATATTGCCCGGCAGGGAGCCCATGCCGACGGCGCTTCGCGCTGCACGGCCGGCCTCGCCAAAGACGTCAACCATCAATTCGCTAAAGCCGTTGATGACTTGCGGATGCCGCTCGAAATTGGGGACCGCGTTGACCATGCCCAGGACTTTGAGCACGCGGCCGATGCGATCGAGACTGCCCAGTTGAGTGCGGAGAGTGGCGAGGATGGTCAACCCGACTTGCCGCGCCGCCCGCTTGCCCTGCTCTTCGTTGAGTTCCGCCCCAACCTTGCCGCAGATCATGCTGCCGTCGGGCAAGAGTGGTCCGTGCCCCGAAACGTAGAGGATGTTGCCCGCCTGAATGACGGGATTGTAGACGCCGGCCGGTTTGGGCGGCGGCGGGAGTTCGAGCTTCAATTCCTGGATTCGTGCGTCGGCGCTCATGACAAATCCCTGGGCGAACGAAACGGACCTGAATTCGAGCCGGCGTGGCAAAAGCAGACGGTCGCTGAGGATACCCGGATCCGCGCGCCAGTCCAATCGAGTCGCGGCGTCCTTTCCGCACCCGGGAGCTGGCCGTTTGCCGCCCGACCGTTTGCCGCACTTCGCCCATCTTGTGGACTGAGCTTTCCAGCCCTCTTACAATGACAACTGACGAGGACAACGGCTTCTTGCAGTGATACTGGCTGAGTGGCACCGGCTTTTGAAAGCGCGGCTAGCACTGCCTTCCGAGGACACCGTCTGTTGAAGACGCTGTCTGTCTGAACGAACCTGTTGAGATCGCGGGCGATCGCCGTCCGCGAAGGTTGAACGCGCATGGAAAACTTCGTTTGGACGGCTCCGCTGGCCATTTTCGCCATCTTTGTGGCGATTATGGCGTTGGTTGTGCTGTTCATGTTTGCCCGCTATTTCAAGTTGTGGTTGCGAGTCTTCGTGTCGCGTGCTCGCATCGGGCCGTTTGCGCTCATCGGCATGTCGCTGCGGAAAGTCAATCCGCAAGTCGTGGCTGAAACGAAGATCATGGCCGTACAGGCCGGCCTCGCCGACATCACTACGAACGCGATCGAAGCCCACTACCTGGCCGGCGGCAACATCCGCCGCGTCGTGCAGGCGCTGATTGCCGCTCATCGGGCCAGTATTGATTTGAACTGGGACACGGCGGCGGCGATCGACCTGGCCGGCCGCAATGTGTTGGAAGCCGTGCAGACCAGCGTCGATCCGAAAGTGATCGACTGTCCGGATCCGCGTCGGACCGGACGCACCACCCTCGACGGTGTGGCGAAGGACGGCATCCAGCTCAAGGCGCGGGCGCGCGTCACTGTCCGCACGAACCTCGCGCAGCTCGTCGGCGGCGCGACCGAAGAGACGGTCATCGCCCGCGTCGGCGAAGGCATTGTGTCGGCCATCGGTTCGTGCGGATCGCATAAGGACGTCCTGGCCAACCCGACGCTCATCGCCAAGGCCGTGCTCGACAAGGGGCTCGATTCGCAGACCGCGTACGAAATCGTCTCCATCGACATTGCCGACATTGCCGTCGGCGACAATCTGGGCGCCCGGCTGATGGCCGACCAGGCCGAAGCGGACATGCGGATCGCTCGCGCCAAGGCCGAGGAGCGACGAGCCAACGCCGTCGCCAAAGAGCAGGAAATGCAGGCGCTCACCAAGGAAAATCAGGCGGCCGTCGTGATGTCCGAGGCCGAGATTCCCAAAGCCATGGCGGAGGCGTACCGCATGGGCAATTTGCGAGCCCGCATTTCCTCCAATGGAGAACCTCACGACGTGGGCCTGCCCGGCCTGCCCGCCCCCAGCGCGGAGCGGTGAGGCCTTTTCCGGTGCTGAAGGGGGGCCGTTCGGCCGCCAAAGGTTTGCTGATTCGCTGCCGATCCTTTTGACATTCGAAACCTCTTGGCATTCGAGGTGGCGGGCACGACGCGGCGGACGCGGTTCTGACCGGGCGAACTCCGGCGTTGAGTTCACGCCGTTCGAGTTTGCGGGTTGCACGTGCCGCGACAAATGCGAGGGCGGATGTTGGGGCAAACTAGGCTGCTTTGCTCTGTCTGCCGGTTGAGAACCCCCACGGCCGGCGTTACGATGAATGTGTGAGAAATGTCTTCCCGGCAGGGGCGGGTGAAACAGCAGGAGGTTTCGTTCCGATGAGCGAAACTATGAGCGTCGGACTGACCGAAGATCAGCGCGAAATCCTTTTGCGGGGTCTGCGATTCGTTCGCAGTGCCGTGGCCCTCGAGGTTTACGATTCGACCCCCGAAACCGACATCCAGCGATCGAGCAAGCTACGGGAGATCCGGCAGCTCGCCGAATACCTGGAGGGCGCGCGGCCGGCCGGTACGACCGCCCGGGTCTAGTCCTCTTCCGTGAGCGCGCCGTCGCATCGTCGAATAGTCCGTAAGAACCGGCAGGCTGACACCTGCCGCTCGCCGATGCCCTGATGCGTTATCGCCACGTCTCGATCGCGGCCGTCTGCCACGTGTTGCCGCCCGAAATCGTCACGTCGGCCGAGATCGAAAGCCGGCTGCGCCCGGTCTACGAACGGCTGGCACTGCCCGAAGGCCGCCTCGAGCTGATGACGGGCATCCGCGAGCGGCGATTCTTCCCCCGCGGCACACGACCCGGCCAGGTGAGCGCCCAGGTGGCCACTCGGGCTGTCGAAATGTCCGGCATCCCGCGGGCACTCTTTGGCGGACTGGTGCACGGATCGGTCTGTCGCGACCAACTCGAGCCGGCGACGGCCAGCTTCGTACATCATGCGGCCGGACTGCCTCAATCGGCCTTCGTGCTGGACGTGAGCAATGCCTGTCTGGGGTTGCTCAACGGCATGATCCTGTTGGCCGACATGATCGAGCTCGGGCAAATCCGCGCCGGCGTGGTGGTCGGCACGGAAGACGGTCGCTCCCTCGTCGAAGGCACGATCGAATCGTTGCTGGCCAACCCCACGCTCACGCGGCAGGACGTGAAGCGTGACTTCGCGTCGCTGACGATCGGTTCGGGGTCGGCGGCGATTGTGCTCTGCGATCGCAAGCTCGCCAAATACGGACATCGGCTGCTGGGCGGTGCTTTTCGGGCGGAAACCAGCAATCACGAACTGTGCACGGGCGGAGATAGCGCCCAGCCCGGCGACGCACTGCGGATGCAGACCGACTCGGAAGCCCTGCTGCACGCGGGCGTCGCCCTGGCGGCCACCACATGGCAGGACGCCAAGCAGGCTTTGAGCTGGTCCAACGCGGACGTCGACAAGACCTTCACGCACCAGGTCGGTCGAGCGCACCGCAAGCTACTGTTGGAGCGGCTCGAGCTCGATCCGAAGATCGACTTTCCGACCGTCGAGTTCCTGGGCAATACCGGGGCCGTCGCGCTACCCACTGCCTGGTCGCTCGGCATCGAGCAAGGACGCATCGCCGAGGGAGACCGTGTCGCCCTGCTCGGAATAGGCAGCGGGCTCAACGCGCTGATGCTAGGGCTGGAGTGGTGACAGCAGGAGATAGTCATGTCCAGCGGTCGAAATAGTCGTCTTCACGCGACTGCCTTTCTTCGCGCGACGCGGTTGGCTGTCTTCTCATTCGCGGCGCTTGCTTTTGCTTCCGAAGGCTCAGGCCCGGATCCGGAGGATTTGTCGAAGTGGGTCGAGATGAGCGTCGAACAGAACGCCGATTACTGGCAGAGAGCCAACTGGTCGTCCGATGAATGGGTCGTCTACTTACGCGAGGGCCGGCCGAGTGTGCGTGCCCAAAAGAGAAGCGAGGACGATCGAGGTAAGCTCCCGTTCGCGGTCGCGAAAGGCTTCCGCAATGTGCACGTCGCCAAAGTTGCCGACGGATGGATCGTTGCTTCTAACTACGGCGAATTCGGGGCCGAGCTCTGGTGGTTTTCCCCGGAAGGGAAGAGCCGTTATCAGATTTCACGAGAGCACGTCCGCGGCTTTCTACAAAACGATCGCGAGCTGTTTGCGTTAGAGGGACTTGCCCACAAGGGCATTGACCGGGGTCAAGTTCTTCGCATCGTCCCTGGCTCAAACGGCAAATGGAGGTCCGAACGAGTGGTGGATCTGGGAAGTGAGCCGGGCGCTGCAACGCGAGACAAGGACGGCTCGTTGATCATCGTCACCAACACGCGACTGGTCCGTGTCCGCGTTGGAAAGCCAGTGGAAACGCTGCTGGACGATATGTTCTGGGATGGCCTTTATCCCAACTCGATCGTCGTTGATAGCTCCGGCACCGTCTATATCGGAATGCGGAAGGGTGTCGCGAAGGCGACGCTCAAGGGAACCAAGACGCTGTCTTGGTTAGTTCCGAAGTAGGATGCTCTTTTTGCGTGAAACCTGCCGCCGGCTATTGCGGCTCAGCCGGCTTCGGCACGGCGCGTTCGCCGGCAATGAATCCGCAGGCCTTGTGCTGCCCGTCGCAGAAGGGACGGTTTTTCGATTGGCCGCAACGGCACAGGGCGACCGTCTCTTTGCCGGCGATGTCGAATTGATTCCCGTCGGGGTCGACCAGGGTGATCGGGCCGGTGACCAGCAGCGGGCCGTTTTCGCGCGTGCGAATCGAGACGTCGGGCATTTTCGAGAATCCTGCAGACGAGCGGGGGAAGAACGCCGCCGGGGCGGACGGCTCGAACATAACGGTGCCATTTTGCAAACGCAATCGCTGTCCATTAAGCTTCCGTTCACGCCTGGCTCGCGGTCAGGCGCGGGCATCATTCGCGAACGACTTGTTGAAGGACTCGCTGTGACCGCGCGCGACGATCTCCTCGGCGAGCTGCGCTGGAAAAAATTTCCCGTGCTCGACGATGGCTTTGTCTGCCTCGTCGATGTGATGGGCGACGACGGTTCGGTTGTGCAGGCGGCCCGCGTCAGCTACGGCGAGGGGACCAAGCGCGTCTCCGACGACCGCACGCTGATCCGCTACTTGATGCGGCACCGTCACACCACGCCCTTCGAGATGGCGGAGATCAAGCTGCTCGTCCGCGTGCCGATGGATTGCTGGCGGCAATGGATTCGCCACCGCACGGCGTCTGTCAACGAGTACAGCACCCGCTACTCGATCGCCATCGATTCGGCCCAGGCCACGCCCGCCGATCAATGGCGGAGCCAGGCCCAAACGAACCGGCAGGGGAGCGGCGAGTTGTTGCCCGCCGAGCTTGGCCAGCAACTCACCGAGGCCGAGCAACGATTGCAGGAAGAATGTCGCCGCGTCTACCAGGAGCGACTCGATCGCGGCGTGGCCCGCGAGCAGGCTCGCAAGGACCTGCCGCTGGCGACCTACACCGAGGCCTACTGGAAGGTCGACCTGCACAACCTGCTCAACTTTCTGGTGCTGCGGATGGACGCGCACGCCCAGCAGGAAATCCGCGATTACGCCTGCGCGATCGGCGAGCGAATCGTGGCCCCGCTCTTCCCCGTCGTCTGGGAGGCTTTTTGCGACTACCGCCGCGAATCGATGGAATTGACCCGGCTCGACCTGGCGGTCATTCAGCGGCTGTTGGCCGCCGGAGGGACTGCCGGGACGGCACCTCCGTACGATCAGACGACCTTCCTGGCCGTGCAGGACGAATCCTGGAGGTCGCTCAGCCGCAGCCGGGAACGGGAGGAATGTGCGGCTAAGCTGCGGCGCCTGGGCCTCCTGGCCGACGAGTCGAGCTAATTGCCGGCTCCAAGGATCGGTCCGGGCACGGTTTGCATGGTTCCGGGGTTCTTGGTACTCTAACGGTCCAATTGGGGTGGTCTGCGCTGTTTCTGAGCGCCGACAGCCGTCCGGTCCACACCCGGACTCGCGCTCGACTGGCGTTGCTTTGCCAATCGACTTGGCTGCGGCCCAGAGTGACCTGGCGGACTCCTGCGCGGGAGCCGATTGCAGGTGACTCACCAGCACGGTGATTCAAGTGCACCGCCACCGTTACCGACATTCAGAGTCACAGGAGGAAATTCGTGGTCAAGCTGCGTCTGCGCGAGCATGAATCGATTTCGGATGCTGTGAAGAGATTTCGTAAGCTGGTGGAACACGCGGGGATCAAAAAAGAGATGCGCCGCCGCGAGTATTACGAAAAGCCCAGCGACCAGCGCCGCCGCGCCCGCCGTCGGGCCGAACGCCGCGCCCGGATGCTGCGAATGCCTGTCAGCCAGTAAACCAGCCTGGCGATAATTGCGACTGCGTGAATGCAAGCGGGCTCCGCCCTGCAGTCGCGCCTTTGAAGCAAACAAACAAAAACCCCCGGCTTAACCACGTCGGGGGATTTTTTGTCTTCGTAATGAGCCTGCGAACGCCGGCGTTTACTTCGACGCCGCGGCTTCGACCGGCTTGGCCGGCGGAATGATGGTCTCTTTGATCGCCTGGATGAAGAAAATCTTCTTGGGCGACTTCAGCTTCAATTGCTGCACCTTCTCCTCGGCCGACTCCCGCGCGTCGTAGGCGAAGCGCCCTTCTTCTTTCATGCTGCCGTTGTAGACGGCCCACATCAGCCGCTTCCGCTCGGCGACCTTGGTCTTGGTGCGGCGGGTTGACGGCTTCTTCGTGCCGTCCTTGCTTTTGACCTTCTTCTTGGCGGTCTTTTCGCCCTTTTCGCCGGACGAATCGGCCTCGCCGGCGGCTTCGACTTGTCGCCGCAATTCCAACCGACTGGGAGTCTTCCGCGCCATCTCTTAAATCCTCAGCTCTCTTGATTCGCGCCCCGCACTGAATGAGGGGCGGCGTGAATTCTCGCTTTGCCGCTCGTCGCCATTTTCCCGGGTTGCAATCGACGTCTGGCTGCCCCGAATACACGGCCCAAACGCGCGGCCGACGGGCCAACGGCAGAAGATAACAGATGGATTTCGCGGCGGCCATTGAGCGGCAGGAAGTGCCGAAACATATGGCGCGGCGCGGTTCGCCAATGGAATAAGGGACCTATCAATGCGTTCCTCCACGTTGCGGCTCCGGCTCCGAGCCAAATTTGCCCCTCGATTCCGGGTCAATTTCCTTGAGTGGAACGATCGTTTCGTCCGAAAAAAGCAGAATAGTTTATCTAATCAGGCCAACCGGACCGATCAATATAACCGCGGGAGTCCTCCCAAGACCGGCTCCCACGGTCCATGTACGTTAAGGAGAGCACTCGATGCGTAGGTACCCGAAATGGGTGTTGACCCTGGGAATCGTGGCGGTGACTCCTGGTCTGTCGATGGCCGCCTTCCCGTTCGGGAGCGACACCGACGCCAGCTCTTCCACGGCGACTCCGCCGCGTTCCAGCCGTAACCAAAAAGTGGCCGAGGACATTGCTGTCGCCCTCAAGCGGGCTCAATTCCACGGCTACGAGATCGAAATCGAATACAAAGATGGCGTGGCCATTCTGACCGGAAAGGTCTCCGACCCCCGGCAGAAGATGAAGGCCAACCAGGTCGTCAACGCCGTACCCGGCGTGCATCGCCTGGAAAACCGACTCTCGGTGATCACCGCCTCGCGCGGGCCGATCCGACAGGCGTCGGCCGATTCCGAGGTCACTGCTCAGCCCGCCATGCAGGCTGGCGGAGCGGCTCCGGCCGGCCCCGGCAACCAGGAAAAGGCCATGCTGATCGGCCGTGCTCTCGAAGCCGGCGGTCTCAGCGGGTATGACATCGAAATCCTGTTCCAGAACGGTCAGGCCGTGCTTCGCGGCACGGTCGCGACGCCGCAGCAGGTGGCCGTCGCGGGAAACATTGCTCAGTCGGTGCCGGGCGTCCAATCGGTCGCCAACCAGCTCCGACTCGGTCAGCCTCAGGGTCAACCTCCTGCCGGTGCGCGTTACGCGATGGCCGGATACCAGGCGGGTCCCGGTGCTCCGATGACTCCGGGCGTTGCTCCGGGAATTCCCGGTCCGGGTGGACCGGCTCCTTCCGCTGGTCCGGGCGGTCCGCTGGGAGCTCCGATTCCGGCGACGGGCCCGGTGCCCGCTGGCCCGGTCTACGACAACCCGAACATCCCCGAGTACGCCTGGCCGACGTACGCCCAACATCCGAACTACGCCGCTGTGACCTACCCGAGCCAATACAGTGCTTCGGCGTGGCCTTACATCGGACCGTTCTATCCGTATCCTCAGGTGCCGCTCAACTGGCGTAAGGTCAGCCTCGAGTGGTCGGACGGCCACTGGGATCTCAAGTTTGACTCCCGGACCGATCGCTGGTGGTGGTTCCTGAATCCGACCAACTGGTAAGCGGTTGCCGGCACAACGCACAGGGGCGTCTTCGAGGTGCGGCCTCGAAGACGCCCATGTCTTTTGAGCGTCCCGATTTCCGATTCGCGTGCTGAGTGCGTGTGACACCTGTCCGGATCGTCGGATTTTTCGTCAGAAGCGGAAAATTCGCCAAAGTCCACGTCACTTAACACTCGATAAGTAAGAGGCAGCCTTCAGAGCCGAAGGCGTTCGTGCGACTGCCACAACACCAGTCGCCAACAACGATTTCGCAAACGACATCCAACGCAACAAACCCTCGTTGGCTCGGCATCACCCGAAGGGGAACAGAATGCCCTACGTGAGAAAACATGCGAAGCGAATCGCCCTCATCATCGCCCTGTGCGTGATGACGGTGCCGAGCAGCGGCTGCACCCTGTTCACCGGGTTCCTGAGTGCAACGTGGGGCTGGATGTGCTTCTGGGAAACCAGTCCGCTGATTCCAGTCTCGCCGTACTGGAGCCAGCTCATCGAGGACCGCTATCACTGGGAACAGCGCTACGCCAAAGTCCCCGTGCTCGATCCGGTGGAAGGCGAACACGCTCCCTTGTTCTGTCTCGATCCGCCGTCGCCCGACGAAGTCATGCGGTCCTTGCCTGACGACACGTCCGGCAGCGTTTACTTCCTCGCGGAAACCCATCGCAACAACGTGCGGATCGTCGTCGAGAACATCGTCGACAGCATCGGCGAGTGCCGCATGTATCCGCTGGTCGGCCCGTGCAAGTTGAAGAAGTGCCACTACAAGTGCACGGTCTACTTCGACAAGCTGATCCGCTCCGACTGGCCGATCCCCTTCTCGAACAACCACCCGACACAGGAAGTGGTCTACGTCGACCACGATCACCTGATCCGCTGTGCGGGCCCGGATACTCAGCAGTAGTCCGCACCCAGCAGTGGTCGGCACTCAGCAGCAGTCGCACACTCAGCAGTTAGTCGGACACTTAGCAAACACTCAACAGGAGTGACAGCGGGAGGCCGCCCGAGACTTCTCGCTCAGGCCGCGAACCTCCGATCCCAAAAAGAGATTCGCAAAAAATTTCCGGTGGCGTGCTCGGTTCGAGGGTCCGAGCAAATGCTGCCGGAAATTTTTTGCGCGCGCCGCGCAGTCACGGGCCAGGCAAGCCGACTGCGTTAGCTGTCGGGTGCTTCGGCATCCTCCCGAGAGTTTTCTCCGGTCTTTTCCCGGTGAAACAACTTGTCCCGTCCCGATCCCGTCCCAATGTCCCCCCGCGACTGGCGACCCGGTGGGTCAACTACTTTGCCAGGTCAACTACCCAGTGAAACAAAGTGTCCCGACCCACCGGCCAACCTCTTTCCACTCCCGATATTCTTCGAACTTCTCTCGATGAAACAACGTGTCCCGTCCCGTTCTTCTCCAGCCCCAACGGGGCGCGACAGCTATAGCCTGGGTCGGAGCGCAGCGCAGGCCCAGGATCCCGGGACCCTAATCCACATCCAATCTTCCCCCCTCTCCCCGTATCAGTCCGCGCCGGCGCTTACCGCCGGAGCGGCGGACGCCGGCAAGGCGGGAGAGCGGCTGTGTTTCTTTTCAAGAGTTAAGTGGTTGAGATTGCAGGGTTCCAGTGCGTGTTGTTTTTGACCATCGTGTTGAGGATCACCAGCA